>TARA_R110000868_G_scaffold36279_7_pt1 | contig 11401 bp, 21 predicted proteins | sample TARA_R110000868 | Tara Oceans TARA_R110000868 (sample SAMEA4397489) | marine metagenome | biome: Polar Biome; feature: [SRF] surface water layer (ENVO:00010504); material: water (ENVO:00002006), including particulate matter (ENVO:01000060) such as... | depth 5 m | reverse complement strand
ACACATCCACCAACTTAGGCAGGATGCGAAATCTTTAATTAAACGGCTTACGTCTTGCATGATGTATGATTTTCATATACAGTTGCAAATATTGAACCAAAGAAAAACCCATCCGAAGATGGGCTATGGTTTTTCAAAGATAAGAATATAAGTGTTCGTATTAAATTAAGACATCCTTACTTGGGTACTCTGGCAAGTAGTTTATGAATTCGATCCATCCTTTCTCGGCATTAACCCAGCGTTTTGTTACTCGCACATCGGCAATGTGCATATCCTCCAAGAACAAGCTATCAAAAAAGGCTTTGGCTAAATTATCCCAATCCGGCTTTGATTGATGCAACTGCATATGCATTTCTTGTTTCTTATAGATCCTCCAAGACTTGGGAACTGGTATGTAAAATATCAGGTGACCACCTTGTTCAGGAGGTGTAAATCTTTTTTGTTTTGCGATTCCTGACAAAGTAATCTTATAGTCATTGTACTTTTCTAATCTGAGCAATCTTTTCAATCCGGGAGGTCTCAATTTTTCTCTAGGAATCCTGAAGAAAATGCGATCTCCTTGTGTAGCTCTTACATTAGTCTGTGGATTTATATCAAAAACTATTTTACTTCTCATTCTTGTTCAAATTTATAAACATATTTTCAAATTCTTCCAACCAAGATCGGCAATCTTTTATTCTTTTATATATCTTTTCTATATATGCATCGTCTCTTTGCACCGGGAATCTAAGAATTCGTTCAGTAATAGGTATTTCATCGAAGGTCATGTTATATTCTATTCTTTCTATTTGTTTTTTATAGTATGGATCTTCTTCAGTAGCTGGATTAATAGCATAAAAAATCCTTCTTTTTTCGCCTTCAATTATTTCTTGGGGCATATTTACTAAGCAATAGCAAATTTCGGCTGATTTTGCACCAGTAAGAGCCATATATCCCTGAACTTGGTCATGGTATAATGGGTTTAAAGACTTTCCGTAGTTAGCTAATAAGGTAGCGAAATCATAACTAGACTTAATATCAATTATTTTTTCGGGAATACCTTCCAAATCTCTAACAATTATGTCTGGTTCACCTGTTAAAAATTCATTTGTGATCCTTTCTGCGTTTTTTTCGTATGGAATCGTATCAATACGGCTCAACATCATGATGCTTTCGTCTTCAACAGCCTTACCTTTTAAGGTATATTTACTTCTTTCAGCACCTCCGACAGGTTCTTTGCCATATTTATTGAATACAAACATCTCTTTTAGGTAAGAAATGCAGGTATCGCTTAATGTTGGGGGAGCATTTTTCTTCTTAAGAAGTTCAAATAGAGTCAATTCTTGCTTTTCGGTAAGCATGGGAAGTGATTCTAGTCGATCTAATTCTTGGGACTGCTTGTCTGTCAGTACAGATCCTTTGCCTTCTGTCATTATTTTACCAATGCAGGAACATCTAAATAATACCTCTGACCAATTAACTGGGTTCATATGTTTAGTTTTTTGTGGTTGACAATTGTCTTAATTTGGTTTCGTAAACGCCTTGTTGATCCGGAGTGCAAAGCTTGCTATATACTAAACTTCTCCATGATTTCAGATCGGCTATTGTATTAGATGCAAGGATTCCTTCAGTAACTGCTTCTCTTTGGTCTTCTATAGATACTTTTTTATCTTCAGAGGGAAGTTCTTCTTCAGCTGTTTCAGATTGATTCAAATACCTTCCAAATAGACCACCTAATTGCTTTATTGCATTCTTAACTGCCATACTAGAAGCCTTTGGTGTAGCAAGTTCAAGCATTGTAATATCATTTACAACAACTGTAGCAATTCCGGGAAGTTTTCTTATGTATCCTTCAATTGCTTTAAATTCATAAATGACTCTAACGGTTACGGCAAAACGACCATTCTTGTCTTGATTGATAATGGGTTCGGAGATTTCTGAAATTCCAGCATAGCCAAACATAGATCTCATTAATTGCTCCATCTTTTCGAGCTTAATAGTCTTGTATTTATCGTTCCTAGCTACCTTAGATGGAAGCTCTACAACCCAATCTGGGTGCGGCTTTCCTTGATCTATTTGATTGTAAAAGTCTGCGGTTTCAACAGTACCCATTTTGTTGAAAACCTGTTCTGTAATTTGATTGTTCATAACGTAAATGTTTAGTGATTTATTGTGCATAGTTACAATAAATTAAAATACTTTCAAAATATTTTTTAAAATAAATTAAAAACCCCCTTGATGTAAAGACATCTGGGGGTACAAATCACTAAACTATATGAGAACACTTAAAACAGGGTGAAGGTACAATAAGTTCCCTAAAAAAATTTAAAAAGAAAAAACCAAAACATCCATAATAAAAAAAAAATAAAAAAAAATACACAGACGTTAAGGATGGGGTACGCAGCAACTTTTTCGGCGGCGAGGAAATTGGGGCGATGATTTTGCCATACTGAGTGGCATCAGATACGAAATTAGCCATGATATCGGATAGGAACAACTACCATTGCCGTATAACGCGATGTGAGGCATATAGGAACAGGGAACGGCTAGCGCAGGCTGTTGGGCTAGGCTAGGCTATTATCTATTCTTATTTCGCCTGTAATGAGGTTGTCATGTGTACCGGGAAGATACAGGCTGTTGCCAATGGTCAATGATGGCAGCTAGTGGTATAGTATATAGTGTATGGTGTATGGGAGGGAAGGGAAATAATAGTTGGTTTGTAATACAATTGTGTTACATTTGTATTACAATTGTGTTACAAATGGGTGATATTAGTAACAATTGTGTTACAATTGTGTTACAAATATGGAAGCAAAAAAAACAACTCCGAAAAGCATTAGATTCAATATAATCGACCTAGATATTGCTTTAAACGCAAGCGGGGCGCAGTCTGTACAGCAATTAGTAGATTTTATTTTAAGCAATTATGTAAAGGATTCTGTTGTCATTATTGATCGACAAGTGCCAGATTCCCTAAATAAAGAGCCGCTATCATCTTGGGAGATACTAAGGAACAAAAGACTGGGGATAAAGTAACATTTTGCAAAAGGTGTTTAAAATAGGCGCTTTACGCAAAAAACAAGTGTATTCTTTACCATCGTATGATAAACGAGGGCAAATTATACTATAATGGGTAATAAAAGTAATAAATATATTACTTTTAGTGCTTTTTAAGACACATAATTTTGTCGCAAATTTAGTAGATATTTGGGACGAATATTCTTAAATTAGTGACAAAACTACACAGAAAACTACACAGTAACTGCATTAGATTTTAGGAAAAATTCATGCAAAGCGTTACATTTTGTAACAGTTTAAAACAACTATAACTTGGCAGTAAAATGAGTTTAGTGCCATTTTATAGATAACAATTAAAATCAAGACAATGAAACAATTAATAAGAATACCAATAGGAATTATGTTTTCACCAATTGTATTATTTTTTGGTACTTGGATATGGTTATTTGAAAAAGACACAAGTTGGATTGATGATGTAGGAATATCTCTATGGCATTTGATAAGTGGACAATGGGATAAATTTTTAGATTAAATAATAAAACATCAAAAAATGTAAAAGACACAAGTTTTGATAATAAGTCATTCACTAAATAGGAATTTTTTCCATTATGAATGATATAACCGACATTTTTCACGAATAAAACCCATTAAAACATGGCAGTAGCAATATTAAAATATAACTTAAGCGATCCAGACGATAAAATGGAATTTGAAAGAGCAATAAAATCCCTTGATATGGCAATGATGTTATGGGAATTAATGATTAATGGTAAAAAGAATCTGGAACGTCAGCTTGAAGCTGACGAAAACACTACAGAGCGTGAGTTTGATTTAGTTGATAAAGTATGGCAACACATATGGAGTATCGCAAAAGAACATGATATTAATATAGAAAATTTATTACGATAATCATAAAAAAAAATAAAAAATGACAACTAAAGAACAAGCTAAAGACTTAGTAAAGCAATTTTTGACTGTAAAAGCCGAAACAATTGTTACTCCAGAAGGTAAATATGTTAAAACTATGCCTTATGCTCATGCTCAAATCTGTGCTACAATAGCTGTAGAGAATATCTTAAAAGCTATTTACAAGGATTTTTATGACTCTAATAATGGCGCTTATGAGTTTTGGGAACAAGTTCAAACGGAAATACAGGATATTTGATTAAATTCGTATTAGGAATATAGAAAACACCTAAATTAATTACCACTATTTGAGAATATTTATATTTTAAATATTCTATGAAAAACCTTATAATAATATTTTTCTTACTGTACCCATTTGTAGGAAATACGCAATGTAAAGATGTTTTTAATAATAATGTAAGTTGTCCGACAGAAGAGGACAGCTTAGTTGTTTATAACAATGCGATTAAAGTGTATGATTTTTATGAAAATAATAAATCTTACATAAAAACTAGAAGCACTCAACTTTATTCTATTAGAGAAAAGCAGGATGTTTTTGAAATGCTTGATCAGGCTAAAAAAATGTTTTTTGTTATAAGAAGCGAGATGGTAAAAATAAGCAAAGAAGAGAAAAAGTTTTCTGCTGGTAAACCAAAATCTGAATATAAAGATATTTCGTATAAAGAATATTATTCTGAGGTAGATGATTATCGTTTTTACGAAAGGGAAATGGAAAATCAGATAATTAATATTAATGCTCCTGCGCCATTATATGATTCAAGAATAGCACCAATACTGGTAAATGAATACAAATGTCAAGATACCAGCTCCGTTTACTTTGGCGATTTAGTCAATATTCCATTGTATATTCCCGTTGTAGTAAAGCCATATACGTTACTTACATCTGCTGAATTAATTTTAAGAAATGATATCCTAAATATTCTACCAATTGGTATTATACCAAAAAGTACAATACCTAAAAAAGTAGATGCTATTAAGCATATGATTAAAAGGGATTCAATTAAAACAAATGGATTTGAATATAACGAAGGAAGCCCAATATATGCATTTAACGAATATGGATCTGGAGCTTTGATAGGATTTTTTATAAGACGTAAATTTATAAAAATAAAACCTAAAGATTACGATAAATATGCAGTTCCTAATTTCGCCAGAAAATTATTAAATGATGATGTAGAATTAGAAAAAATGCTTAAAATCAGATTTGGAGAATATTACTTAGGATTATTTTAATTTGGATTCAACCATCCTTAATTTAGCCCTTAAGTCAATAAGAAGCTGTTTAAGCTCGTCTCTTCCATATTTGTATACTTCTCTGCTTTCTTCCCTTAACTGGTCAGCAATGCCGGGAAATTCGCTTTCTAATCGATTGGTGTATTCCTCTATGTTGCCATGCAGGTTACAATTGCAATTAACGCATTGTGGTCTAGCGTTTCTAGAATCCCATCTTAAGTATGTTTCACTTCTCTTTATATAATGACCGGATTGCAACTTAGTCCAATGTTCCCTTTTATCACAAGTATAACAAATTGTAAATCCATCTTTATCTGCCTCTTTAATTCTTATATATCGGGAAAAAATAAAATCTAAATCATGGGTTAATTCCTGTCTATCGGATTGGCTAGATATTGTCGATTTGTTATTTTGCTTTATTTCAAATCTACTTATTTGCTGTTTACGTTTTTCTGAATTTCTGCATTCTAGACAATATAACGATTTCCCTACCTTTACACAATGCGTATCCTTAGCATTACATTCAACACAATCTCCAAATTTACTCCTTGCAATAGTATTCATATATTTAAATTTACTTGGCAAAAGTAAAGCAAATAAAATAATTTACAAAAATATTTTAAAATATTTTTGGTGGTTACATGATTATGTTTTTAATTTGCTTAAAATTACAAAATGACAAACTACGAAACTTATCTAAATCGAAAGGAAAAAATCAGAAAAGATTTATCGAAAACAATTTTAAAAGAAGGCAAAGAAACAAGCCTGTGTTGGACTGTAGGCAATAATTTAAAAATAAGCGGTACAACAGTAAAGAACTATTTGGATGGTAAAATATCTGACGGATTTCTTGCCGAAGCTATTTTAAAAGAATTTAAAGTATTGAAATGCAACAAGTAGAATATCTTTATTTGACTCAAGATATTTTATCTTCAGTTAATAGAAAAGTATATGGAATTAAAGGAGATAAAGTTGAAATAATTTCAGATCATGATAATTGCTACTGCGTTAAAAATAATAATATTTCTTTTGGTATAAATAAAGCTTTTTTATCTTCAGAAAAAATTGAAAAAGACATTGTTATAATTTCTAAAAAAAAATAAAATGAAAAAAAATAAAACAAAAAGAACTAAAATAGATGACATAGTAGAACAATATCCTGATATGGAAGTATTAAAAGCAGACGGATATGATGAATGTGTTCTTGGATATGAATATAGTTTTGATGGAGTCATTAGATTGGTTTATTCAGTAAAAATGATAATAGATTCATTGACATCAGAAGGTCTTAGTGATGAAGATGCCATTGAGCATTTTGAATACAATATGAGAGGTGGATATGTTGGGGAACAAACGCCAATTTGGTGTCAAGATGATTTTTAATTTTAAACCAAAAACTAAACAATATGAAACCGAAAAACGATTGGGCAAAGTGTATTTACATTTTAAAAAATGATTACACAACCGGAACTAGTATGGCTAGAATTTTAACTGATTGGGATGCTACTTTTTATAAATTCCAAGCTAGACTTGGGGAGGTAGAAAGAGCGCATTCTGAGTTGATTATAACAAGGAAGTCAATTCCCTATATTTCAAAATTAACTGGGAAAAGCAAGCACTACACTCAATATGGTTGTGCCTCATCTAAAGATTATCTTAATGATCTTTATGATAAAATAAACGAACATGGATTAGCAGGAAAAGATTGATTTACTAAAAAAACTACAAGAAAAATATGGCTAAAAGATTCACCTCTACAGAGATATGGGGAGAAGATTGGTTCTTAGATATGCCTATAGAATATAAGCTATTTTGGTACTACATTTTATCAAATTGTGACCATGCAGGATTGTTCAGAGTTAACTTAAGAGCGTTTTGTAATTTGAATCAAGTTAAGTTAAATCTTGCTGATGCAATCGCATATTTTAACAGCAATAAAGACCGAATTAGGATCGTTTCTGAAAATGTCTGGCTGATCGAGGATTTTTTTAATTACCAATATGGCGAAACCTTCAATCCGAACAATAGAGTGCATGAAAGTATACAAAAGCTTTATAATAAGCACAATATAAAAATGACCTCTATTAGAGGTCTAACAGACCTCAAGGATAGGGTTAAGGATAAGGATAAGGATAAAGACATAAAGGGGAGTATGAGGGGAAAATTAAAAGGCAAAGAATTTTCAGAAGAATTTGTTTTTTTTGAAGATGGCACTTCCCAAGAATTAGGCAAAAGTCAAAAAATAAGATTGATGCACAACGACATAAAACCAGAAGACGTAACCAAAGGTCAAATTCACTAAACCACTAAACCATGTACTACAGCAAACTTACAGATCTAGGGATCAAACTTACTCGACAAAGCGGAAGCACAAAAACCAAGTGTCCAAAATGCTCTGATTCGAGAAAAAACAAAAACGATAATCCGTTATCGGTAAACATCACAGCAGGGGAATTTTGTTGTCACAATTGCGGCTGGAAGGGCAATGTGAGGTCTCACGAAAGGCAAAGGGAAGGCAAAAAATATGAAAAACCATCTAAGGAAATATTGAAAAATATTGAGGTTAAGGACAAGGCAATTGAATGGTTTAGGGGCAGGGGAATTTCTAAAAAAACTCTTGATAAATTCATGATTTTCACTAAGGAGGAATTCATGCCGCAAACATCGAAAAAGGAAAGCTGTATCTGCTTTCCGTATTTCAGGGACATCGAAATAATCAACATCAAATATCGTGATGGGAACAAGAATTTTAAGCTTGTCAAGGATGCTGAATTGATTTTTTATAATTTAAATTCGATTGGAGATAAAAAATATGTGATCATAACCGAAGGAGAGATAGACTGTATCTCGCTTTTTGAGGTAGGATTTGGTGACGATTCGTTGAATACTGCTGATGAAAATGGGGAAGTAATTGAAAATCCATTGGCGAAATACGCTGTGGTTTCAGTTCCCAATGGCGCAAGCAAAGGAAATCAACGAATGGAATATCTCGACAACTGTGCAGATTGGTTTTTGGGACTTCATGAAATTGTTATCGCAACAGACAACGATGAAGCCGGAAAATTGTTAAAAGACGAATTGATCAGAAGATTGGGTGTTGAGAGGTGTAGAATTGTAAATTACGTTTCTGACAAGGTCGTACCCACCAAAGATGGCTCTGTGAGGTCAATTAAGGACTTTAACGAGGCTTTAATGTACTTAGGAAGGGATTCTATCACGAGCATGGTCGAAGGGGCTAGTTTCGTCCCTTTGGACGGCGTTTATTTTTTGGAGGATATCTTTGATGGGATGCTTGAAAATTTTAAAAAAGGAATTGTTTTAGCACCAACTACCCATTTTTCAGAAATGGATAAATATTTTAGATGGAAAAAAGGAGATATTACACTTTGTACTGGATATGGAAATCATGGCAAAAGTTTCTTCATGTTGCAAATGATGCTAATTAAAAGCATTCATGACGGTTGGAAATGGGCAATATTTAGTCCAGAAAATTTCCCTGCTAATGATTTTTATGATGATTTAATCGAAATGTATACAGGGAAATGGTTGGGAGATATGTCTGAAGACGAGTACATAAATGCTTGTTTATTCATAGATTATCATTTCTTTTATGTTTACCCAGATCATGAGCATGATATTAATTCTATTCATGAAAAGTTCAGATATTTAATACTAAAAAAAGGAGTTGATGGCGTTATGGTTGATCCTTTCAATCAATTGGATAGTAATCAAAAAGCATTTCAAAGGGAAGACCAATATCTATCTGAAGTTTTAAAAGATATTAAAAGATTTGCATTATTAAACAATGTCGTTTATTGTATTATTGCTCATCCTAAGAACCCAAACCATTCCCAAAATACACCATTGCCTGTTGTTGATATGTATGACATAGCCGGAGGTGCAATGTGGGGAAATAAATCAGACCAAATAATATCTTACTATAGACCTAATTTTCATGAAAACAAAAATAGTCCAGAAGTTAAGATATTTATACAGAAGCTTAAAAGAAAGAGAACAGGAGGTCAACTTGGAGATTTTGATTTGACATTGTTATGGCAAAGAAAAAGGTATTGCGATATAACGACAGGTGAAATTCCCTGCGATCCAAATTTAAAAAGAGGAACAATTAATGGTACACCAAAAGAAATGTTTTAAATAAAAAAAATGAAAACAAAATTCGCAGATAATACATTTTCCCTAGCTAAAGCATTGCATCACATTAACATTGCAAAACAATATTTTGAAGATGTTAGATTTGGAACAAACAAAGATGTAAAAGCTATTTTTAATCAATATATTTTGAAATGCGATTGGATTATTTCTAACGTAAAAAATAGGTTAAAAGAAGAAAATAAAATCGCTTTAGTTGAAGAATTAAAAGATTCAATAACATTTGATGCCATTACTGATAAATTAATAAAGCTAGATGCTACACAAAGAGCATTTATAGAAAATTTAATAGATTCGTTAATTAAAGGAGATGGGGTTGAAATTGTAAATTAATAATTATGAAAGTAGAATTAGTATTTGAAGTTATACCGTATATGAATTGTAAGTATTGCAATTATGTTTGGGAGGCTCATATTCAAACTACTCAAATAGATTTTGATGATTTTAAAGAGCTTAAACTACAAAAACAAACAGAATGCCCTAAATGTTTAAAAGACACACCTGTAATAAGGGAAAAAGATAACTTTTAAAAAAACAAATTATGCTATTTGATGTTCAAGAAAAATTGTATGCGTATGATACTTTCCCTAAAACGAAATATTTATTGTATGTAAATAATGTTATTGCCTATTCATTTGTTACAACTTCAAAAAGTGAAGATGATGCAATAGAAATATTAAAAGAATTAGTAAAAAATTATACGCGTAGAAATACAATGGCGTATAAAATAAAAAAAATTGAGGATAATGTAGAAATTATTATATATAAAGGATCGATTAAAGGATATTAAAAAAGCCCATTTTTTAAATGGGCTTTTAAAAAAAACAGATTTTAATTATGCGTTAGCGTCTGTAATTAAATCTGCGGCAAGAGCCGGAGTGTAATAAACTGGTTGAATTGGACTTGGGGCAGTCGGTAATAATTGAATTTGAGAATTACAAACTACACCAGAATAAGTTGTAGCTGCAATGCTTCTAATTACAATTGCATTTGTAGGGAAGCCCATAGTTACACCATCAGGTGTATTCCAATCGTTGCTATTAGATCCGTAGATCAAAGCAGAAAGCGTTTGTGCCATTTTGTTTGTTTTTGAATGAATGAATGAATAAATCAATATAAAATTAATATTTTTGTTTAAATAAAAAAAAATAAATTTAATATGAGCGTAAAACACATTGAAGGTAGAATTATTGTAAAAGCAGATATAGATGGTAAAAATTGGCATACATTTTCTGATGGAAAAAAAATTAGGCTAGAAAGAGAATATGATAATTTAGATAGAAAGCATACCAGTCAAATTCTTGGTGAAGTTGTTAGTTGTGAATATATTCCAAAGGGAGCAATGATTCTTTTTCATCATAATGCAATGCATCCTGTAAATAAAATATTTAACAGTTCCCAATTGAATGGGGACGAATTAGCATCAGGAATAGATATATATTCATTTAAAGAAAATGAATGCTATTTATGGAAGATGCCGGGAGATAAAACTTGGAATCCAATTAAAGGATTTGCAACAGCATTAAGAGTTTTTAAACCATATAACGGAATTTTGGATGAAGTTTTCCCTGAAAAAATAAAGGAAGTTTTGTATATTACAAGTGGAAAATTAAAGGGAAAAGTTTGTCATTGTTTAAAAGCATCTGATTTTTCTTTAATTTTCAATAATGATGAGGGATTTGAAGAAACAATAATTAGAGTAAGGCATTTTGAGGGAAATGATTTAAATGAAAGAGAAGAAATAATTGCCATAAATTTGCATTTAACAAAAGAAGTTAAAAAAGGAAATTTATATGTTGGTATTTCCAATAAAGATTGTAAATCAATAAAAAAATAATATGCCTCCAAGAACAAACCAATTACTTGATGCTAAATTAAAAACTGATAGCAAAGTAAATGATAAAGTAAAAGTTGATAATACTCCATTGACCGCTAAACAAAAAGAAGGTTGGGAAGCTTATAGATCTTATTTAGATAAATCTGGATTATATGCTCATCCATCATTAAATCATAAAGGAATGAAAATTTTTAATGATTGGGCAGTTACACATCCAGAATATCAAATATCAGAAAA
>TARA_R110000868_G_scaffold153058_1_pt1 | contig 11403 bp, 8 predicted proteins | sample TARA_R110000868 | Tara Oceans TARA_R110000868 (sample SAMEA4397489) | marine metagenome | biome: Polar Biome; feature: [SRF] surface water layer (ENVO:00010504); material: water (ENVO:00002006), including particulate matter (ENVO:01000060) such as... | depth 5 m | reverse complement strand
TCGCTGGCCGCTGGAGATTTAGAAAACGTTTTGACCTTATTTGGTAATCTCAGTGCCAAAAAATATTCAATTGAATTTCAGTCTCCTGGAGCTGGTAGTGTTGTCATCATGACGGCCCATGCATCTAAGGGATTGCAGTTTCCACATATTATCTTAGGTGGAATTCACAATAACGGGCGCAAAGTTCCTGCCCGCGATATTGTTGGAAAGCTCCCCGGTAGTTTGAAGTGGCGTGCTAGCTTGGATCAAAAGAAAAAATTCAAAACGCCTCAGATGATTATCGAAACTTGTTTGGATAATTTAAAAGAATTTGCCGAGTCCAAGAGGCTATTCTATGTCGCCTGTACTCGCGCTGAGCGTAGAATTAGCTGGGTTGATCTTACTGATAGTAACAAAAAAGAGCTTAAGTACCACGCTGATAGTTGGATTAATGGCATTCGAACCTTCGAGTCTGACACCGAACAAATTACTAAAAATAATGAATTATTCGCAACGCTAAAAGCTCAATCAACTTCCTGTGAGCAAGTGTTGCTTGATGATAAAATAAAGAGTGTCTCTGAAGCGTCTCTTCCCATGTTCCATTTAGATCCTTTAGGTGTAACGGCATTCAATAAAGCTAGCAGCACAGGTCTTGTTGCATTTCCTGAATTATCTGTGACAAAACTTGCCACCATATCTGAATGCCCAAGAAAGTTTTACCTAAGACATATCTGCAAACTTGAAGATGAATCTTTTGAGCGAAAAGCAGCGCTTGAAAATTCAATTTTAGATGAAAGCGAAGAGATTATCGTGCCTAAGTTAAAATCTTCTGCGCAAAGGGGGACCTTAGTTCACGAGGCCATTGCTCACTCGGTTACCCATAACCAGGTTATCTCGCTGGCGCTTCAAAAAGAGCTGGGACCTAAAGAAATGAGTGCAGTGAAATGGGCCAGCGATAAAGTTTTTAACGACTACGGTCAGTATAAAGTGGTTTCTGAACAAGCGGTAAAGTTTGATCTTTTTGGTCAAATGGTTTCAGGAACACCAGACTTAGTTTTATTGCCTGAAACAGGTAACGATTTTGTCATAGTGGATTTTAAGACTGGATTACCTGGTACTGAAAAAGAACTTCCTTATTGGTTTCAATTAAAGTGCTATGCCCATGCCATTGCTAGCACCCAGCCAGAATTGAATCTAGATCGAGTTAGAATTGAGCTATGGTTTGTTGATACACAAGAAATAAAATCAGAGTCTTTTAGTATAGATGAAATTACTCAATTTCTTGCTCGTGAGTGGAGCAAGCTCGCTCGACCATTTGTCCCAGTTTTAGAACATTGTGACAAATGTACGTTTGGAAAAATCTGCCACCCATAACCTAGGTCGGTTGCACGGTTTTAGACGCGTGGTAAAATTAAGTGTGTGATTTAAAAGGTTTAGTTGCGGGCATGAGGCCCGTGGACGGTCCTTCCATCGACTTAGCAGGATGCGCGTCATGGCCAAGATTTTTAATGTTTTATCATGTTTTCTTTTTACTACTCTATTTGTGGTTGTACCCACGAAGCTAGTGGCTTCTGAAGGGGATACATACAACTTCTCTTGGCTAGATCCAGATAAAGAAGTTTATGTTCTACAAAATAGAAAGTTCCGTAAAAATGGTAGAGCTTATGCCAATATTGGCGCAGGCATTACGACAAGTGGTGCTTTTGTTAGTTCTAATAATATTCAAGGTAGAGCAGGCTATTTTTTCAAAGAAGAACTTGGCTTCGAGTTTCTCTATTCAATGAATAGTGGGCAGGAAAACGCGACAGCGAAATCTGTTCGAAACGAAGGAAGTAGTGGTTCAGTTCCTTTTAGAAGGATCGTTGATAGCTATATGGGCGCCATGCTTATGTGGTCTCCATTCTATTCAAAAATTAATACATTCAATACTGTTGTCTACGTCGACTGGCTGTTTGGTCTAGGCTACGCCAGCCTCAAGGAAACTAATAATCGCGACGAGTTTGTAAACGGTGCTACGAGTGCCGTACCGACACAAGAGTCTCACGGTGGACTCATGTGGCAAGCGGCGATGAAGTTTTACTTAAATGAAAGCTTTGATGTACGTGTGAATTTAGCAACCGTTCACTATAAAGCGCAAAAAGCTTCAGCGACAGAAAATGAAGAAGCTTGGAATACGAATTACGATTTAGCGGTATCGCTCGGTTATAGCTTTTAGGAGTTGGTATGAGTTTTAAGACGGCATGCCTAATTCTGCTTGTCTCTTTTGCTTTTGAAGCAAAAGGCAATATGCAAGCAGCTTGGGACACTCTTGTGAAAGCAAGAGGTAATACTCAGGCGTATCCCTATATCGTGCAGCAGATGGTATCGCACGGATTATACTTTGCCTCAATTCCCTATATAAAAGAGTATCTGGCAACTCAAACCAAGGTACAGGATGATAAGATTGACGATCTGATTGATGAAGTTGTGACTCGTGTTGGTGTTAGGCAGTTTGAAGTAATGCCAACGTCTTTTTTAAGTCGCTCTAATGCGCCGACCTTGCGCTATATTGTCGCTAAGAAAGCCTTTAGAAAGGGCGATTACAATTCAGCTTTAAAAGCTTTGTCGCAAAAAATTAACGACACCCACGCAGTTAAGCCCTACGCGCTTCATATTGAAGCTGCTAGTTTGGCCCTGCAAGGCAAGAATACTGCTGCCGTAGAGACCTACAAAGAATGTGTAAAGATTTCTAGTGCTCAGTCAGGGCGTACCAAAGAAGTGAATAGATTAAAGCAATTAGAAATTAATAGAGACAATTGTATTGTCGGTATTGCACGTGCGCACTTTGCTAATAAGAAATTTGAAGCGGCTAACTTGGCCTATCTCGATCTCGATAAGCGCTCACACGTGTGGCCTGAAATTCTTTTCGAAGAAGCGTGGAATAGCTTCTATATGGGCGACTATAATAGAACGCTTGGTAAGCTTGTGACATATAAGGCTCCAATCCTAGATTTTGCATTTAATCCAGAGAACGAGATTCTCAAAACTCTAACTTATATGGAGTTGTGTCTTTGGAATGATGCAAATGCCACGGTTGAAGAGTTTTATCAAACATACGAGAAAGATACTGGTGCGATCGTAAAAATTCTAAGATCCTATCGCAAGGACTATAAAAAGTTTTATATGTTGGCGAAGTCAGCGCTTGATAATCAAAGTTCCGGCAATAAATTGCTTGATAAATTATTGGCAGGTCTGGCTCGAGATCCAGCTTATAGAGAGCTTTACGATTCATTTCAAGATGGTCGCAATGAGCTAGAAGCAGTCAATCAGCTGACCAATGATCGGCAAAAACGCGTCTTAATCGACAATTTAAAAGACTCAATGCTGACACAAAGAAACCTGGTTGGTGCTTATGTGAGAAGCAATCTCTTCAACAAACTTCGCGCCATCAAAAAATCTTTTGAAGGTATGAGTTATATCCGTCTTGAGATCTTGTCTCGTAGAAAAGACGAACTCTATAGCACTGGCCCAAAATCAGCAGAGCGAGATAGAGGGGATATTCAGTACTTAAAGCGAAATGAAAAACAGTATTTTTGGACTTTTAATGGTGAATTCTGGGCCGATGAGCTTGGTGACTATGTCTTTGCCCTCAGGTCGGAGTGTCGATAATGCGCTTATTAAGATTGACTCTATTAGTACTTTTGGGATTTCAGCTTGTGCATACGTCACAAGCTTTCTCGCAAGATACGGAAGCTCGTCGATCGGAGCTGGTCAATATTATTGACCTAGAATTGAAAGAGATTACCAGACTCAATAGAACGACAGGAAATACTAAGCCTGAACTTTTACTGAGAATGGCTGAGCTGTTGCTAGAAAAAGCCAGACTTCTTAAAGATAAAGAAACTAAAGCGATCCTAGAGATGTCGCCAGAGCAAAGACGACGCACCAATATGAAGGCAGCGTTTTCTCAAAGTAATAAATACTTTATTCAGGCTCAACGAACATGTCAGTTAATCGCTAAAAAGTTCCCTCGCTACAGCGGACTGGGCGATGTTTACTACATTATGGCGTTTAACTATAAAGAATTTGGTGACGAAAAAAAGGCAGAAAGATACTTTGCAGTATCTCTAAAGAAAACTAGAAAAGGGACGCCGTCGTATCGTCGCGCCCAGTTGGCATTGGCTGAGACGTATTACAATCAGCAAAAATATAAGCAAGCTATCCCTTTATATGAGTCTGCTCTGAGAACTAAAGATAATCGTTGGTGGACCAAAGATTCACTAAATCTTTCTTGGTCTTATTTTAGAATTAAAGATTATAACAAAGCGATTGGACTAATCCGTGAGGTTGGAAGGCTATCAGAGTCCAAAGACTATGTAGATATGTCTCAAGAAGTTGAGCGCGACCTAGCATTTTTCTATACTGAAGCTGGTCGTACAAAAGAAGCTGTCGATTTTTATAAAAATAAAGGCGGCGATGTTGCAGCCAATCTTTTAAAGGTTGGCCTTCAGCTAAAAAACCAAGGAAAATTCACCATTGCTCAGGCCACACTTGAAGAGGCTTTGGCTAATGCAAGTACTGAAACACAGAAAATTCGCATTCAAGTCGAGCTTTTAAGTGTCTATGAAAAGTTCGGCAATATTGAAAAACATCTAGCGACATGTCAGGACCTAACCAATTATTATCAAGCCAAAAAACTCGAAAAAGAAGACGCTGATAAATTGCTCTATCATGTAAAGCGCATGGCGGCCGTCTTACAAAAGCAAGTTGCCTCAGGAAATTATTCAAGACAAAAGAAAACGCAGTCGGATAAAGCTAATGCAGCTGTATCGTATTTCGCCCTTACGGCTACACTAGAGCCAACAAAGTCGGCCAGGCACCAATTTCACGCGGCAGAAACAATGTATGCCAATGGTGATTATGACGTAGCTGCTCAGGCTTATGTCCAAGCACTCAATCTTGCCCGTAAAAATGGTGATACAAAATATGAAGATATGGCAATGGATGGCCTTGTATCAACTCTGGGGCGCCCTGGTGTTTCAGCTGCCGTAAAAGAAAAATATCTTGAGTTTGCCTATATAGCTTCAATTAAAAAAGAGCGAGATCCAAAGAAACGCTATACGCTCTACCAGCGTCTGTTCACTCTTTATGCTGATAAGAAAGAATACTCAAGAGCTGAACAAGCGCTTGTTGCCTTTAGAAAAGAGTTTCCAAAGGCTATCGGTGTTCAAGAGGCCATGCTGGGCAAGGTTATCGATCATTATAGATCGGTTAATGATAAGAACTCTGTTTTCCAGTGGGTAGGTAGAATCAATAACGGTGAGTTTGTTGTTAGCAAACAATACGCGGATAAGTTACGTTTGATTGTTCTTACTCTGCAGTTTGATTCAGTTGAAAAATATTCATCGAAAGGTGATAAAAAGCGTGCGTTGCAAGGTTATGTTGAGATTTATCGCAATAAGCTCTCACCTGATGAATCCAGAAAAAATGCGGCTTATAATATTACGATTCTTTTCCATGAACTTGGTCATGCTGACATGACAAGGCGATGGGCCCAAAATACGCTTGATCTCTTTGATCGTAGCGACATGGAGAAATTCTCACCAACATTCTTGTCTATTGGTAACGATTTTTTAAATGCCCAGCGAATGGATGATGCCTTTATGGTTTACAACGAAGGCTTGCAAAAGCTTTGTAATGGTAAGGATAAGAGCGAGAAAACTTATTTTAGAAATGCCCATATTGTGGCCTTGGCTAAGGGCGATATCCCAGCCGCCAAGAATATTGTAGCTCTTGGTTATCGCTGTAAAATTCCTGCTAGTGATCTCGAGACAGCTCAGATGGACATTATTCGCGCCTATGCTGACGAAGGTCAGTTAAACGATATGATGAGTGAAGTTGGTCGCGTTGCAAAAGTGGCTAAACTCCAGGGTGAGCTAATTCCATTTTTAGAAATATATAGAAAAGCTATTTCTTCAAGTGGTCGTAAGGCCGACTCAATTGAAAAACAAATTCTTCAGTATTATGCCAATGCTAAAAAACGTGGCTACTCCATTCCTGTCGATGCGCTCAATGCTGTTGCTATGATCAAGGCTCAAGATCTTGAAAGTTACAAGGCTCGCTTAATGAGTGTTGATTTGGCATTTCCTGAAAATGTTTATAACAAGGCCCTTCAAACAAAGTTAGCTATGCTTGATAAGCTCACTGATCTTTCAAAAGACGTGATGTCTGTTGGATCTGGAGAGGGGATTGCTCGCGCTTATCGTGTATTAGTTGAGGCTTACTTGCATGTCTCTCAAGTCGTTGCCGATTTTACCCCTGTTGGTAAGTCGCCGGAGTATGTTCAATCCTTTCGAGCGAGTATGGCACAAGTGGCGGGGCCACTTAAGTCAAAATCGGATGATCTTAGAAATGAGGCTCTGGCCAAGGCTAAGTCGGAAGACATTCTTTCGTCTGATGTGAACTTCCTCCAGACTATGGAGAAAGTAAACTTCGGTATTGAACATTACCCTTCCAGACAAGGGGTGGTTATGGACCGTGGAGGTTCAAGATGAAGTTTTTAATTCTACCAGCACTAGTTTGTTTGTTTATTGTTGGCTGTTCGAGTTCAAGCAAAAAGTCTGACTCGGCCCAAACACCGCAAGATGAAGTCATCTCACCAGAAATTCAACAAGAATTTGGTTGGATTGAGAACTCTGATTTCGTTGAAGAGCAGACCATGGCCTATAACCCTGCTGATGACAAATTTGAGGGCTCACTAAGTTCAGCTGATTCACTATCTCAAGAGTCGATTGCTAGATTGCCTGCTCCGAAAATTGAAGATGCCATTGATTCAAATGATATTGTGACTAAGCTTGCAGGTCTTTGTCATGCCAGAAAATTTAGTGAGGCTTTCCAAGTCGTTCAAAAGGTTCATCGCAAGTACAGAAAACACCCAGCTTTTTGGAATCAGGTTGGCACATGCCATCTTGGGAAGCGCGATTATCGCAGCGCCATTCTTTTTTATAATAAGTCGAGAGAATTGGATTCTAAGTATGCACCACCTCTTAATAACTTAGGGGTTATTTATCAGTCTCGCGGCTCGATTCAAAAGGCGTATCTAGCTTATAAAGAAGCAGCAAAACTAAACCCGTTATCACTAACTCCAATTTTTAATTTAGCTCAATTGCAGCTTTTTGGTGGGCAAGTAGAAGATGCACTTGTTGCTTTTCAAGCCCTCGTTAAACGCAATGATGATGATAATGACGCTTTAGCAGGTTTTGCCACAGCTCTTCTTATTCGAGGTGATACAGCACAAGCTGTTCGTGTTTATGATCGACTCTCGGACGAGGCAAAACAGAATCCTTCTTACGGAACAAACTTTGCTTTGGCCCAGAAATTATCAGGCGATGAAAATGGTGCTCGCTCGACAATCTCGAGAATCGCTTCGACGCCTGATCAGAACCTAATTGCTTATTACAACAAGGTTAAGAGCTTTGTGTACCAAGGGAGTAATCAATGAATCGTGTAAGCGCCCTCATTGTCCTAATGTTAATGTTTTTTGCCGCTAGCTCGCAGGCGCAAAGCAAAGATGATCAGAAGGTACGTTACCAGTATAAAAAATATCAAAAATTTGATTTTGAAGATATTGCAATTGAAGGTGATACCGGCAACCCTGGAGATCTATCAATTGCTTCTAGATACCAAAGAAAATTTAAAAATAAACTACCTTATCGAGTTAATTTCAACCCAGAAATCGCTCGTGCAGTTGAACGCGTTAGGTAATGACTTCGGTCGACAGGAGTTAAGCAGTGGAAACTGATAACAGCACTACTCAATCAATCCCTCACTTTGAGCTGGCACCGACAGATGGCGGAAATGCTAGAGCATTGAATAAAAGAAGGGTGCTTATTGGCCGATCGCAGACTTGTGATATTGTCATCAACCATCCAAGTATTGCCGAGATTCACGCTGTTATTGAATTAAACCAAAGTACAGGTCGTCTTTACGACATGGATACCGAAACTGGCTCAAAGGTTAATGGTCAAAAAATAATTGTTGAAAGTATCGATGCTGGATCTAAGATTCAGCTGGGTGACGTTGAATTTGTTTTGCAACATTATAAAAAAACAGATGTACTACCACCTCATTTAAATATGCTCGATGAGGCACCAGTTCTACCTAGTTTACCCGCTGCCAAAAAACTACCGACAAAAGAACTTCCCGCTTCAGTTGTTGCCAAAGACGAGATTTTTGTACCAAGAGTTGAGTACCCTCTGGCAGCTGATCCAAAAGCTGAGTTTAGTGAGTATATTTTTGAAGATGTAGAGATTCTTTATCCAATTTTTGATTATTCGGTATCAAAGAATTTTTCTGTTGAAGTTATTATTCTCCACTGCGGGCGTATTGTTTCAGTAGATTATTTGCCACAAAAAGATGGTTTGTATAATTTAGTTGGCCGCTCAAAAAAGCCGACTAGTAAGGAAGTGGAGTTCGCTTATTTAGGCCTAAAAGAGCGTATTCCTTTTGTGGAGATTAAGGGAACTGACGTTCAGGTCTATCCATTAACAGGTTATAAAATGAAACATATTGGCGCTGAAGGTAAAGCCTCAGCCGCCTCTGTGGATCTTGGTCATGATCATATTTTAAATTTTACGCAAGGCGATCTACAGATCTTTGTTCGCGGAACAGATGCACCTCCTAGAGTTAAAGCTGCTCCCATTTTACGTCGAGATCCAGGCTTTAAGCGCTACCTTTTATTAATGCTTTTACTTGTTACATCTTTTCTTGTTGGCATTAATACTTTTGAAGTCGACGAAGAGCTCGAAAAAGAAAAGGCTCCAGAGCGTTTGGCAACAATTCTTTATCGAAAGAAAATTGCGGTTACACCTAAAAAGACTATCGATAATACTCCGGACAAGCCTAAAGAAGTTGTTCAACAGGCACCAAAGACGAATCCTACTGAGAAAAAAGAAATCACACCAAAAGAAACAAAGTCAGCAGACAAAACACCGAGTAATCCTGGTGAAAAATCTGCGACTAAAACTGGCCTTGTTAGAAAAGCCAACCCCAATAAGGGACCAGACAAGCCGGCTGACAAAGTTGCGCCAAAGACTACTGGTAAGTCGACTCAAGCTTCACCCTCAAAGTCGACCTCCGCTAAAAAAGCTGCTTCAACAAAGAGCAAAGGCTCCGTTGATGCTTACAAGTCTTTTGATTTTAAAGGCAGTATGAGTTCACTTCTTGCTAAAGGTGGAAGTCTAAAAGCAGCTTCAGAAGTTAGTGATACTGATGTTAGTATTGATGGCCCATCAATTTCAGGTTCATCTGATGGCGCTACTCTGCAAAAGGCTGAAGTTAGTAAAAATGTTGGCAGCCTTTCGGGCTCAGCTTCAGGCAAGCTCGACTCGACAAAGGGCACGCAGGGCCTTTCCGATAAAAGAAATATTTATACCGCTGGCCTTCCTTATAAAACCATCATTCTTGGCGGTATGGATCCCAATACAATTCGCCAGATTCTGATGGATAACGTTCCACTCTTTAGACAGTGTTATCAGACCGCGCTTGATCGCTCTCAAAGTGCTTTTGATGGAGTCGTTAGGCTTAATTTTGTGATCGGTGCCTCTGGCCACGTGACTAGAGCAGGGGTTGATTCATACAGCAATCTGACGCCAAAAGTGCGCAATTGTGTGGTCAATGTGCTTAAGGGGATTAAGTTCCCAGAACCACTTGGCGGCGGAGTTGTAGAGGTTAACCAGCCGTTCAATTTCTATCCAAAAGTTCAATAGCCAACTATACGCCACGATATTTTGGCTCGGGCATGTTTGTAAGTGCCCGATTGCTGGTAGCGAGCAAATTTAGTTTAGAATGACTCCTGACAACGCGTTTAGGAGTTTCTTATGCCCGAACAGGGAATAGCCATTTTTTCACCGTTTAAGATAGCCCTCGTCCTGGCTTTCACGTTCTTAGCATGGGGTGATCTCGCTCATGGCGATCAAACTGCCCTGATGGTTGAGACCTTGATTATTGGCTTATATTTGAATGATTTGTACTTAAAACGCGATAAAATTATCAATGCCAGAAGGCTAACTTTCAAAGAATTCTTGCAAACTCTTCACCGCGATTGGAAGCAGTTTAGTCTTAAAGATTGGTTGGCTTCATTTTTTGATATTTCTACCAAAGAATCAAAGAGCCGCTTACTAATCAATTTGTTTTTTATGTCGATTATCTTCGCGCCATCAATTATGAACTTATTCCTATTAACTGAAGCGGAACAAGAAGCTGTCTTGATCGCTGGTTTTGTAATTTGGTCTATTTGGTTTATTGTCTCGAATCTAAAGGCGTTTATTCGCACTAAGCAGTTTGGTCGCTTGGTCTTTTCAAATCTTGGAGTTTATTTCTTGATTTGTTCGTTACTTCTTGTCTTATAGGTTATTGCTCAAGACCCATAACAACGAATTTATACTCTTTAAATCCTGCCTCAGCGCAGGTGTAGAGTAGTTTCTTAACGAAGCTATACTTAATCGTCTTATCAACGACTAGATTAACAACACCACCAAAGTCCTGTGCTTGTGGAGAGCTTTTAGCTGAACGCTTAATGAGTTCTTTTCTTTTAACTAATTCATTAAAGAGAGGGATAAGTCTTCGGCCACCTTGGTCCATTTTTGAACGTATATCACCGTCCATATTGAGTACTTCTTTATCTTCTACCCAGATATTAGTAGGAGATACCTGAACCACAATTCCTTCATTACTTGGAGTCGCAGAGGAAGACAGTGGAAGCTGAACGTCTTTTGGGACAGTCAGGATAATACCTGTAGAGTTCGTACTCTGAAGCAAGAACACGAGCATGATAACGAGGATATCGAGTAGAGAAGTGATGTCTAGGTCAAACACCTGTGACTTACGTTTGCGGCCGCGATTTCGAATTGAACGTGCACTTCTCATAAATCCTCTTAACTCTGGATATTTCCAAAAATGATCTTAGGAAATAAAGCCTTAAGCCTCATTTCGACTCCGTCCTTATCTTTTGCAAATAGGGCAGGGTCTGTATTTCGAAGTTCTCTAGTGGCATCCATGATCTTAACAATTTCTTCGTATGACAAATCAACAATTGGTTCAAAAATCGCCGTCTCTTCTCTGAGGTGGCGATTCTTTAGATCAATTAAGACACTATGAAGTTTTTCCAGATCGTAAAATCCATCAGCTGCTTTACCAATACGGGTATAGGTTCTGGCAGGCACACCTGTTTGAATCTCAATATAACTAGAACTAATCTTTAAGGTTAGTGCTAGAGGCTTTTCATTTGGTGGTGGCTCAGCATCACTAATGATCGGCACATTAGAAGGGATCTCATAAATTTTAACAAAATTTGCAGACATCAAAAGAAAGAAGATGAAAATAAATACTGCATCCAAAATTGGAATTAGATTTGGTTTTACAAACTCTTTCTTAGTCTTTCTGCGA
>TARA_R110000868_G_scaffold367474_1_pt1 | contig 11408 bp, 8 predicted proteins | sample TARA_R110000868 | Tara Oceans TARA_R110000868 (sample SAMEA4397489) | marine metagenome | biome: Polar Biome; feature: [SRF] surface water layer (ENVO:00010504); material: water (ENVO:00002006), including particulate matter (ENVO:01000060) such as... | depth 5 m | reverse complement strand
CGTAAGAAGAAAAACTGATATAGTAAAAACGTTTCCTGAGTTTGCGGGACTTTACAAAGAATGGAAAGACAAATATAATGTATAAGAATATCGAGTATGCGCAAGAGCGAGATAGTATGAAAGAGACGTACAATAATGACACTATGTGTACAGCAAAATTCTTTTCAAGTACCATCTACCTACAAACTGGGCAAACACATAGTTGTTATCATCCTCTTCCGCATGATATTCCATTAGAGGAACTCAAAGGTAATCCAAGTGCACTGCATAATACTAAACATAAAAATAATGCACGTAAAGAAATGCTGACTGGCATACAGACTGCTGAATGTAACTATTGCTGGCGTGTTGAAGAAATGGGAGATGAGCACCTTAGTGATCGTATTATTAAAAGTAAAAACGAACTATTACTTACTCCTGACGCACATGAGCAAATTATAAAACACGGATGGAATCATAACTATAGACCAACATACTTGGAAATTAGTTTTGGTAACGAATGTAATATGAAATGCGCTTACTGCCATCCTAAAGCAAGCAGCGCATGGATGAAAGAAATGAATGATCTCGGTCCATTTGAAACAGCTCCCCATTTACAAGCAACACACGAAAAGATTTATGAAGAAAATGATAACCCTTATGTACAAGCGTTTTGGGATTGGTGGCCATATCTACGTAAAACTTTAAAAGTTTTTCGTTTAACCGGTGGCGAACCTTTATTGCAGCAAAACTTTTGGAAGTTTTTAGACATGCTAGAAAACACAGACGAATGTCATGACATGATGTTCCAAGTGAATACTAACTTGAATGTTAAAAATATTTTAGTGCAACGTTTAGTAACAAAAGTAGACTACCTAATTAAACATAAAAAAATTAAAAAGTTTGCGATTTACAGTAGTGTTGAAAGTTGGGGAAGTAAAGCCGAGTATGCTCGTAGTGGATTAGATTGTGATTTGTTTGAAAAAAATGTCAAGACTATTATGAACGGGCTATCACATTACTCTACGGAAGATTTTTCAGGTATTACAATTATGAATACTTTTAATATATTATGTGTTACTAGCTACATAGAGTTTTTGAAAAAGATAGTAGAATGGCGAAAAGAGTTGCATGCTGGAATGAAATCACCTAAAATTATGTTTGACATTCCGCATTGTACTGAGCCGAACCACTGGACACTTATTGGTCTTCCTTTTGAATACAATGAATACTTTGAACTTATTGGTGAGTTTTTCTATAAAAATGGGTGGAAGCAAAACTGGAAGAAATATCCAAAAGAAGAACATGATACCAAGTATGGATTATATTTTAGTGAAGAAGAATTGAAGTCTTGGAACCGTGTAATTAGTATGTGGGGGAATATCTGCACAGACAGGGCAAAAGTACGGGCTCCAGATTATTTACTACCACGGGCAATTGATGACGCTAGACGTAACTTTATATTATTCATTAAAGAAACTGACAAAAGACGTGGCACTAATTTTAAAAAAACATTCCCAGAAATGATTTCCTATTACGAATTATGTGAATCTTTGGAAGATATCAATAATATGGGATACAATACCGAATGTAAAGATGTACTAATGCGAGAATCTGACTCTCCAGTAGAATATCATTTAGATGATGATTTTGTTGTACATCACCCACTCCTTGCCAACAACATACTTTCCTGGAGGAAGGTACGTAATCTTCCAACTGTCGTTTTCAATAATGATGTACTACCAGTAGAGAAGTTTGGTAACTTTGGAATAGACGATGTTATTGAAGAATGGTAAACAATGACAGATAAAATTGACAAAAACACTCTGCTTAATAGTAAAACATTCTGCATGGCACCATGGACAACAATGCATTTTTGGCCAAACGGGGAAGCGTTTCCTTGCTGTGTAATGTTGCCAGATGATTACAGTAATACGACTAGTTTTATGGGAAATTTAAAAGATTCTACAGTAAGTGAATTATGGAACATAGAAAAAATGAAACAGTTACGCACCAATATAATTCAAGATAAGCCCAGTAACGACTGTAAAAGATGTTATGAACAAGAAAAATCAGGTAATATTTACACCTTACGTAAAGACTTAAATAATAACTTTGCTGATAAATATTTTCAGAGAGTACTTGATACTAATGAAGACGGCAGTCATAATGACCCACAGTTTATATACTGGGATGTTAGATTTAATAATTTATGCAATTTAAAATGTTTGAGCTGTGGACCGAATTTCAGTAGTAGTTGGTATGATGATGCAGTAATCATATATGGGCATAAAGAGAAAGCATACCAAGGATTAGACAAATCGTTTTGGAATGACGCATTAGAATTAATTGAAAATGTTAAACATGCTTATTTTGCAGGTGGTGAACCATTAATGACCTTAGAGCATTACAAAATGCTAGACGTATGGATCGCCGCCAAGAACACAGATTTACGTATTTCGTATACAACAAACTTTACACAAACAAAACTAGGAAAACTAAATATTTTTGATTATTGGCAACAATTCACAAATGTCAGTGTTGGTGCAAGTTTGGACGACAATTGGGAGAGAGCCGAATATCTTCGTAAAGGAACTGTCTGGACTAATATTGTTAAAAATCGTAAAGAAATGATTGCGCAGTGTCCTGACACAGAATTTTTCCTAAGTAGCACCATTGGCATGTACAACATATTACATTTTCCAGATTTTCATAGAGAATGGATTGAAGAAGGATTAGTTGCTCCTGATAAGTTAAATCTCACTATCTTAACTCATCCAACCAGAATGAGCTCTACTGTATTGCCTGAAGAATATAAAAAACAAGTAGAAGAAAAATGGATCGCACACGCTGAATACCTTGAACGTACATGTAAATCTAAGTATGGCTGGAGTGAATACAATACACAAAATATAACAACCTTACTTAAATACATGCGTAGTGAAGATAACTGTACCGCATTAATTGATGAGTTTCATAGTAACACAGTACATATGGATAACATACGAAAAATAGATGCGTATAAAGTATATCCAGAACTTAATGGATTAAAGAAATACGGAAATTATTATGATAAACAGTGAAAACATTGATAAAAACGAACTATTGTTTAATAGTAAAACATTCTGTATGGCACCGTGGATACACATGCACGTTTGGCCAAATGGACGAGCGTTTCCTTGCTGTCTAGCAAGGCATAATGACGGCATGGAATACGGTAACACAAACAAAGAGACATTAAAAGAACTGTGGAACAGTGATCTAGCAAAGCAGTTAAGAACTAATATGTTATCTGGTAAACCATCAAATGTATGCAGTAAATGTTACGAGTTAGAAGCAGATAGTGATGCCTACACACTACGTAAGAATATGAATAATAAGTTTGGGCCTGCTCATTTTGACAAAGTGCTTGAAACATTCCCTGATGGTTCACATGATAATATGAATTTTACATACATGGACTTTAGATTCAGTAACTTGTGTAATATGAGTTGCCGCAGTTGTAGCCCTACGTTTAGTACTCAGTGGTATGATGATTATATAAAGAAATATGGGGTAGTACACCCAGACATTGCCGAGCAGAAATTTATACAACTTAAAAACAAATCAGGCTTTGAAGAAGAACTTTGGCCAATGTTAGACACTGTTGAAGAAGTTTACTGGGCAGGTGGAGAGCCACTGGTTACTGATATGCACTGGAAGATCATGAATCATTGGATTGCACAAGGCCGGGCTGAAAGCATTAATATTTTGTACACAACTAACTTCAGCCAACTAACATACAAAAAACAAAATGTATTAGACTTGTGGGAAAAATTTAAATCAGTAAAAGTTAGTGCTAGTCTTGATGCTAGTTATTCACGAGCAGAGTACATACGAAAAGGCACAGTATGGAATGATATTGTACGCAATAGAGAACTGATGATGGAGCAAACACCTGACATAGAGTTTGAAATATGTCCAACTATGAGTTTAATGAACGTGTGGCATTTTCCAGACTTTCATAGAGAATGGGTTGAGCGAGGACTATTAGATCCAGGAGCAGTACGTATTAATAATCTACTTGATCCACAGTATTTTTGTATGCAATCATTGCCTCAAAAATTCAAAGAGGAAGTAACTCAAAAATGGATGAACCATTTACATTACATTAGCAGACATTCCGCTTATGACGCTGGTACTAGATTTATAGAAAATGCGACTGGCATGCTTAATTTCTTAAACAAACAAGACAAAAGTAAGCTGTTGACAGACACAGTAAAAGAGTTTATAACTTGGGATGAAGTTAGGACTGAAAATTGGGAAACAGCAATTCCAGAGTTATTGGTAATTAAATGAAAAAAAGTACGTTTTGTTTGCATCCGTTTATTAACCTAAACAGCAACACTGAGGGAAGTGTTAAGTTGTGTTGTAGTATTACGGAAAATATACACGTTGCTGATGGCGCTGGCGAACTAAACTTCGGGGTACACTCTATCGAAGACATTTGGTATGGTAAGTATATGACTGATATCCGTATGGCAATGTTAAAGAATGAGAAACCAGAAGCATGTAACGTATGTTGGAAATTAGAAGACATGGGAATACAAAGCAGTAGGCAAAGTGCCTTTGGTGAATTTGCAGAGTTGGGGATAAAACGTGACGCAACGATGCATAGTCGTCCTCCACTTCCTACCAGTTTAGAACTAAGATTGGGAAATTTCTGTAACTTGCGATGCAATAGCTGCTGGAGTTTGAGTAGTGATCGAATTGCAGACGAACGCACCAAGATACTAAAAACAGATACATCCCTACCACAGTGGATTATAGATGAATGGTCTAGTGAAATTGACTTAGCAAATTCTAGCAATTTTGAATGGTGGCAAGACTCCCAGTTTGATGATACAATACGTAAGCTAGCACCTGGCTTAAAAAGATTGTATATGACTGGAGGCGAGCCCACGCTTATAAAACGCAATATTGAAATAATGAATATGATCTTAGCCAGTGGAAACACTGATTGCTTCATTGCGCTAACCACAAACTTAACACACTGGAGCAGAGAATTTTTTGATACTTGTGCCAAATTTAACGCAGGAGAGATACAGATAAGTATTGATAGCGTATACCAACGTAATCAATATATTCGTTTCCCTACACAATGGAAACATATAGATAAAAATTTAACAAATGTTTTTCAAACTTTGCCTACTACTTGGAAAATAAAGCATTATACTGTTTTCCAAACATACAACTATGATGACATCCCGGAGATTATAGATTGGGTATTATTATTTTTAGCAAAGCAAGAAAATAAAGATAGAATGTATATATGGAGTCCAATTATATTAGATAACCCTAGCTATTTAGATGTTAGAATTATTGACAGAGACGTTAGACTAGAAGCTGTTGAAAGATTAAAACATTATGATTGGCCCCCAGAATCTAATAATTTTTGGTATGCTCACGGGGTAGAACAATGTATCAAGTTACTTGAAGCTCCACAGATGGACGCTGAATCACAGACCAAATGGTTGTCTAGGTTTAGAGAATTTAATGACACAATGGATCGAAATCGACCTGGGCCAAAATGGTATAACGTGTTTACCAATATAGCAGAGAAAGTTCTTAATAATGACTACAACTAAGAAAAATAAAGATTGGTATTCTTTATCATCAACCGAATTTCAAACCCCTCCGCCACGTCCTGAAGGCACTTACTTAGAAGACCGCAGTATGCTAACAATGCGAGTAATGGAAAAATATTCCAAAGGTCCGCAAAAAGGATTAACTACTGTAAATGTCGATTTTAACCCAGACCGCCAAACACGAATTGTATTGGGAATGTGCCCTGAATGGGATCCAGGGTTCCCTCCTTACAATATAGCAAAGCTAGCAGGAGTGGTTAAGACAGCCGGATATCATTGTAAAGCATTTGATATGAACGTGTTGGCGTATAACGATTACAAAAAAAATAAATGGGATATTCCATTCAATCCATGGGATGGTCCTAGAGACTGGCACTGGATAGGAGAGCAGTATTGGAAAGACTTACATAAATTTGTAAAGCCTGTTCTTGATCTTGAGATTGAAAAAATGGTTGCGTTTGCTCCTGATGTTATTGGGTTTAGTTTATACTATTGTAATAAAGAACCAACCGACTATATGATCAAAGAAATTAAAAAGCAGTTACCAAATGTTACTTGTGTTATTGGCGGTCCTAATACACACTATAGCTATTTTAAACCTGATCCTTGGTATGACATTGTTGTTAACGGAGAAGGTGAGCAGCCACTATTAACATTACTTAACCAGATTGATGCAAAAATTAAAGTCGAGTCAGAAGAAACGTTTAAAAATACTAAAATTATTAGACAGGACGAAAAAGAGCGTGTAAATTTAAACAATTTGCCGTTCCCTGACTATAGTGATTTCCCAATGGGGTCTTATAAGTTTCCCAACGGTGCGCTTTGCGCAATCAGTAGAGGCTGTATTGCTAAGTGTACATTCTGTGAAGAAACACACTACTACAAATACAGACAGCGTACAGCAGTTAGTGTGTTTGAAGAAGTGGAGCATATGTATTATACTCACGGTACAAATGTTTTTTACTTTACTGATAGTCTAGTAAACGGCAATCTAAACGAACTACGTGCGTTTGCTGAAGGTATTATATCAAGTGATATGGAAATAAGCTGGACTGGATACGCTAGATGTGATGGAAGAATGGATGATGATTTTTATCGTATTCTTGCTAAAAGCGGATGTGTGGCGTTAAACTATGGTACTGAAAGTGGCAGTCAAGAAGTTCTTGATGCTATGGATAAAAAAGTAACTATAGAAGAAATGGAAGCAAACTTCCGTTCAGGTCACCTACATGGTGTTGGCGCAATGACCAACTGGATCGTTGGATATCCAAACGAGACTCCTCGCATGTTTGAAGATAGCATGACATTTTTATGGCGCCATCGCAACAACAGTCTAGTAGTTATTAGTTCAGGCAGTGGATTTAGTGTTGGAGTTGATACTATTGTTGGACAAAACTTCGATAAATTTAATTTACAGCCCTTTTATTATTATGACCATTGGATAACGAAAGACTTTACTAGAAGTATTGCTCATCAGATAGTTAGACTAAAAACGTTTAGTATCTTTTCGGACCAGATAGTGTCAAAAGAACATATCGCAAAACCTACTAGGCATAATCTAGCAGCCCGCCACTATACGATAGAGTACTTGGACGATACTATACAAAACGAAGTAGATTTTAATTACAAGGACTTTAATTATAACATAATTTCTACTGGTATAAGTAATTTTGCTGACGCATTGGTAAACGATGTTTGGCCTTTATGGCATGCTCTCTGGCGCATGCGTGGGGGTTTTAAAATGAACTTAAAATTCAATTATGAATGGGAAAGAGAAGAGTGGGGTGAGCGCAATGCGGCCCCCGTAAACGCTGACTTGTTTTTTGAAATTGACCACGACGGTAACTGGTCAGCTGATTTTGATTGGAGTTATGATCAAACTCATATTGATTTTGAATGGACCGAAGATTGGATCGATACTCAGATGCAAAATACTCCACGATACCAACCCGTTGGTCCAGTATACCAATTAATGGACTTTACTAGAGACGCAAGCAGTGCTGCTGTACGTGCTAGAAAATTAGCATGGAAAGGTGACGCAAGATTTAAAGATAGAGATGCTTGGGATGCTTGGAAATTTGACGAGTATTTGGCGTCTGAACGGATATTTGCTGAGAACAGAGATAGAGATTTTAGTTTTAAATTTAAATGGAAAAATAACGGACAATGGCTGAACTAACAAAAATTATACAAGATGGTGATCCATTCGTAAACATAACCTGGCAGGTTAGTAACTTATGTAACTTTAGGTGTACGTATTGCAACGAACACAATTGGAATGGCACTAATTTAAATCTCGATATAGAAGCTGTTAAGGCTGGGTTAACTAAACTAATAGACTATGAAAAGTCTAGAGGGTATACCAGACTTAAAGTCTTCTTTAGTGGTGGCGAGCCGTGTTATTGGAAACCATTAACAAAAGTTATGGACCACATACTTGACAGTGGTATGGCGGAAGTTAAGTTTGCAATAAACACCAATCTAAGTAGCACAATGTCTTGGTGGGAAAAGAATGTACATTATTTTGATGACGTTGTTGCGAGTTACCATCCTGAGTTTGTTGACAATGCCCATTACTTAGAAGTATATAAATTTTTAAGTAGTAGGATAAACTATTTGTGCGGTAGGATGATGATGCACGAACCAACTTGGGATGAAGTGATTGCGTTTAGTAAGCGCCTTAAGTCTGAGATGAGCGAAGAGAATTGGCGCATTGAGTATGTTCCTATCTTTGAGGAACTTAGTCACGTTACTAAACCTTACAATTACAAAAACCCAGAACATAAACTGTTTTTAGAAACAACCAATTTAGAACAAGACATAAAGTTCAGCGTACCGCCTAAAGCTAAAGGAATGGCTAGTGTTGAAGTGTATGATGATGGAACCAAACAAGCTATAAATTGTAACAGATTGGTAGCAGAAAACAGAAACTTCTTTAAAGGATGGAAATGTATGATTCCAATGGAAAGCATTTTTATTAACTGTGAAGGACATATTGATATGGGAAGCTGTGGTGTCATGCCACGAGTGGGTAACTTGTATGATGCTGATTTGGAATTAGACTTACCTGAAAGTATTATCTGCCCTAAGTCTCACTGTCACTGTGGTACTGATATCTACATTACTAAGTTTAAGGAATTGATAGATGAATGAAGAAACATATTGCGTATTGCCATATAACCATTTAAGCATATCTCCAACTGGAGAAATACGGCCTTGCTGTAATTATAATATCCATACACAGGAATTTAGAGATACAGATTGGCAATTCTTAAATGTGTTGGATATAAAAAATCTTGAAGACTTGCTAGGGGCAAAACCGCATGTCGAATTAAGAAAAGACATTGCGTGTGGGCACAAGCATTCATTCTGTGATAGGTGCTGGGTTGTTGAAGATGGCGGTGGAACATCTTATAGAAACAACTGGAACGATCATTTTGATGCGCAAACACCTGAGAAATTCCAACGAGAAGTAAGCATTAAGTATTTAGAAATGACATTAGGGAACAAGTGTAACATACAGTGTCGTATGTGTAACCCATGGAGTTCTAACATGTGGGCATCAGATATTATTAAACACCCAGAACTAGATTCAATTTGGCACACAAGAGACAAAATTGGCGCTCAAAATTTTGAATGGTATAATGATCCTAATTTTGATAACTTAATGGAACAAATTATACCAACACTGGAACATTTAAATATGTTGGGTGGTGAACCATTGTTCAATTCAAAGTATTATGAAATCTTACAACTTATAATCGACTGTGATCGTGCTGATCAGATCAGCTTGCAATTCAACACTAACATGTTATCAATACAAGATAAAGTATTTCCTATGTGGGAGAAATTTAAATCAGTAAGCATCAACATGAGCTGTGATGGTGTGGGCGCAGTTAACGAATATGTTAGATGGCCAGGAAAATGGAGCAAGTGGGAACGTAATCTCATTCGGGTCATTGAGCTTCAGAAGTCAATGGGTACCATTGGGTATAAGCAGAAATTACAGTTACAAGTACACAGTACAATGAGCAGTTTAACTTGGCTTGACTTGGGAAATCTTTATGCGTATACCAAAGAGGTTCCTATTGAATTTAATCTACCGTTCCTAATTCAAGTAAATCAACCTGCTTATATGGATGCGATACATTTGCCTGAAGACATTAAACAACAAGGATATGATCAAGCCATGGTTGGCATTAATAATAGTGAAGCAGCACAGTGGAGCAAAGACAACAACAAAAGTTTATTAGACCATGTCATGAACACCACTGCTAATCCAGAACTATGGAATACGTTTATTATCGAAACAAATAAGTTAGACAAAGTTAGAAACAGTAGTATATTGGATGTTGTTCCAGAATATAAGAAGTATTGGCATTATGATTCAGAATAGTAAGATAATAATTCACGAAAACTATTATGCCAAGTCAAACTATCGAGATTTCCCTACTGCTTGGGATGACTTATTGACAGCAAGCAATCGTAAACAGTATCTAATATTAGACACCCCGTATCATTTGTTTGAATCAACTGCTGAAATTCCGTTTGATCAAGAAAGATACTTTAGACAATTTGGTAAAATGTTTGCTGAGTACTTACCCGCTATTAAGCGTGGTGACATCAAAGTAGTGTTTATGTTTAGTGATTTTTGGAATACTTGTAACCAATGGGAAACTCCAAGAACCATGAATGGAAATTTTATGACAGTAGATTTATATAATATAATCTATGAAGTTGTAACAGATTTGGGAATATTAGAGCATAGCATCTTTACTACTAGTGCAAGTGTAGTTGATGTTAAAATGCATGACGATTGGCCAGCACTGTACTTTAATGAACCATTCAACCGATATTTGACCAATGAAATCACTCACAACTTTAGTAAGGTACCATTGGTTACTAGTGGATTTAATCGTAAGTTTTTCTGGTTAAACCGCCGTACTCGCCAACATCGTCTATACGCCTTACATCAAGCTGCCAAGTTGGGAATATTTGAAAATAGCCATTATACTTTTCATAATTTTAACGAATCAGAATTAGATGACTATTATTATACTCATGAGTTGTATAAATTTTCATTGTCAAATGACGAGATAGATTTGAGTTTCCTAAAATACCAAACCACTGAGAATACAGTAGACAGTAAATATAATAAAAGTACTGATATTCAAACTAATCCTGAGTTAACTAATTTAAAAAACGCAAGTGACCAATGCCAACTTGAGTTAGTAAGTGAATTCAATTGTAGTAATAACAAAGTATTTTTAACTGAGAAAATTGCCAGAAGCATTGTGCTTGGCAATCCTTTTATTGTAATGGGTGACAAAGAAAGTTTAAGTGAATTACGTCGTTACGGATTTAAAACGTTTAGTAGATTCTGGGACGAAAGTTATGATACCTTTAACAATGTTAAAGATAGAATAGACACTGCGCTAGCACTAGCTACTAGTATTGAATTTCGCAATGATCATTCACAAGACATGATCGAAATACTAGCATACAATCGAGAGCATTATTATGGAAATTATTACCAACAACAAACAGATACGTTTAAACGGATAACCGAATGAGTAGTTACACAGCAAAATATGTTATAGAGAACATTACTAACATGACTATATGGGATGATCGAGTATGGGTTAATCATACAGAGAAAACCTTTTTTGTTCCAATTTGGAGAAACGGTAATACTGGATTTATGTTAGCTGCTGAACAGTTTGGATATACATTAGAAAAGTATTGTGATCTCACTGGTTACACAGGCTACGCATTTGTTAGACACCCTAGTAAAAGACTAGC
>TARA_R110000868_G_scaffold135932_3_pt1 | contig 11409 bp, 9 predicted proteins | sample TARA_R110000868 | Tara Oceans TARA_R110000868 (sample SAMEA4397489) | marine metagenome | biome: Polar Biome; feature: [SRF] surface water layer (ENVO:00010504); material: water (ENVO:00002006), including particulate matter (ENVO:01000060) such as... | depth 5 m | reverse complement strand
GTTGATGTCATCTTCATGACCACAGCGTGGGCAGGTGAAGTTATCGGTATGCCCTGGCATCCACTCATCCAGGCTGTCGAACAAGGCCTCGCCCACTTCCTTGCGGCACTGCGCGCAGCCTGCCTCTTCAAGAAAGCCTGCCGTCGGGGTGTAGATGCAACGTTTGTAGATAATCTCCAAGCCATGCACGGCCTGGCCGAACGGCAACAACTCGGGACGCTCGACTACACGCCGCGCGCCCTCGGCAATGCCGTAGCCCATGTGCTTATAGGTACGCCCGCAGGTGCTTAGCTGCTCTTCGATGATGTTCTGCTTGACCAGCCAACGCACAATCAACCGCGCCCGCGCCTCATGGCCGGGAAAGCTGGAAATCTGCGGCACGATGATGGCTTGCTGCTCACTCATAAAAGGCTCGTTTAACGTTTAGGGAAACTAAGGGCGAGCAGCTTAATCGGCTGACCGTAACGGTCAAGGTCAATCCGCTATGGCCAGCCAGGGCAAAGCCTTTATCATGCCGGCCATGATTAAAGACCCCTTCCAACGCCTGAACCTCGACCGCGAGGTGCTCAGCGTCAGCCAACTGAACAACCGTGCACGCCTGCTGCTAGAAGATGTATTCGGCGGTATCTGGGTAGAAGGTGAAATCTCCAACCTGGCCAAGCCGGCGTCCGGGCATGTCTACTTCACCCTTAAAGATAGCCAGGCGCAGGTGCGCTGTGCGCTGTTTCGACAGAACGCCGCCAAAGTTCGCCAAGCCTTGCGTGATGGCTTGGCCGTGAAGGTGCGCGGCAAAGTTTCGCTGTTTGAAGGTCGCGGTGACTACCAGCTGATTCTCGATGCTGTCGAACCGGCCGGCGATGGCGCATTACGCCTGGCGTTCGACGCCTTGAAGGAAAAACTCAGCGCCGAAGGACTGTTCTCGGCCGAGCTTAAAGTCGCCCTGCCAGCCCACCCGAAACGCATCGGCATTATCAGCTCGCCGACCGGCGCGGTTATACGCGACATCATCAGCGTATTCCGTCGGCGCGCCCCGCAGGTCGAACTGACCCTGATCCCGACTGCCGTGCAAGGCCGCGAAGCCACCGCGCAGATCGTCCGCGCCCTCGGCATCGCCGATGCAAACGGCTTTGATGCGCTGATCCTGGCCCGCGGCGGCGGCTCGCTGGAAGACCTCTGGTGCTTTAATGAAGAGCCGGTAGCCCGCGCCATTGCGGCGTGCAAAACCCCCATCGTCAGCGCCGTGGGTCATGAAACCGATGTCTCCATCGCCGACTTCGTCGCCGACATCCGCGCGCCAACGCCCTCGGCCGCCGCCGAACTGCTGGCCCCCGACAGCAGCGAACTGGTGCAACGCCTGAACATCCTAAAGCGCCGCCTGAACCTGCGCATGCAGCATCGCCTGGAGCGCGAACGCATGCGTCTGGACGGCTTGCAGCGGCGCTTGCGCCATCCAGGTGAGCGCCTGCGTCAGCACGCCCAGCGCGTGGATGACCTGGAGATGCGCCTCAGCCGGGCCTTTGAGCGGCAATTGAAGAGCCGCCGCGAGCGCCTGAGCCATGTGCAAACTCGGCTGCTCAGCCTGCACCCGGAGCGCAACCTCAAGCTGCTTGATCAACGCCTGCAAGCGCTGGCTGAGCGGCTGCAGCGCAGCATGCGTGAAGGGCTCAAGGCGCGTCACCTGCAGTTGCATAGTCAGGTGCAAACCCTGCACGCGGTCAGCCCACTGGCCACCCTCGGTCGCGGCTACAGCATCCTCCTCGATGAGCGCGGCCGCGCTATCCGTAACGCCGCCGACACCCAACCAGGGCAACGCTTGAAAGCCCGACTGGGTAATGGCGAGCTGGCTGTGCGGGTCGAAGACAATCATCTACAGCCGGTCACGTTGTCGCTGCTGGACTAGCCAGCAGCGCATCAACGAGTAGCCGCACACACACTGGAATCGTCATGCGCCTGTTTCTCTGCTCAATCGCCCTCTGTCTTGCCCTGCCCGCTCATGCCGAAGGTTTTATCAGCCGCCTGCTGAACAAGCCTGTTCCAGGCGGTGTGGCTGTCGTCGATCTAGGCACGGGAGAAACAGCGCCCAATGTGCGTTATCAGAACAAACCGGTATTAGTGATCAAAGAAGACCAGCAACGCTGGATCGCCATTGTCGGCGTGCCGCTTAGCGTCAAACCCGGCAACCAGCAAATCAGCGTCAACAGCAGCCAGACGCTGAACTTCCAAGTTGCTAGCAAGCACTACCGCGAACAACGCATCACCCTGAAGAACCAGCAGCAAGTCAACCCTAACCCGGCCAACCTCAAGCGCATCCAGCGCGAACTGGCCGAACAGACCAACGCCTATCAGCAATTCAGCCCACGCCAGCCGAGTAACCTGCTGCTCGACAAGCCGGTCAACGGGCCACTCTCCAGCCCCTTCGGCTTGCGCCGCTTTTTTAACGGCGAGGAGCGCAACCCGCACTCCGGGCTGGACTTCGCCGCCAGCCGCGGCACGCCGATTAAGGCACCGGCTGCTGGCAAGGTGGTCCTGATTGGCGACTACTTCTTCAATGGCAAAACCGTGTTTGTCGACCACGGCCAAGGGCTGATCAGCATGTTCTGTCACCTTTCGGTCATCGACGCGAAGCTCGGCGATGAGCTACCACGTGGTGGCGTGCTCGGTAAAGTTGGCGCCACCGGCCGCGCCACCGGGCCACACCTGCACTGGAACGTCAGTTTGAACGACGCCCGCGTTGATCCGGCGATTTTCATCGGCGCCTTCACCCCCTAACGACCTACAAGACACGTCCAGCAACCAACCCAGCCGACCTGACAACAGTGCCTTTGCTAAGGTGGCCACGATGATTAATACGCTGAGACCTTAAAGGAGCGGCATGAGCGACTTGTACAGCAACGCCCAGAACTGGCTTGAGAATTACCCCGAACTCTACACCCTGACCGGCCTGACTCTGCTGATCATTGCAGCCTGGCTGGCCAACTGGGTGGTCAAGCGCGTGCTGCTACGTGGCCTGTACCGGGCACTCCAGGCCACACCCATTGGCCAAGACGGCACCCTGCGTGATTCGCGCATCACCGCGCGGCTCGCTAACATCGTACCGGCGCTGATTATTTCTGCCGGTATCACCCTCGTCCCCCACCTGCCGGCAGCCGCCGTGACGGCGACACACAATGTCTGCAGCGCGTTTATCGTGCTGACTATTGCCCTGGCCATCAGCGGTGTATTGACGCTGCTTAACAGCGCCTACGAAAAGCGCCCGAACGCCCACCTGAAACCGATCAAGGGCTACGTGCAGGTGGTGAAGATACTGCTCTTCGCCATTGCCGCCATCCTTATGGTCGCCAGCCTGATCGATCGCTCACCCTTGATTCTGCTCTCCGGTCTTGGCGCCATGGCCGCGGTGTTGATGCTGATTTTTCAAGACACACTGCTGTCCCTGGTGGCCAGCGTGCAGATCTCATCCAGCGATATGATCCGCGTGGGCGACTGGGTCGAGATGCCACAACTGAACGCCGATGGCGATGTCATCGACATCGCCCTGCACACGGTCAAAGTGCAGAACTGGGACAAGACCATCAGCACCATCCCGACCAAACGCTTTATCAGCGACCCGTTCAAGAACTGGCGGGGCATGCAAGAGTCCGGCGGCCGGCGGATCAAGCGCAGCCTGCTGCTTGACCAAACCAGCATCTGCTTCCTCAGCCCGGAGCAAATTGCCCGCTTGCAGCGCTTCCTGCTGCTCGGTCAGTACTTAAGCAACAAGCAGAGTGAGCTGCTCAGCTGGAACAGTGAACTGGCCGACGCCAGCCAGGAACCGGCCAACACCCGACGTGTGACCAACATCGGCACCTTCCGCGCCTACGTCGAGCATTACCTGCGCCAGCATCCGGGTATCCATCAAGAGATGACCCAACTGGTCAGGCAGTTAAGCCCAACCGCAGATGGACTGCCGCTGGAACTTTACTGCTTCACCAATACGACTGCCTGGACGCGCTACGAGGCGATCCAGTCCGATCTCTTCGATCATCTGCTGGCGATCCTTCCGGAGTTTGGCTTGCGTGTTTTCCAGCACCCGAGTGGCGCGGACATGCGCGAGCTGAAACCAAAGCTTATACCTACCGCTCAGCACTGATGGCTAAATGCGGCGGCAGCACTCGCTGCCGCCGCCCGCAATCAATACAAAGCACAGCAGCATTTATCAGCATTAAAACCATCTGAAATCAGCTTAAATGCTGATTAACACCAATTTATCGGCATTGCTTGCCAGCATTCCCCTCAAAGATTAGGGTTGGCGCCATGCACACTTATCACACCCTTCTTTTGCTGCGCCAACACGCCAAGCCCCACACCGATGTGGGCAATGCCGCGAGCCAGCGACTGCGTGGCTAACGCCTGACACCAGCGCCCTAGCCTATTTCAGATTCCGCCCGGCCCGCCGATTGCCGCCGCGCTAAAAGGATTGCCCCATGAGCATGCTTAAAGACCCCTCCAGCAAGTACCGCCCGTTCACCCAGATCGCCATCCCAGATCGCACCTGGCCGGATAAGGTCATCGATAAGGCCCCTATTTGGCTCTCCACTGACTTGCGCGATGGCAACCAATCGCTAATCGAGCCTATGGATGCCGAGAAGAAGATGCGTTTCTTCAAGTGCTTGGTGCAGGTTGGCCTGAAGGAAATCGAAGTAGGCTTTCCCTCCGCCTCGCAGACCGACTTCGACTTCGTCCGCGAACTAATCGAAGGCGGCCATATCCCGGATGACGTGACCATTCAGGTGCTGACCCAGGCCCGCGACGACCTTATCGAGCGCACCTTCGAGTCACTCAAGGGCGCCAAGCGTGCCATCGTGCATTACTACAACGCCTGCGCGCCGAGCTTTCGCAAGATCGTCTTCAACCAGGACAAGGCAGGTGTCAAAGCCATCGCCGTGGCCGCCGGCACGACCATCAAGCGCCTGGCCGTCGCTGCGCCAGAAACGCGCTGGGGTTTTGAGTATTCGCCGGAAGTGTTCAGCTCCACCGAAATCGATTTCGCCGTTGAGGTGTGTAACGCCGTCATCGGCGTATTTGAGCCGACCCCAGTGCACAAGCTGATCCTCAACCTGCCCGCGACCATCGAGTGCGCCACGCCGAATAACTATGCCGACCAGATCGAGTGGTTTGGTCGCCACATCGATCGCCGCGACAGTGTGTTGATTAGCGTGCACACCCACAACGACCGCGGCACTGGCGTTGCGGCCACCGAACTCGCGGTAATGGCCGGTGCGGATCGCGTCGAAGGCTGCCTGTTCGGCAACGGCGAGCGCACGGGCAACGTCTGCTTGGTCACCGTCGCGCTGAACCTCTACACCCAAGGCGTGAACCCGGAGCTGGACTTCTCCGATATCGACAACGTGCGCAAAGTGGTTGAGGACTGCAACCAAATCCCCGTTCACCCTCGTCATCCGTACGTCGGCGATTTGGTCCATACCGCCTTCTCCGGCTCGCACCAGGATGCGATCCGCAAGGGCTTCGCTCAGCGCCAGGCCGATGCGGTTTGGGAAGTGCCCTATCTGCCGATAGATCCGGCCGATATCGGCCGCGATTACGAGGCGGTGATCCGCGTTAATAGCCAATCCGGCAAAGGCGGCATTGCTTTCCTGCTGGAGCAGGAATACGGCATTAACCTGCCGCGCCGCATGCAGATCGAGTTTAGCCAGGTGGTGCAAAAAGAAACCGACCGCCTGGGCTTGGAAATGAGTGCTGCACAGATCCACCAGTTACTTGAGCGCGAATACCTGCAAGCGACCACGCCCTATGCGCTGAAAGGCCATCGCCTGCAGGAAGAAAACGGTACCAGCGCAGTTGATGTCGAAGTCATCAACGAAGGTGAAACTCAGCACTGGCGCGGCATCGGTAAAGGCCCACTGGAAGCCTTGGTCGCCGGCCTGCCCGTCGCCGTGGAGATCATGGACTACTCAGAGCACGCCATAGGCGCTGGCACCAACGCCAAAGCAGCGGCCTATATCGAACTGCGCGTTAATGGTGGCCGTGCATTGCATGGCGTCGGCATCGATGAAAACCTGACCACGGCAAGCTTCCGGGCGCTGTTCAGCGCATTGAACCGGGCCATCGGCCAGGCTGCCGAACAAGCCGCCTGAATGGCAAAAGGGTTGCTAGCGGGATCTTTCACTCGCTAGCGACTTAACAGCCTCCATCGTCCTCACTCACCCTGCTGCTGACAGTGACTACGTCCCCATTCACACATGGCGGCTAGCACCGGCTGCAGGGTGGCACCGTGCTCGGTTACGCAATACACCACACGCGGCGGCACCTCGGCAAACACTGTGCGGGTCAGCACGCCAACACGCTCCAGCTCTCGTAACTGCTGGGTCAGCATCTTCTCAGTGATGCCCGGCACCAGCCGCTTCAGCTCGGAAAACCGCAGCGGACCGTTGAGCAGGCGATACACCAGCAACGCTTTCCACTTGCCGCCAATCACCTCCAAGGTGACATCCATTGGCGTGCTGTAAACCTTGTCGCCCTGCATCAGCAATTTGTTTTCAGCCAAGCCGGCTTGCTGCTCGCCTATCATTGATTACCTCCAAGTAAGTTACCTTCCATATCGTACGTACTTCCCAAAAAGATCGCCACGCGCATAATAGCCGCCATGGCTCATACCAGCCACTTCGACGACCTTGATGGAGCTTTCATGACGATCAAACACCTGCTCACGCCGCTGCAGCTGGGCGCCCTGACTCTACCCAATCGCCTGGTAATGGCACCCCTGACGCGTCAGCGCAGCCTGCCCGGTAACGTGCCAGGCGAGCTAAACGCCAGCTACTACGCGCAGCGCGCCAACGCCGGCTTGATCATCAGCGAAGCCAGTCAGGTCTGCCCTGAAGGACAAGGCTATGCATGGAGCCCAGGCATCCACAGCGACGCCCAGGTCGCCGGCTGGCAGCAGGTGACCCAGGCGGTGCATCAGGCCGGCGGGCGTATTTTTCTCCAGCTCTGGCATGTCGGGCGCATTTCCCACCCGCTGCTGCAGCCACATGGCGCTGACCCGGTGGCGCCTTCGGCAATCCAGGCTAAAGCCGAGTGCTATGTGGTCGAGGCCGACGGCAGCCACCACAAGGCCGCCACTGCCATGCCGCGCGCACTGGAGCTGAACGAATTGCCGGATGTTGTGGCTGCTTATGCCCATGGCAGCGCCAACGCGATCAAGGCTGGCTTCGATGGCGTTGAAGTGCACGCTGCTAATGGCTACCTGTTGGATCAGTTCCTGTGCTCCGACAGTAATCAGCGCAGCGATACCTATGGCGGCTCGGCTGAGAACCGTGCCCGCATGGTCCTGCAAGTAGTTGACGCGACCGTGGCCACAGTCGGCGATAGCCGTAAGGTTGGTATCCGTATTTCACCAATGGGCACCTTCGGCGATGTGAATGATGCCAATCCACTGGAGACTTTCAGCTATCTGGTTGCGCAGCTCAACAGCCGCAACCTGGCCTACCTGCACGTCAACCGCCCAGATTGGCTAGGCGGTACCTTCGAAGGCTTTGATGAACTGCTACGCGCCCTTCGCGACATCTACACCGGTACCCTGATCATTGCTGGCGGACAGACGGCCGAAAGCGGTGAGCAAGCCATCAGCGAAGGGCTGGCTGACCTCGTGGCCTATGGCCGCCCGTATATCGCCAACCCGGACCTACTCGCCCGCTTCCAGGCCGGCGCTGAACTCAACCCACTGGACGGCAACACCCTGTATGGCGGCGGCGCTGAGGGTTATACCGACTATCCAAGCATGGGCTAAGCAATTCTGCTCTAACGAAACGCCGGGCAATGCCCGGCGTTTGCTTATCTGCGTATCAGCTCAGCTGGAAAGCATCGGCATCCTGATGAGCCGGGAAGCGCTGCCGATGAGCGGCTAAGTCGGCCGCACGCAAGGTTAGACGAAACACCCCATCAGCTGCTCCGGCGACCAGCAAGGTCTCGCCCTGGAAATCCAACACCTGACTGTCACCGCTGTAGGCGTGACCATTGCCGTCCTCACCAATTCGATTGAGCGCCGCTACGTAGCAGAGGTTTTCGATCGCTCGCGCTGGCAACAGGCGACTCCACTGGTTACGCCGCACCGCCGGCCAGCTGGCGGTGTAGAGCAGCAGGTCGGTATGTTGCGGGTCACAACTCCACACCGGAAAGCGCAGGTCGTAACAAATCAGCGGTCTTACCTGCCAACCTTTCACCTGCATCAGCACTTGTTGCTCACCCGCACTGAAGTGCTTGTGCTCACCAGCCATGCGAAACAGGTGACGCTTGTCGTAGTGCGCCACGGAACCATCTGGGCGCGCCCAGAGCAGGCGATTGCGGTACGCGCCATCAGCGGTCTGGATAATTAGACTGCCTGTAACGACTGCCTGCAACGCTTGGGCCTGCTCACGCAGCCACTCGCTGGTTGGACCATCCTCTGGTTCAGCCAAGGTGCTGGAATCCATAGAAAACCCGGTATTGAACATCTCGGGCAACACGATCAGATCCGCTCCGCGAGCCTGCCCCAACAGGAATGCAAAATGCGCGCGGTTGGCCGCTGGGTCTTGCCAGGCCAAGCAAGTCTGTATCAGCGCCAGCTCTAAATCAGGTAATGCACTTATATCGCGCATAATTTTTCCGCCGCTTGCCTTAGGGTTTCTTCGCGCTTGGCGAAGCAAAAACGCACCAGCCTTAGCTCTTTTGGCGGCTGTTGATAGAACACCGACACCGGAATCGCCGCGACGCCATGTGCGCGGGTCAGCCACTCGGCCATCGCTAGGTCATCCAAGTCAGGTCGTATTGCCGAGTAGTCGACCAGCTGAAAGAAGGTGCCTGCAGCGCGAGTAAAGCTAAAACGCGAGCCGGCCAACAGGTCACAGAACAGGTCGCGCTTGGCCTGGTAGAAGCCTGGTAGGTTCTCGACATGCTCAGGATGCTCAGCCATATAGTCAGCCAGCGCACATTGCAGCGGCGTTACTGCGCAGAAGCTGACGTATTGATGGACCTTGCGCAGCTCCGCGCTCAGCGCTGGCGGCGCCACCACATAACCGGTTTTCCAGCCAGTGACGTGATAGCTCTTGCCGAACGAGCTGACCACAAAAGCGCGCTGATACAACTCCTCATGGGCCAACACACTGACGTGCTTGGTGCCGTCAAACACCAGGTGCTCATAAACCTCATCACTGATCAGGTAAATGTCACGACCACGAATCAGCTCAGCCAGCTGATCCAGTTCGGCTTTAGAAATCAACGCACCACTGGGGTTGTGCGGACTATTAAGGATGATCAGGCGCGTATTAACGCTTAGCGCATCATTGAGACGCTGCCAGTCGATGGCGAAATCGGGTAGCGCCAGCGGCACGTGCACACAACGCCCACCGGCCAGCTCAACGGAGGGTTCATAGCTGTCGTAGCAAGGGTCGAAGACGATAACCTCATCGCCCGCACGGATAAGCGCCTGCACCGCACAGAAGATTGCCTGAGTAGCCCCAGGAGTAATGGTGATCTCGTTATCGGCACTGACAGTGCGGCCATAACTGCGGGCAATCTTCGCTGCCACCTGCTCTCGCAGGGCAGGCAAACCCGTCATCGGTGCGTACTGGTTATGCCCAGCAGCGATATGCCGCCCGACCGCCTCACGCAAAGCCGACGGTCCATCGAAGTCAGGAAAACCCTGCGAAAGGTTAAGCGCGCCGGTTTCCACAGCAAGCTGCGACATGCGGGTAAAAATGGTGGTGCCGACGTTCGGTAACTTGCTGATGATCATCGATGAAGCATCCGGCTTGAGTGCTAACAGGCTGTTGAGAAACGTAGGCGAGGAAGCAGACTGGGGTTGCACACAAGTTTACGAGCTGTAAATGAGCATTACTTGTTTCACTCGCCCTCCGGGTCGCGCTCAAGCGCGTTAGCCGCAGCGGCTTCCTGAGCCTGTTTTAACGCAGTATTGCCAACGCAGGTAGTTCTTCATCAACCTGCGAGTGAAGCGGCAGGATAGCCCATCACCCAAAAACGCAAAAGGCACCCGCAGGTGCCTTTATAGAGCGTTTAGTCCGAGCTTAGCGCTTGTCTTTACGCTTCTTCTCGGCCTTCTTGTGGTGGGTCATCATCCGGCGCTTCTTGTTCACCTGACGATCGGTGAGGGAGTTTTTGTTACCCTCGTAAGGGTTCTCGCCACCTTTGAACTCGATACGAATCGGCGTGCCGACCAGCTTGAGTACGCGACGGTAGGTGTTTTCCAAGTACCGGACATAGGACTTGGGCACCGCATCGACCTGGTTACCATGGATCACGATCAGCGGCGGGTTAGCACCGCCCAAGTGAGCGTAACGCAACTTGATCCGGCGATTGTTCACCATGGGCGGCGCATGATCACCGACTGCATCTTCCAGAATCTGGGTCAGGCGGTTGGTCGGCCAGCGGGTGATCGCCGACTTGAACGAAGCCTGCACCGACTTGTACAGATTGCCCACACCGGTGCCGTGTAGCGCCGAGATAAAGTGGATATCGGCAAAGTCGACAAAGAACAGCCGGCGCTGCAGTTCGACTTTCACATAGTCGCGCTCGCTGGGCTCCATGCCATCCCACTTGTTCAGGGCGATCACCAGCGCACGGCCACTTTCCAACACAAAACCGAGCAGATTGAGGTCATGGTCGACCACGCCTTCGCGGGCATCCATGACAAACACCACGACGTTGGAGTCTTGGATTGCCTGCAGGGTTTTCACCACCGAAAACTTTTCTACCGCCTCGAAAATCTTGCCGCGGCGACGTACGCCGGCGGTGTCGATCAAGGTGTACTTCTCGTCATCACGCTCGAACGGAATATAGATGCTGTCGCGGGTGGTACCCGGCTGGTCATAAACGATGACCCGGTCTTCACCGAGCATACGATTGACCAGGGTCGACTTACCGACGTTGGGACGGCCAATAATCGCCAGCTTGATACCGTCTTTCTCGCTTGGGCCTGGAATGCGCTTGGCTTCCTGACCTTCGAGGACGACTTCATCTTCCTCACCTTCTGCAAGCTCGTTGGCATCCTTAGGAAAGGAGCCCAGCACAGCTTCGAGCATCTGCGTGAGACCGCGACCGTGAGCACCGGCAATCGGCAGCGACTCGCCCATACCCATGCTGGAGAACTCAGCACGCGCTAGGTCAGCGTCGATGTTGTCGACCTTGTTGATAATCAGGAAGCTGCGCTTGTTACGGCGACGCAGGTGCTCACCAATCATCTGGTCTGAGGCGGACAGCCCAGCACGGGCATCTACCAGAAACAGTACAGCATCGGCTTCTTCAATGGCCTGCAGAGACTGCTCGGCCATCTTTGCGTCGATACCTTCCTCGTCACCGGAAATACCACCGGTGTCGATGACAATATAGGTTCGCCCCTGCCACTTGGCCTCGCCGTAT
>TARA_R110000868_G_scaffold403088_1_pt1 | contig 11413 bp, 17 predicted proteins | sample TARA_R110000868 | Tara Oceans TARA_R110000868 (sample SAMEA4397489) | marine metagenome | biome: Polar Biome; feature: [SRF] surface water layer (ENVO:00010504); material: water (ENVO:00002006), including particulate matter (ENVO:01000060) such as... | depth 5 m | reverse complement strand
AAAAGACAAGCAAGATATAGGGTGCTAATTTAAACGAGTTTATAGGCATTATTAGGGTACATGGCTATGCTGGTATTGGTACAGGCGTAAAAAAGCCCCTAGAGGGCTTATAAGGCTTTCTAGGGGCTATATACGCTCGGCTAGGGCCTCGCGTTAGGTTACAAGTAGGGAGCAACAATATTACGGATGTTGTAAGCTGCTTCTCCTCCAGTTATTTTTAAAATGGGAACTCCGTTATGCTCTCCAACAATTTCTACAGAATTCTCCCAAGATTTGGTATGTCCAGCATTTGAGGCGTGGACTTGGATGATAAGTTTAAGGACAGGTTCTCCATAGGAGGGTTTAAATAAAACAATGTCTCCATGCAAGGTATCCAACTTGTAGTCCCCACGTACCCAGTACGTCGGGTACAAATTCTTTCTTAACAAAGAAAATGCTAACGCATGAGTTTCAAACTTAGTCCATATTTTGTTATAATTCATAACATCTTTCATAAAATAAATAATACTTACATAAAGTAAATAGATAAAGTAAATAATAACATATCCCTAAAGGATATGTTATAAAGTAAACAATTAAAATACATTATAAGTAAAGTAAATAATTAAAGTATATTATAAAGTAAATTATATAATATACATTAAGTATATCATACATTCATATCTTTGTCAAGTATTTCATTAAAATATCCTGTTTATTTAACTAAATGTTAGGTTTCTGGAGATTTATCGAAGAAACCCTTGACATTCTTGTAAAATTGTGTTATAATATTAGGTCACGACGTTTAAGTAACGTCAGATTAGATTAATTAATTTAAGTAAATTGAGGTAACATCTTGTCACTAACAGATTCAGACTTTGGCAGAAAGAAAGCTCTGCCCTCTACCCCGCAACGCTCCACTGTCGCTTCAACCAACAAGCAATGGTCTGACAAACAGAAGATGGAAGCTGTTAACAGTTACCTCCTGCTTGGTAACCTAGCCCTAACAGGGCGTTTGTTAAACATCCCGGAAGTCACCCTTCGTGTGTGGAAAGCCTCAACTTGGTGGAAAGATGCTGTAGCCGAGGTCAAAGCCTCCGAGAAACTTGAACTTTCTGCCCGAATCAAGAAGTTGGTGGATGCTTCCATAACGGTCATTGAAGATCGTTTGCAACACGGCGATTACCAGTTTGACCAGAAAACAGGCCAAACGGTACGAAAGCCTGTAAACATGAAAGATGCCCATAAGGTTGCCATTGACATGCAAGACCGTCGGGAAATCTTGGAAAAGTCAGAAGTAACCGTCCAGACTGAAGAGCATGTTGAAGACAAACTACTAAAACTGGCTGAAAAATTTGCTGACATGGCTACCAAAAAGATTGAACAGAATAACAATGATCGGCGAACTATTGACGCTGAAGATGTGGAGAGTCACTAATGCCTTTCATGAAAAATGGAAAAAGGGATTACAAACGTGAAAACGAGTTGTACAATTCAAAACCAGAACAAATCAAAGCCCGTGGTGAACGTACCACACTTCGTCGCCAAGCCAATGCTGCGGGCATTACAAAAAAGGGTGATGGTAAGGATTTAGACCACATTAAACCTTTGTCTAAAGGTGGAGCTAATAAACTTTCCAATGCTAGGGTAGTTACCCAAAAAGCCAATAGGTCGTTTTCTCGTAACTCCAACGGCAGTCTAAAGAGTCAGACATCTAAAGCAGAACGGCATAAGCAATGAATCTTACTTCAGATGTTATAGCCGGGTTTGTTGGATCAGTTTTAGGAAATCGGTTTGATGGGAGAAGCTCCTCTCCCGAATTTCATAAAGAGTGTTGGGAGCTTTGTACAAGTAACGAAAAATTCGTAGCTATTGCTGCGCCGCGTGGTTAACATCATGGCCTCGCGTTAAACACACTTCAAATTCGGTGAAACCCCTCGTGGGCAATACCGAGCCAAGCCCTGTTCTGGGGAAGGTGTAGAGACTAGACGGGGTGTATTACATTAAGGATAAAGAAATGTCAAAATCGCATCGGCTTGCGTGGGCCGCTGGTTTCCTAGATGGAGATGGTTTTATTACCATTCAAAATCGTAAATCAGTAGTAAATGGAAAAACATATTCAGGTACTTACTTACGAGTGGGAGCCTGTCAAGCAAAGCAAGATGTTCTTTTAGAACTACAGTCTTTGTTTGGGGGATCTATAAGACCTAAAAACTCTGGCCCTAATAAAGAAGGCTACAATAGAAAACCTCAGTGGTTGTGGAACGTGTCCACACAAGAAGCTGGAGAAACTCTAAAACAATTGTTACCCTTTTTAATCCATAAGAAAGCTGTTGCTGTATTAGCTCTTGAATTTCAAGAAACTATGTCCACAAATAAACAACAACTTTCTCCAGACACCGTGGAAAAACGTCTTAGCCTTCAAACTGAGATAGCACGGATTAATTCTTTGTCGTAATAAAGGTATAGTCCGGTACCCGGAGCAATCTGGGATTAACACTCGCATGCCAAATCTACAGCCGTAACGCTGGGATACGGACTAGCTACCCTCCTGTTTAGAGAGCGTAAATTCATGCTCCTTGTCTCAGATACTGAATCTCAGGCAAGTTTGTTCTTAGGAACATTTAAACAAGAACTACAAGATAACAATGAACTAATTGACCTATTCCGCATTAAGCGGGATGACAAGGGTTTGGTTAAGTTCATTAAAGATTCGGAAACGGACATAATTGTTGAGTGTGAGGATGGTCATAAGTTCAGGATTATTGCCAAGGGAGCGGAACAGAAGCTTCGTGGATTAATCTGGAATGGAAGCCGTCCTGACATCATTATGTGCGATGATATGGAAAATGACGAGCTTGTGATGAACAAAGATCGTAGAGATAAAATGCGGAGATGGTTTAAAGGCGCCTTGCTGCCCTGTAGGGCCGATAGCGGTATTGTCCGTATAGTGGGTACCATTTTGCATAATGACAGCCTTCTTGAGCGTTTAATGCCCAATGACAGTGATAAACGTACGCAACGAATAGGGCTCAAGACTTTCTCTACCTTAAAGGGTATGTGGAAGTCAGTTAAATACCGAGCGCACAACGAGGATTTCTCAGAACTTCTTTGGCCCTCCAAGAAGAGTGCCGTAGAGTTTAAGATGCTATACGATGAAGCTGTCAAAGACGGTACTACGGACATCTATAGTCAAGAATATTTAAACGTCCCTTTGGATGAAAGTGTTACCTTTTTTAAAAGAGCAGACTTTCTGCCCATTAGAGAAGAAGATACAAAACTAAAACTACATTACTACATCACTGCTGACTTGGCTATTTCTGAATCAGAAAAGGCCGATTACTCAGTGTTTATTGTAGCAGGGGTAGATGAAAACAAGATAATACACATCAAAGATGTTATCCGTCAACGTATGGATGGACGGGAAATTGTGGATACTCTTTTGTCCCTACATAGGATTTATGAGCCAGAAGCAGTGGGAATTGAGGACATGCAAGTGTCAAAATCCATTGGGCCGTTTCTTCGTGAAGAGATGGTCAAGACTAATACCTATCTCAGCTTACTACCTTTGAAACATGGTGGTAAGGACAAGACAAGTCGAGCACGGTCTATTCAAGCACGTCTTAGGGCACATGGCCTTAAGTTTAGTAAAGACCAAGACTGGTATCCAATCTTTGAAAATGAATGTTTAACTTTTCCTCGGGGAAAGCATGACGATCAGGTAGATGCTTTTGCATACCTAGGTCTTATGCTGGACAATCTCATAGAGGCACCAACAAATGAAGAAATAGAGGAAGATGAATATGCAGACGAACTCAGGGAATCCGGGGCAGGCTATGCAGGGCAATCAAGCACCACTGGATATTAGCCAACTTCCTACACAACCCCAAGTGCTACCCGGTCAACTAGGTATGGAACCGGAAACTCCCGTAGAAGATCAGCAAGAAGGTGGTGTGGAGGAAACTTTACGAGCATTCCTTGAATCGGCAAACATAGCTGCGGGAATGGACGAACAAAAGCTAAAAAACATTGGACGTGATGCTTTAAATGGATATGACCAAGACAAGCAATCTCGTTCTCAATGGGAAGAGCAGGTTGACGAGTGGACTAAGCTTGCTTCTCAGGTTAAGGAAGACAAGTCCTACCCTTGGCCCAAAGCCTCTAACGTAAAATACCCACTACTTACTACTGCTGCAATGCAGTTTTCTGCACGGGCCTATCCAAGTCTGGTTCCTTCTGATGGTAAGGTAGTTAAATCCAAAACCATTGGTAAAGATCCCACGGGAGAAAAGCTGGCTTTGGCAGACCGAGTGTCTACCTACATGTCTTATCAACTTATGCATGAAATGCAGGGTTGGGAAGAAGGTATGGACAAAATGCTAATGATGCTTCCCATTGTCGGAACCATTTTTAAGAAAACTTATTGGGATTCTGTAAAGAAACAACCTGTATCCGATGTCATTCTTCCCAAAAACTTGGTAGTAAACTACTGGGCCAAGTCTTTAAAAGAGGCTGAACGGGTTTCTCAAATCATTGAAATGAGCCCTAGGGTTTTAAAAGAACGGCAACTCGCTGGTATATTTCTTGATGTGGATTTAGGGGATGCCCCCATGCCCACAACCAAAGATGGAGCAGTTCCTCGTAATGATGAAACTACCCCATATACCATAATTGAGCAACACACCTACATTGACATGGACGGTGATGGTTACCAAGAGCCTTATGTTGTGTCGTTTCATTTAGAAACAGGAAAAGTTTTACGGATAGCCGCAAGGTTTGATGATACAACTATTTCGTACAACGGCAAGGGCGAAGTAATAAAGATTGAGCCTATTGAATATTTTACTAAGTTTGGTTTTATTCCTAACCCTGACGGTAGTTTTTACGATATTGGTTTTGGTGTCCTATTAGGCCCAATCAATGAATCTGTAAACACAGTCATTAACCAATTACTAGATTCAGGTACTTTAAATAACTTGCAAAGTGGTTTCTTGGGCAAGGGGTTGCGTCTTCGTATGGGAGAAACACGATTTCAGCCGGGTGAATGGAAAGCTGTTAATAGTACAGGACAAGACCTTAAACATCAAATTGTACCCCTCCCAAGTAAAGAACCAAGCAATGTGTTGTTTCAACTTATGGGTAGTATGATTTCTTCTGGTAAAGAACTAGCTTCTGTAGCAGAGATTTTTGTTGGTAAAATGCCGGGTCAGAATACTCCAGCAACTACTACAATGGCTACTATTGAGCAAGGAATGAAAGTTTTTACAGCGGTATACAAACGTATTTACCGTTCTTTAGAATCTGAGTTTCAAAAGCTTTTTGCTTTAAATGGCACTTATGTTAATCCAAACACTTATGCAGAAATTGTAGATGTTACAGTTGGCCCAGATGATTTTAAAGCAACTCAGTACAAAATTTGTCCGGGATCTGATCCAACAGCCGTAAGCCAAACAGAGAAACTCCTTAAAGCTCAAGGTTTAATGGAGATGCTGCCCCTAGGTATTCTTGATCCCGTTAAAGTGGGTCTTCGTTTACTAGAAGCTCAGGAACAGCCTAATTATGAAAGCTTGTTAAACCAACAAGTTGCTCAAACGGGTGCATTGCCTCAAAAACAACCAGACCCAAAATTGCTTGAAAGTCAAGCTAAAATACAAGCAATGCAGCAAGGCTCTGCTATAAAACAACAAGAAGCTGCTTTCAAAAGCGAACTGGCTAAAAGAGACGCTCAGTTCCAGCTTCAAATGAAAGCCGCAGTCGCTGACCAAGAAATGCGACATAAAGAAATGCTCAATGCTGTGCAACTAGCTATTAGTACACACACTGAGAATATGAGGACTGCCCAAGATAAACAAAAGTTTATTCAAGGCACTATTCAAAATAATGTTGCTCATAGGCAAAAACTTGCACACCAAGAAGCCGCAGCAGCAGTAAAGAGAAAACAAACTTCCAAAGGGAAATAAATTAGATGACTCAGAATGAATTTAGAGACTGGCTATCACAGCCGATCACAAAAGCCTTCTTTGCAGCCCTAGACTTTAAAGTTGAAGGTCTTAAAGAAGAACTGGCTTATCAAGCAGGAGAAAATCCAAGGCTAGATGGGCTAAAAGTAGGAGCTATTCAAGCCCTACGTGATCTTAAGGATGTTGATTGGTTTGAGGAGACTCAAGAGTGATTGTGCCTATTTTACACCGTATTCTAGTAAAACAAAACAAACTAGAAGACACTAACAAAGATTATCAACGCGCAGCAAAAGCTGGTATTATTATTCCTGAACATGAGGATAATAAACGAGCACAAGCCGGTGTAGATACAGGAACCGTAATTGCAATTGGGCCAACTGCCTATAAGGATTTTGGTGTTGCTCCTCCCATTAAAATTGGGGACGAGGTAGCATTTGCGCGGTTTAGTGGTAAAGTAGTACGTGATCCCGAAAATGACCAAGAGTATGTCTTGCTCAACGATGAGGATATTTGCACAATTATAACAGGAGCTAAAAATGACTGAAGAAGTCTCTAATGCAGGTGAATCTACAGAACAAAACGTAGAACAAAAACAAGAGTATACCCCAGCCGAAACGGAAGCTCTTGCTTCTGGCTGGGTTCCAAAAGAGGAGTTCTTGGCGCGAGGTGACGCTGAAGAACATAAATGGGTAGACGCAGGAGAATTCCTACGTCGTGGTGAACTTTTTCGTAAGATTGAAGATCAATCTAAACAACTTAAAGATGTTCGCAGTGCCCTAAACGAAATGAAAAAACTTCATAGCCAAGTGCGTGAAGTGGAATATAAACGAGCACTTGATGCTCTACGAGAACAAAAACGTACTGCTCTCCAAGAAGGAGATGCTGACGCAGTAATTGCTGCAGAAGAACGTATTGATCTAGTTAAGGAACAAGCCAAACAATTGCAACAGGAACCACAAGAGGTTGCTGAAAAAACAGAACATCCAGAATTTGTACAATGGACTTCTCGCAATGCTTGGTATAAAAACTCTGCTCCCATGAAAGCCTTTGCTGATGCACTGGGTCGGGAACTCGCCGCTGCCGGAAATGCTCCGGCTGAGGTACTTAAAAAAGTAGAGGCTGAGGTTCGTAAAGAATTTCCAAATAAATTTCGTAACCCCAATCAAGACAAGCCCAATAGTGTTGAAACCGGGCAAGGACGAGGATCTACAAAAGAAACCTTCGTTCTAACAGACCAACAGCGCAAGATTATGAATAACCTTGTTCGCCAAAAGGTCATGACAGAAAAACAATATATAGAGGACTTGAAGTCCGTACTTTAAGAAAGGTAAATATGACAAAAGAAGCAATTGCTAAGGCCCCAGCAGGTCGCGTTACCCGTACCCCCGTAGGTACACGTAACATTCTAACGGTTAAGGGTAAAGACCCAGCGTATGAATACCGTATCGTGAACGATGTAGAAGATCGAATCACGCAGTTTCAAGAGGCAGGATATGAAATCGTGCAGTCTGATTCTGTTGATGTGGGAGATAAACGTGCAGCTAGTGGAACCTCCGTGGGTTCTGCAAAAAGTTTGTCCGTCGGTCAAGGTACTAAAGCTTTCGTGATGCGAATTAAGAAAGAATGGTACGATGAAGATCAACGAGCCAAACAAAAACAAATTGCTGCAACAGAGTCTGCCATTAAAGAACCATCTCTTAATGGAAGTGATTACGGTAACGTAAAAGTTAGCCGAGAATAATCATAAATTCATTAGGGGTACTTACTAATTGACTAATTGGAGTATTTACTAATGTCAACTGTTTCTCGTATTAATGGGTTCCGTCCTGTTAAATCTATTACTGGCGCGCCCTATTCTGGGCAAGCCAATCTATATTTTGTACCTTCTTCAGACTCAACTGTAATTATGGTTGGCGATGCTGTTAAGCTTGCGGGTGATGCCCGTGCAGCTACCGGCGTCCCTACTGTAACTCGTATTACTGCCGGTACAGATATTCCTGTGGGTATTGTTGTGGGTATCTTGTTTACAGGTGTTGGTGATCTTACTAACGTCCCCCCTGTAAATGACCTCAACACGCCCGTGTATCGTCGTGCTTCTACAGACCGTTATCTGCTTGTTGCTGATGACCCTTCTTTGGTATATGAAGTACAGATAGCTGGCGCTGGCCCAGCTTCCGCAACAGCAACTGCTATGGTTGGTCTGAATGGCGTCTTTACTGTAACTGCTGGTTCTACCACTTCTGGTAGTTCTGGTATGCAACTAGATTCGGCTTCTCAAGCAACTACAGCAACTCTCCCCTTGAAGATCGTAGGCATTCCTAATCGCCCTGACAATATTCCGGGTGATGCTTTCCTTAGCTTCTATGTAAAACTGAATAGTTCCACAATGGGATCTCTCGGTACTACTGGCGTCTAATTTTAATAAAGGAAATAATATATGTCTATTATCAATAGTGGCTCATTTGCCAAGGCCCTATGGCCCGGAGTTAATGCTTGGTACGGTAAAGCTTATGACGAATACAAAACAGAATATACTGATTTGTTCGATAAGTACACTTCTAGCAAAGCGTTTGAAGAAGATGTAGGTATCTCTTCGTTCGGTCTCGCAGTAGCAAAAACTGAGGGTTCTCCTATTTCTTACGACAGTGAGCGTCAAGCGTTCATTACTCGTTATCAACACGTTGTATACGCGCTTGGTTTTATTATCACACGCGAAATGATGGAAGATGACCAGTACGATGTCGTGGGTCAAAAGAAAGCTCAAGGTCTTGCATTCTCTATGCGTCAGACCAAAGAGGTTATTGCTGCTAACGTGTACAACCGCGCTTTCAACTCTGCTTACACCTTTGGTGACGGCTTGTCGTTGATTAACGCTTCTCACGTAAACATCAAGGGCGGTACTTGGTCTAATCAAATTGCTACGGCATCCGATTTGTCCGAAGCTGCTTTGGAACAAGCATGTATCGACATTGCCGGTTTCACTAACGATGCAGGTTTGCTGATTGCTGTTCGTCCTGAATCGCTCATCATCCCGCGTCAATTGATTTTTGAAGCAAAACGTATTCTCGGTTCTGATGGTCGCGTCGGTACTGATAATAACGACCTGAATGCTATCAAGACAATGGGTGCTGTGCCTAAAGTCGTTACCAACCACTTTTTGACTGATACCGATGCTTGGTTCATCCGTACTAATACCCCACACGGTATGAAGTATTTTGAACGCCGCGCTGACCAGTTTGACATGGATAACGATTGGGACACTGAGAACGCTAAGTTCAAAGCAACCGCTCGTTACTCCTTTGGTGCTACGGATGTCCGTGGTATCTATGGAAGTGCCGGAGCCTGATGTAGATGGCTTCTCACCGAGATACTAAAGAATCTTGGTCTGCATATATGCGGGATTACCGAAAAAGTAATCCCGCTAAAATGAAGGCTATCGATCTTAAAAAGAAGTATGGTCTTCCTATGGAGGAATATGTAGAGATGCTTTTAGATCAAAAAGGCGTTTGCAAAATTTGTAAACAGCCTGAAATTGCTATAGATCATCGAACACATAAACTGCGTAGTTTGGCTGTAGACCATAACCATACCACAGGAGATATTAGAGGACTTCTCTGTACTACTTGTAATACGGCAATTGGTTTACTTAGAGAAGATGCAAATCTTTTTGAAGCTGCTTCCAATTATCTCAAAGAAGCTTCTACTTCTACATTAAGGAAAACAAATGGCAATTAATTTCGTACAAGGTCAAGTAGCCCAAGGCGATCCCAATCCCGGTGGCCCTACTGCCCTTAGTAATTCTAAAGATAAACGAGTAAAAGTCGTTAAACTTACATCTGCTAATTTTTCTACTACCAACGTAGATACTTTAGTAGCAGTTCTTCCAGCAGATTCCACCATACTGTCTATTGATTCTTACGTTAAAACACAGTTGGCTGGTGGTAGTATTTCTGCTGCTACTTTTAGTATCGGTAGTTCTTCTGGTGGCACACAATATGTCAGCGCGTCTACTAATGCTTTTGGTGTAGCTGGGACATCTGCGCCTGTTTCTCCAGTACAAGGTATTATGCAAAACTATGCATTGCCTTTAGGCTCGGATCTACAGATTTTTGTCCGTGGTACAGCAACTACAGGTAACCCCACATCTGGGGAATTGTATTTGATTATCAGCTACGTCCGATAACTAGCCCTAAAGGGTTCTAAGGGGTTTTCTATTTTAGATGACCCCTTTTTTATTAAGGAATAATTATGGCAGGTTCAGCACAGTCCAGTGGACTAAAGACAGCCGGGACATATCAACTCTTTGTGGGTCGTGGTATTGTATCGGCGGTTCATGCAATTAGTGATGGTACAAACGTGGCAACAGTTACGGTTTATGACAATGCTGCCGGAGACACTTCTGGTAATGTTATTGCTAAAGTAAACGGCTCTGTTACAACTGGATCAAACGGAGCATACTTCACTACTCCAGTTCGTTGTGATAATGGATGTGTAATTGTGGTAGCAGGAACAGGCGCACCACAAGGTATGGTTCATTTCGGAGCATAATAATGCAAAACTACCTACGTTTAGGTAATTGGAATGCGATATGTGATTCTTGCGGTAGAAAATTTAAAGCTTCCCAATTACTAAGGCGTTGGGATGGTTTAATGGTGTGCCGAGAAGATTATGAAGTTAGACACCCGCAAGATTTTCTCCGTGTACAAAAAGAAAAAATATCTGTACCATGGGTACGGCCCCAACCAGTAGAAGATACTTTTATACCAGTAACATATATATGTACACAAGAAGGCTCCACGGCGATAGCCGGTATGATGGTTGCGGGATGCAGTATAGCGGGCTCATATCAAGGAGCTTTTGGATTGAAACGTAGTGCCGTTGCCGGGGTCATGCTGACTGGGCAAGCTTTAGCAGGACATATTTAAGGATAACAATGACTTCAACAGTATTTACAGACAATTCAACAGTAGTTGTAGCTGCATGGTTAAACGATGTAAACACATCCACATATACATCAGTTCCAGCATTACAAACAAAAACAACAAACCTTCCAACTGTTTCTGCTTTTGCTGGGACAATGATGGATGATCCAGACGCTGCGTCTGTTAGAGCAACTATAGGAGCAGCCGCCGCGTCATCAGTTATAGATTATTTAAACGCCACTCGCATTGATGTAGCTAGTGCTACAACTGTTGATTTAACAACGAACGCACCCCTTTCAAGTAATATTAATATTACTGGAACAACAACAATTACAGGCTTTACTGTAGCAATAGGAAAATTGTATTTTGTTAGGTTTAATGCAGCGTTGATTCTCACAAACAATGCAAACATAGTCACTCAAACAGGAGCTAATATCACAACGGCTGCTGGAGATACCTGCATTTTGCGAGCCACGGCAGCAAATACTGTTGAAATACTTAGTTATGTACAAGCCATTAACAACACCGCACGAAGGACAGTTCCTGTGCGCC
>TARA_R110000868_G_scaffold116872_8_pt1 | contig 11419 bp, 18 predicted proteins | sample TARA_R110000868 | Tara Oceans TARA_R110000868 (sample SAMEA4397489) | marine metagenome | biome: Polar Biome; feature: [SRF] surface water layer (ENVO:00010504); material: water (ENVO:00002006), including particulate matter (ENVO:01000060) such as... | depth 5 m | reverse complement strand
TAATGATAGCGATTATATGCCCATTCAACTAAATCTAAATTAGTATCTTCCTCTTGGTGGTCAATTTCTAAATCATTCTGCCATTCGTTATCGTGGTCATAAAACCATTCCTCCATATCTGAACGACTAACCTCCCCCCCTTTTTCATAGCCCTCATCTTTTAACCAATCTTTTTTATATTCTTCAAATTCTTTGATAGTCATTATTCTTCTATATTCTTCCCCATCATTAAATTCTTTTATAGTGGAGTAGTTAGTGTCTAATTGTTCGTTCCACTCATCTAATGACTCCATCATATCTTTATAAGAACCAAATTCTACTTCTCCATCCTCTTCAAAATCCTCAACATCCATTATATTATCTTTTTCCACCCATACATAACTATCTTCAATCGTACCACCTTTTGCATAATCTATAACCTCTACATCCATTACTTCTTCCCCCTCGTTAAGACCTTCTTCTACTCTTGTAAGTAAATTATTTTTAGCTTCTTGTTCGCTACTTCCAAAACCTTTTCCATATCCTCTTTCCCTTTCACCTTCATCATTAAAAATTACATACTTAAAAGAGTATCTCTTTTCAGGAACACCCCCTTTTGCATAATAATCATCTCCTCTTTCTTCTAATTCATCTCCATAATGACTAACCATCCTTTCTTCTAAATCATCTGAATATTGGATTGGTTGTGAAGATGTAATAGTTTCTAAATCTTGAATACCTTCAACATCAATACCATCATAAAAAGAATCATTTGTATAATTAATATTTTGACTATCTCTTACTGCATACCATTTGCCTCCTTCTGATAATTCCATTACATATATTTCTGTTGGTGTATTACTTGCACCATAAAATCCATCAATTACATAGGTTTGATTATCCACTAATTCAGGGAAATCATCATTCACATAAGCAATACCACCTTCTGCATAAGATTTCTTGTCAGTTAAGTTTTTTCCTATATCTGAAACTGCTTTATCTATTGGGTCAGTTATTTTCTTTACAGATGAAGGGTTTTTAGCACCTAAATAAGCACCAATTCCTCCTGAAACCATATACCCTCCTAAACCATAATTTTCTTTTATAACTACATTGCTTATAGCCATATCTCCTATCGCAAATCCAACATAATTATCCGATAAATCTTTATAAGCATAGTATTTTACTCCATTAGGGTTATTAGTATTAGTAAATGTTATTTTCTCTTTTCTACCTTTATTGACTACTCTTTTACTTTTAACTAAAAGGCTTACTGAGTTATCTTTTCTAATAGAACTACCATAAGTAATTGATATAGCATCTCCTTTTTTAAGTTTGTTTAAAATCTCTAAATTTCTCTCTTTATTCATAATTTATTTTTTTAAAAATATACCAAGAAGAATACCTGCTAATCCTCCAATTAACATTTGATTATTTTCTTTTTTCTTTACTTTTCCACCTTTTGCATAAGATTTTTCATTTACTCTTTTAAGTAAATAATTCTCCCATCTCATCTCATTTCCTCCTTTTATTCCTTTTTCTCTATTTTCTCTTGATTTTTTATTCCAACCATCTCTAATCTTTCTTCTTTCATCTAAATCAATTCTATCCATTACATAATCAGTAAACTCATCATAATCTCTATCAAAATCATCATAGGTTTTCATAATCTTACCACCTTTTGCATAATCATAATCAGTTCTGTATATATCTATTACTTCCCAATTATCATATTTTCCTAATAGGTCGTTGCTAAAGTCTATATCTTCTATGTAGGCTACCTCATCTTTATCATCTACCCTTTGAATAACTAAATATGTATTTCCTGTTCTTTTGTTCTTCGCTTTTGCTTGTTTTTTAATTTTTTCTACTACACCACCTTTTTCAAATTGAGTATAAAAACCTTTACCCATAGGTTTAGGGCTATATCCTATACCTTCGCTTTGCATATAATCTTTCATTTTTTTAGATGTTTCTTTATCGTGTGGGTCTACTTCTACTATGTAATTTCCCTTAGCAGTTTTTCTTGGTTCAGATATATAAGAATCACTTCTTTTAAATTTATCAAAAAACTTATTATATCCTGTCATACCACCTTTTGCAAAATTACTATCCATTAAACCCATTTCTTTCATTGACTTATCTAATATGTTTTTCATTTTAGTATAAGAGATTGGCTTTTCATTGGTATCATTATATATTTCAAAATAATATGTAGAGCCATAGTTATCTTCTAATCTTTCTACATCGCTTTCTTTTAGATTAAACTTACCAAGTCCTTTTTCATCTAATTGTCGCCACACTACATCAACAACAAGTGTTTCTTCATCTAAACTACCACCTTTTGCATAATAACCGCCCTTACCTTCTATTTCTGTTGCTTTGTATATTACATCACTTTTAGGTCTTAATGATACTTTGTTGTAAGCAAAATCATAATCTGCATTTGAAACGGTCATTTTAGCAAATTTTCCGTTTTTAAGATAAAAGTTTCCAATGTTTGAATAGTTGTCATCAGTTACCTTATACATTTGACTTGGGTTGTCTTTAGATGTTTTTTTAATTTTATCTAATCCTGATTTTCCTGCTCCTGTTATTTTACCACCTTTTGCAAGAAACATTGGATTAACATATTCATCAGCCTTCCTCATCTCTACGGATATTTTTCTTTCAACTAAATTATCTCCGTTTTCATTGTATTCATTACTATCCATATAGTTATCCATACTACTCCAAACTAATCCTTGATTTTCTGCTTCATCCATAAACTCATCATCACTTAACTCATCAGCATATCTTTGAAATTGATTATAAGTAAAAAACCCTTCATCTTCATACATATCTGCCCTCATATCAACGGCATATACTCTTTCTTCTATTACTCCACCTTTTGCAAATTTCTTTCTTACAATACTATCATATGCTTTCTTTACATTTCCATCATAATCATTTTCTACTATATCTTTACCTATTTTCTCAAATTGTTTGTTAGTATAATTACTCCAAGACTCTCTATCCATAGAGAACTGACCTATATCTTCATAATCATAAGAGTAATCTTTGGTTGTGCCACCTTTTGCAAATTTATAGTTAGCATCTATATATTTTTGTATTTCACCCCTATACTTTATAGCTATTGGATTTGTATTTATGTCTTTTCTTGTATCGCCATCAATAATGCTTTTAGGAATACCAAACGCACCCATCTCAATTTCATATCTCCCATCAGGAGTTACTATATCAAAGTTTTTACTATTTGCTAATTTCCTGAATTTTACTTCACCACCTTTTGCATAAATTCTATCAGGAGCCATTTTTTTCAAGTCCTCTTTAAAATCATCAAACGAAATTACATCTCCTTTTATATCTTTCGGTTGTGCTTGTTGCCAATATCTCAATGCTTTTTCCTCTAAACCTTTAACTTGTAGTTTTCCTCCTTTTGCAAATCTTCCCATTTTCAATTCTCTTCCTTCTTTATAGTTTTCACCATCAAACCATTTTGATATTTTATCAATACCTTTTTGTAATTTTTCTTTTAAATCTTCTATACTATCAAAAGTGAATTTGTCTTGTGTGTAATCTTCATAATTTCCTGTTCTGTGATAAGGTGCTTCCATATTCACACTTCCTGAAAGAACTATTGTGTGTTTACCATCAATACCTTTGTCATTATCAGGATTGTAGTAAAATGCTTCCACTTCAAACATAATGCTATCATCATCACTTCTTGAAAACTCATCTAACTCTTCTGCCTCATCCATATATCCTGCCTCCTGCAAAGAAGAGTAATCAACTTTTTCAATACCTCCTAATTCTTTTACTATGTCAGGAAATTCTTCTTCAAATCTTTCTTTACCATACTCATAATTTAGATTTTCTACTCTTTCTAATTCAGCATCTAAAGTATTTGTAGGTAGTGATTTCCCTGAACCTGTTAAATGGTTTCCATACACAAAAAATCTGTATTCATAACCCCCATTAGTATAAGGTATAAATCCATCTCTGCTCTCGTGTTCTACTTCTTCTCCTGTTATTTCTTGACCTTCATATTCTTGATTTGCATCTTCTAATACATCTTCTAACTCATCTTTTAATACCTTAACTATATCTTCTCTACTAATAGTTTTACCCCCTTTTGCATATTTTAATTTATTTTCCATATTTATTTATTTTATTAAGGAAGGGATTAGAACTCCTGTTGCTACTCCAACTCCATACCAAAAACCTTTCTTGTCGTAAAACCTCGTATCATTCTTTATTACGACATTTCTTAGACTATTTATATCCACATAGGGATTTTCATTCTTTACCATTACGGTAGGTGTGGGAGATTTGAAAATACCATTACTTTTTAGTCCTAAAGTAACAATTTGTCTATTATACAAAGATAGAGAATCAATCCACATTCCTTTACTATTTAAAGTTGAATATAATGAGTACCATTCATCTTCTATACCAAACTTAGTTGGTAGTTTTAAAAATGCTATCCCATCCCCATCAAACATTATTCTTTCTACTGTATCTATAATTGGAACATACACACTATCAATCTTAGTTATTGTTCTTATAGTTACTTGAGATTTAATCTTTTTTAAATCTTCTATTTGGAGTAAATTAAAAGCAATTGCATCATTTTGTGATAAAATGATTTGGTCTTGCTCTGCTATCTTTTCTCCTTTTTCATTTAACTTCTTAACAAATACTTGTTCGCCATCCTTAAATTTAATTATCTGACCTTTAAACTCTTCTAACTGAGAATTAGCACTTAATACTTGCCATATTAGTAACAACAATAGCATAAAACATATTAAGAGAGAGTTTTTTTTAAGTTTAGAAAACATATTACATTTTATTTCTTACCTATGTTTGACAAATGTTCTCCTGTATTACCTACTGCATAAATACCAAATATCCACATTACAAAATCTGACCAATCGCTAAATTCTGCCTGTCCAATTAATAAGAAGATTGTTGCACTTAAAAACAACAAAATCGCAAAAAACATTTTACGACCACCTATAAAACTAAATACTTTCTCCATTTTTTTATTTTTTAATTGATTATTCTTACATCATAAATATTTTGGTTAGCAGAAATAATCCTCCTGTTAACCTCTTCCCAATTTATAATATTGAAAATATTCTTGATGTATCTTGTTCTGTCAGCATCATATTTTAAATAATATGCGTGTTCCCACACATCTATACCTAAAAGAGGAAAAGATTGATATTCGGGCATATATGGATTGTCTTGGTATGGAGTAGCAAGTATATTTGTACTTCCATCTCCATTCATTACCCACCATACCCATCCTGAACCGAATCTTTTTTGTGATGCTTCTACAATAAACTCTTTAAATTGTCCATAAGTTCCAAAGTCCTCTATTATTTTAACTAACGATATTCCGTGAGGAACATTAGGGTTTTTTTTTGGATTTGGTTTGAGCATTTTCCAAAACATAGAATGATTAACATACCCACCTCCATTATCTCTAACTTCAATAGGGTATCTATCTATATTTTGCATTATTTTGATTACAGGTTCGTTAATATCATATTTTTCAACTTCTGCATTAAACTTTTTTAAATACCCTAAATAATGTTTATTATAGTGTATTTGCATAGTTTCCTCATCAATATAAGGCTCAAGAGCATCATATTTATAAGGCAAACGAACAGAGGAAAATTTAACTAACTCATAGTCATCATATTTACTCATTCTCAAACTTTTTATTATTTATTAAAAATCGTGTGGTAATTAAGGAACTCCTTAATAAAGTAAAAGAACCAACTACACACACAACTAATAATATACTTATTACAACTTTATTATTCACTTCTTACTTACACTTGTAGATTAAGTAGCCTAACATTCCAATGATTATTACATTGTGAACATTGTTACCACCTAAAAAATCTGCACTCTTAATATCAAACATTTTTTTTATTTTTTTGGGTTAATACTCGTTTTAATTATCTTTTGCTAATTTATATCTTCTTATCAATCTATCGGCTATACTTTGCAACTTCTTTTTCGTTGTTCTTGTAGGAGGAAATAACTCATTAGTAACAGTAGCTTGAATAGGTTTCATATTTGAAATAGTCAAGCTAATATTTCTAACTATATTTATTGCCCTTTGTCTACTCATAATTATTTAAAATTAAATATCCAAATATTGCAATTCCTATATATGGTAAATAAGTCATAATATCCATTTCTTCTGAAGCAGGTTTTCCTCCATCAACAGGAGTTCCTACAACAGGAGGTCCTACAACAGGAGTGTCATCATTTTTTTTGCAAGGGTCTTTTTCCATAGTCCATCCTTCAGGGCAAGTATATTCTTTACCAATTGCAACATCAAACATATTGGAAACAGGATAGCCTCCATTACATCTATTACAAACTAAAGGTGCAACTTGATTATTTCCATTATTTATATTGTTGTCAGGGCTTCTTGTTGGTCCTTTATCAGGATTTGCCATAGGTCTGCCTGTATTTCCTGCTTTATTAAACCATAATTCTCTTTCCATATTTTTTATTTTAATCCTACTAATTCATCTATTGTTTTACCTTCATAATATTTATCTTTTAAAAAACTATCATAAATTTTAATAGCGAAAAGAACAGCAAGTATGTTGAAAGCTACTTGTATATCAAAAGGTGCTGAACCTCCTCTTTGCATTTTTTTTATTGACTCCATTAATCTGATTCTTTAAGATTCCAATCCTCTTCAGTCTTTATAGGTATTTTTTCAGAAGTTTTCATTTGTTTCAATTCTGCCTTTACTAATTTAATTCGTAAAAAATCTAAGTAAGTTTTAACAATATAAGAAACTCCTATCGCTACTGCAATAGAGCCTCCCACAGTTAAAATCTTTTCCAAATGCCCTTCTTCTAAATAATCTTCCCATTTAGCCATTTATAAGGTTTTTTTAGTTATTGTTATACTTTTAGCTATATACTCTTGATAAAGCATATAACCTCCATAACCTGCTAAAGCATATTTAATTATCGTAAACATATCCTATAAATTATGCTCCACAAGAACCACAAGCATTACTCATATTAGCAGTTTGCCAATCAGTTCCTTGTAAATTCGCTCTTCTTGAGCCCGGTGCAGGTGTTCCATTTGCATTATTATATCCTCCACAAGCATTACTGAATACATTTCCTTCTTGCCACATAGTTTCTCTGTTTCTACCCTCTTGTTGCCATTCTGTTCCTGCAAAGTTTGTGTTAGCATTTTGCCAATCTGTTCCTCGCAAACCACTTCTTTGCCAATCAGTTCCTTGAAAAGCTGAAGTATTTTCAGTTGTCATTTTTTCATACAAAGCATAAGCCCCTAAACCTGCAAGACCATAAAGCCCAATCATTTTTAAATCCATTTTTTTTTTTTGTTAATTAATTATTTATTTATTTTTATTTAATAGGCACTTCATACACTTCTGTCCCTTGAAAACGATACTCATTTTCAGGGTACATCATCTTTGAATTTCCTAAATTGTCTATACCGAAAACAGGGAAATCAACATCTTTCATTGTTATATTTCCACTTGGTATTATGTTGTAAGTATTATTTACATCCTTACTATTTCTTTTATATCCGTTCATAGAGTATATATCTCCTCCAAAACCTATTGATGCCGAACCTCCTATCGGTAATCCTCCTATAACTCCATTTGAAGGAACATTAACTATATAAGGTTGAGATGTTCTTTTAGTTGGGAAAAAATTATCATTAGAATCATCAAACCAAGAATTACTTGTATCTAATAAATTAGAAACATCTGCATAACCATCTTTAATAATACTATTCATATCCTCTTTTCTCTAATTCTTGTTTTACTATCCTTTCTACTCCCGGTCTAAATATATATATTTCAGCCAACCATTCAAGAGCAATAAATGTACCTACTGCTACTGTAACCGTTCCCCAATTTATTTTATCTCCAAATACTTTCATATTATAAGTTTATGACCAACATATTTGTGAATCAGCATTGTAAGTTATATTATCGTGATTTTCACAATTTATCGCTCCATTTAATCCTTCTGCATCTACCCAAAACTTTTTAATTTTACAAGCCCTTCCATCTAAATCAACTGTATCTCCTACATTTAATTCATCGGTAATTAATTGCCTTCTTGCAGTTTCTACTGATGCAGGAGTATATGGGTCATCTATACTTATATATGCACCTTTACCTCCTCCTTCTGATTCTAATGCAGGTAAACAAGTTGAAAATCCACTTTTAGGCTCTAATGTCAATTCAGTAGAGGCATTACCTATACTTCTTTCTTTATCACCCATATATGGACCTTGCACAGGATTGTCAAATTCTCCTGATATTTTATCTGTTGAATCCTTTTTAATAAATAAAAAGTAAGCTCCTACTAATGCAATACCTCCTACTCCAATTAATAATTTTGTTTTTTTCTCCATTTTATTTTTTTTTGTATATAATCATACCTGTTTTAGTTTTTGATGCAACATAGGTATTTCCTTTGTAGCTAAATGATTTTTTACCTGATTTTCTTGCAGTTTCTTTAGCTTTCATATAAGCGTTCATTGGTCTTTTCTTTGCCATAGTTTTATTTTATTTATTATTTAAACATTCCTTTTGTGTATGCATAATATCCTAATACTCCAATAATTGCTATCCATCCAATTTTAGGTATTCCCATATATCCTGCCGTTTTAAGACCTAGAGGAGTAGAACTACCTGTATATCCACCAATCTCCCCTCCTTGATTTTCGCAAGGTATTTTATTTGGAGTACCTTTTCCTGTGATGTCTTGCGTACCATCATTACATAAGTGTATTTTACTCATAATTTTATTTTTTTCTTGTATGACTTTTTACAGTCTTACCTTTTCTTTTATAACTCTTTACTATTGTGCAAGATTTACTTCCACTTTTATTTGTTGTTTTTTTCTTTGCCATAATTTTTTATTTTTTTCTTAATATATATGCTATTGTTAATGCTCCTGTTATTGCTACTCCAAAAATAAGAAGATTATTCATCGTTTTGGCTTTTTCTTCTGCCATATCTCTTTCTAGTATAATATTCGTTTGTGCTTTTCCTAATTCAATAGCTATTCCTTTTCTTGCATTTAGTTCTGCTAATTCTCTATAAAACTCAGCATCTTCTCTTCCATATTGCTCATTTCTACGAGCCATATCCTCTGCAAAAATCTTATTCTTAGCAGACATAACCATAGATTGAATAGTTTCTGCTATAATTGATACTGCGGTGGTAATAGCAACTATAAAAGGCTGAAAGTTACCTTCTTCCACTCTTCTTTGAAATAACAAAAACTCTGCAATAAAATCTTCATCTAACATATTATTAGCTACTGCTTTATTAACTTCATCTACAGGAGTTCCTAAACTCAAGTCAGCATAATTATTAGTATTAAGGAATTCAATTACTAATTCTTTATTATCAAGAATAAACTCTGCTATACCTCTAAAAACTATATCTTTTTTTATCATTTTTTTGTTAATTTAGATGCTATAATAATCGTAATTATTGATACTCCCATAATATATGCAATATTTAATCTGTCTGCCTTTCTATTTGCTTGAATCATATTTTCTTCTTTCTGAAGGTAATCTTGTTGAGCAATAAGAAATTGTTTTTGCATTTCTTTTCTATTTATAAAAGCTATCTCTCCTAATGTTTCTTTATTTATATATCTTTTAGTATATCCTTCTCTAAGTAATTCAGCCTTTGCCTTCCTATTTCTATTAGCCGTAGTTATAATGCTAGTTGAAGTAGCAAGGATAATTACTGATACTACTATATAAACACAAACCCCTGCACAAACATAATTACTATATCCATTATTTGCAATAGATTTTAGTCCTTCCTCTAATTCTTGGGCATTATCTATTACTATTTCATTTACAACACTAATAGGTGAATCATAAGACAATGAGGCAATCCCTAATCGGTTGATAAGGAAAATTACTTCTCTTTTATTTTGCAGTATAAAAACTGCGAAATTTAATATTGCCTTTTTTTCTTGCATATTATTTTTTGATAGACATATATGTTACCACTCCTATTACTAATGCCCCAACACCTACTGCTACATATGTCAATGTCTTATCTTCTGTTTTTCTCTCTGCACTTTTTAATTGTGCTTGATTAAACATCTTTTGAATATTTGTTTCAAACTCTGCTGATTGTTCCTCTAATCTTTGCTCAGTACAATCAGCTTTATCCCACTCATTTTTAAAATCTAATCTTCTATTTTCTAATGCTCTTCCATCTCTTGTTATGACTCTGTTCTTTGCTCCACTATTAGCATTTTTTGTTAATGCTTTATCTATTTTATTAATAGAAGAATCTATATCATCACACTCCATATCAGAATTGATAGGATATGATTTTTTTAAAGATGCTACTTTAGAATCATATCTTTCTGCTTCTGCTTTTTTTGGCGACCAAAAATCTTTCCACCAACCCGGATGATTACTCCATTCATCATCTTCACCATAATTTGAAAATCCTACTATATTACTTTCGCTATCTAAAAACATATTTTTTAATTTTTTATTATATTATATAACATAAGCGAAACAATTGCTAATATTATTCCTGCTGATAATTGAATTACTGCTTTACCTGTATTATTTTCTTCATTTTTAAAATCTTCCAAACTACCTACTGCATTTAAATAGTCATCTTTTTTACATTTACCTCCACATTCACATTTGCCTCCATTTTGACAAGCGTGATTTTCTTTATTTTTACAATCGCATCCCATATCTATTTAGAAAAGTATGCTCCAAAAAATATACCTCCTATTAATGCTAATAAAGTTAATTCTCCACTATTATTATCTTCTCTTCCTTTTTTAAATTTTATTGCATTTGACTCTCCTTCTAAACGAGTTTCAATTTTTTCATCACATTTATCTTTAGTGATGGTTTCTTTTCTTAAAGCACCTTTTTCTTTCTTTAGTTTAGCAATTGCTTTGTCTTTATCTCTTCGTAGTTTTACATATCTATCTCTGTCAATTTTTCCTTTTACAGAACCTCCTCTTGCAAAACTTCCATCTTTTTTTAGAACTACAAAATCTTTTTCTTTGTAACCCTCATTTTTAAGTTGTGTAATAATCTGCTCTATACTATCAAAAGAATTTTCATCTTCTTTATTTTGTTGATAAATATGAACTTTATCTCCTTTTATGTCATAGGTATAGTATTTTCTTTGAGTTGTTTTACCCCCTTTAGCTATACTTTGATTGGTTGCAGTATTTAAAGTATTGAAATATTTTTTTGATAATGGTTTTACAAACTCACCTTTAGCAAACATTTTATCTCCTTTATCCATAGTACCTACACTTGAATATGCTCTACGACCAAGAGTTTTGTTACCTGCCTTACTTTCATCTCTCCTGTCTTTTAAAGATTGACTATATCCACTCTC
>TARA_R110000868_G_scaffold90968_6_pt1 | contig 11421 bp, 12 predicted proteins | sample TARA_R110000868 | Tara Oceans TARA_R110000868 (sample SAMEA4397489) | marine metagenome | biome: Polar Biome; feature: [SRF] surface water layer (ENVO:00010504); material: water (ENVO:00002006), including particulate matter (ENVO:01000060) such as... | depth 5 m | reverse complement strand
TCGGCGTAGCTAGCAACCCAAGGAGAAAAGCGATTCTTCCAAGAAGTCGAATTTGCAAATAGGCTTCGGCCTAAAAATCTTAGACTGGTATCGACGCTTTGCCAGGGTGTTTTAATCAAGGATTCTGTGTGTTCGAGGGCAAGCTTAGCCGCCTCAGCGTCTTTTAGGCCCAACTGATAATAGTTTTCTTCCATATCGCCGATCAAATCAATAATGGGGATGGGCTTATTGGCTGTCTCTTTGATCACACTAAATCCGAAGTTAAGGAGGCAATATGGATATTCTAAACATCACAATGGGTGAGAGCAACGACGTGTTTACAGCGTCCATCCTTGCCCTTGCTTGTTTTCGTGTGTGGATGGAAATCGTAGGCTTTAACTTTGACCAGCTACCGATGACTAAAATGCTCGGACAAAAGATTGATGGGGCTGGAACAAGGTTTCACCGTTTTGGTCTGTGGATGAGTATTGGCACAATCGTCTTCACGGCTCCAAGCTTCTTATTGTCCTAAAATCTCACATGGCATAATCCTTGCTCTATTAAACTCCAAATTGTGAAGTCGTTAATTTTACGCCTTATTTGGAGTTTACTGTGTTTAAAAAGAAGACACTTGTAGCAGCTTTGACCACTTTATTGTGTTTGAGTCCGGTTTTTGCCAGTTGGGCACGTACTCAAGCCATTCCTGGTCAATCCTATGCGCCCGATAGTGAAATACCTCATGCCATTGGTGTCTATATAACCAAAAGTGGGCAAGAGAAAATCTTTAACGGCATCCCAGCACTCATGCGCAATAATGGACTGTCCGTTTCACAGGCTTACTTTCACAAACAGCATTTTGAAATGGAGGAAAAGTCCTTAGAAGAGATGCTTCCAAGTGAAGGTGCACTTCGTGAGGCAGCTTTAAAAATTAGAGATACATTACAGCGTTTCTTAATGGGCCTTGAGTTTGAAAAACATAAATTTGCTGTCGATGTCGAAGGAATTGATCTCAATATCGACTGGTCAAATGTGCACGTCGAGCTAGATCCACTCTCAAGAATAGCTGGAAAACTCAAACTTAAGCTGGTTCTAGAAACGGCCGGCATGGATCTAAATGTTGCAAAAATTAGAGCAAGTGATCTGGGCAATGATTTTCTAGGGCATGTTGGAGTTGATAAGTTCTCTCTTTATTTTGATCAAGACTCAAAACCACTTCGTATCGAAATTCCTATTGAGATGGATAATAATCCTGGTGAAATTGGGCCAAGTTTAAGAGTTGGCCAGCTGAAATCAAATCTTGAAGAGATTGCTCTAGGAGCTAATTTTCAAGGAGGGATCACACTTCCTGAAATTGAAATTCGCATCAATGGAAGGGTGATTAGGGCGAATTACAGCGAGCTTGAGAATATGCTCAAGCAAAATGAATCTAAGATTGTTGCCGCCATTAAGAAATCCATGAATGCTTGGGTTAGTGATGACGCCGCGGCCATGGTTAATGAGATGATTGCAGAAAAAACGAAAGAAGGCCTGTTTCAAGAGATTAATGTTATGGATCCTGCGGGGATCCCTGAAGGTCAGATCGTAGCTCCATTTCAGTGGGGGATTAAGCTTAAAGATTATAATTTTGTTAACGAGTCAATTCACTTGAGTTTAGACGGTTATCTAAAAGATGATGTTAAAGGGGCGACAGCTTTTGCTAGCACGCTGATGGCCACACGTCCGCCCGTGCCACATAGAGTTTCTGAGCATCACGACTTCGTATTGTCCGTGAATCAAGGATTTATTAACCGTATCTTACAGCTAAGTTATAATCGTGGATATTTTAACTCTTTTGACACTGATGATGGTGAAACTTATACCATCGCCAAAGTGCCCGAGTTCAAATTCAAAAATGCCGATGATCAATCTCCCGCTAGAATGGGAGTTGAGCTAGAGTATACGGTGACTGGAGTTGGTGCGACGCTTGTTAATAACCCAATTCGCATTAACTTTGATATGTTCCTCGACTTTCCTGTGGAAGATGGAAAAATCAATATTATTGCCACAGAAATTGATATGGACTCAGTTCATGTCGATAAAAAATATATTAAGCGTTTCTTAGGTTTAATGTCTTGGTCTGGCGTCGTAATGCCTCAAGTTCGTAAACGATTTAAAGATGCACAAAACGATGTTCGCGGAATGGTACTAGCCGATGAATTTCCTATTCCAGAGTCCATGGCCGGTATTCCATTGAATGTTGTTGAAACCCAAGTCGACCCTAATGGTCACTTGATGATTAATATTGATACAAAACTTGATTAAGGGGGACAAAATGAAAAACATGTCTCAAATAGCTTCTTTTATAATAGTTCTTATTTTTTCTAGTTTCGCTTTTGGCGCCGGCGAAATTGAAGTCGATGGCTTTAATGTCACGGGATTGTCGGCCTTTAAAGGTAAACAACTGAGTGTCTATTATGTATCCGCCAGGCCGGCTACTTTAGAAACTCCGGGTCAAATTGCCAAAGTTAGAAAGATCTTAAAGGGTCCTCTGACTTATACAATTGATTCTAATGGCATAGCTAAAATTGACTCGACCAGCGTTCCACGCGATGGTTGGACGACTTTTAATCATTTGATTTTCGTGGTTCACGCTCAATCAAAGCATTCGTTACAAAATGTTGACGGAAGTATGCCTGAGATTATTGATTCTGAGAATGAGGTGCCATTTAAATATGAGCATTTGAACTTTCTGTATCGCAAATCTATACTTTTTGATCGCTCAGAAATTGCTAAGGGCGAAATTAAGCTCTTCTAATTATGCTAGGGCAGGCTCTTTAATCGGCCTGCCTTCATAAAGCTCAATCAAATTTAATCTTGGCTTACAGAAGTCTGGAATATTGACCGAGTCCTCTTCACCTTGTTTTCTAATATAAATCTTGATCTTCGTTTGTGCTTTGGCTTGTCGTCTTTCAAGCTGATTTGAGAGTTGATACAGCTTATCTAAAAAGTTGGCGTCTTGTCGTTTAGATAATTGGAAAGCATCATTCTCTTTTAGTGCTCGCCATAATTGCCATGGCTCTTGATCGCCTAGAAGTATCATCGAAAGAGTTAGGTAGATGACCGGGTCACTCTCAAAGTTGTCACCCATAAGTACTAACTCGTCTGGCACACCGGTCATGCCCAAGATATCGAGTAGGTGATTGAGCTTGTACAATCCCTGAACCTTCAAATCTTTAGGCGTGAGATCTCCATCCAGAAATGACAATACTTTTCGGTAGTCTTTTAGAAAAACGCCAGCGGTATAAACGCGGTGCTGATATAGCCAATCGCGCATGGCCTCTTCATAAAAGTGTGGCGAAGCAGAGAGAATAAATGGGTTGAAACCCTCATCAACTTTTTGATGAAGAATTTCTAAGCTATTTTGTAGTGTTGGAAAGTGTTGAAGTGGCTTTGTGAGTGAATTATACAATTCTCTTGTCGTAGAATAACGTGTGTCGACCAAGGTTTTATCAAAATCACAAATAATAATTTTTCGAGGATTAGGAATTTTAAGTGGAAGTGTGGTTCCTAGTTGTAACTCTAATCCCTCACGTCTTCCAACTTCATAAACTTGAAAGGCCTCAATGGTTCTGGTTTTTTCAGTGAGTGGAATTTTAAATCTGAAGTCACCTAAAACATCTGAGTCATAAATTTTTGTAAAGACAACTTCTTGTTTGGAATCGAGCCCAACCAGTTTCATTTTAAACTCATAAGAGCGAAGTAGACGTAGCGCTTGAATTGGCATCCTTGGATCGGGCTCTTCAGGATTTAGGCTGCTTTTGGCAAATTGATGGGCAAGAGGATTTTCTCTCATTGTGATGGCCGCGCGCACGCTTATCCAATCTTCTGTTACGACACAAAGAAAGTTCAAAAGCATAGGTCTTTTCATCATCCGTCCAATAGCTGTATGATAGTCTCAAGCTTAATTATTATGCCATAAAATGAAGGACAAAGCCTCCATGCAGAAAGTCCATATTGAATTACTCGGTGAAGTCAGTGTTTATCTAGGTCTTGGGATCGAGATCGTAACGTCCTTTGTACTGGGCGGTTTGATCGGTTACGACCGTGAGAAAAAGATGAAGGCGGCGGGCATCAAGACCAATATGTTAATTTGTATCGGTGCCACGCTTTATACAGCGGTTTCTTTATTAGCAAAAAATGATGCGGCCGGTTATGTGGATGCGTCTCGTATTCCAGCACAAATTGTTAGTGGAATTGGCTTTTTGGGAGCTGGTGCCATTATCCAGGGTCGTGGCGGAGTCGTAGGACTCACGACCGCGGCAACTATTTGGGTGGTGGCGGCCATTGGCGTCACGGTAGGCTCTGGTTATCCCCTTATTGCAGCGATTTTCACTATCACCAGCTTGATAGTTTTAAAACTTCTTGGGCCATTATATAAATTGTTTGAGATGGAGCGCGATAATTGTCATTACCGCTTAGAGATTTTATCCAAGGGTAGGGTCACTGAAAGTGTTAAAGAGCTTATCTTAAATGAGACGAATACGATTGAAGAGATGAGTGAAGAGATTATTGATATCGAACACAACGAAAGAATTCTTACAATCTACTTAACTGTCCACCCTCGTAAAATTCGTGAATTGGTTGACTCAATCAATACGATTGTTCAAGTGGAGAAAGTTCACTTTCACTTATCAGATCATCATGCGGAAGTGATTGATAGCTAAGCTTTAAGGATTTTAAAGCTTAGTACGCCATTCTCGTACTTTCGAGTTACCGACTTTGGATTGACGATATCAGCAACTTGGAATTCTTTGGTAAAGCTCTCTGAGCGCTTATTGACATCAACGCTACCTTCTTCGCTCTCAAGACGTTCACTGAACCTTCTACTTAGGGTCAGCTTAATATCTCTATTTCTTCCAGAAATTAATACGTCATCCGCTTCATGCTCCGGGATATTCATTGAAATGACATAGCTGTCCGGAAGTTCTTCAACTCTATGATCTAAGCGTTGGAGATTATAAAATGGATCGTCGCTTCTGTTTTGAGCGGCTGCACGCTTACTGGCGTAGTCGTTACTTAAACTGACTAATTGTTCTTTAAACTTAGATTCGGTTCGATTCATAATAGCATTATGTTCAGACTCTAAGTGAGCAAACTTTTGTTCAAATTGATTTCTCTTCTCTTTGAGAAGGTAGTTGTATTGTTCTTCCATTGAACGAAGTTCTTTTAAATGGTTTTGCTCTTTATTACTTTTTTCGACAAAGTTTAAACGGTTCACTTGTCTAGAGTTCTTATCGTACTCACTCTTTAGTTGATCCAGCTTGTTCTTGTGTTCAATCTCAGTGGTCGTAAATTGAACGGTCTTTTCACGAGTGCGATCAGCCAGTTTATTGTCGTGCTGCTTTATAGCGGCATCAAAATTACGTTTGGCATCTTCAGATACTTTTGCAATTTCCCATTGGCTATCTTTTTGAAGTTTGGCAATTTCTCTGTTGGCCCTTTGACCAATTTCTCGTGAGCGCTCAATCCCTTCTTGGATCACTTCATCTTGATCGACTGAGTTCATGATGAGATTGGCATCGCGATCGAGTTTGCTTTGTTCAGCAAGAATGGCTTTTTCTTTTTCAAGCCTTGTGAGATCGTCTTTAAGACTTTGTTGCATATTGGAGAGGCGAGAGGTCTTTTGGTCTACAGCCTCTAAAATTTCTTTTTGGTGAGCATCTTTAACTTCATATAATTCATTTTGTCCGATGACTCTCTCATCGAGCTTTTTAAGATCGTAATGCTCTTTAACTTCACCAATTTCACGCTCCTTGGCAGCAACCAAATTTCTTTGATTGTTGATAAGCCCTTTTAGGGTGCCTGGATTGGTGTCGTCTACTTTCACTGCTTCGTTACCTCAGCTGTTTGTTGCTTTTCTTGAGCAATAGAGCGCTCAATCGGGCTTTGACAATATTCTTGCAGTCCACCTGTATGACCGACACAGGTCCATGAGCGCATAAGATCAACTGCAATTGACGTTTCACCGCCGTGATAGGCTAAGTATGAAACTGGATCTAGAGTAGATGTTACCACATGAGGCTTAGCTTGGTAGTCGCCAGGGAATCTTGAGACCACCTGATATTGATAGACTCGATACTCTGCTTGAACCTGAGTTGCGATGGCCATTAAGATGAGAAGACTTAGAATTCTCATTAATGCAGCTCCGGTGAGGTATCAAGAATTTTGTGTTCAACCGCATTCATGAACGCACGTATGAAAGTAGAGCGATCCTCGGGAGATAGCGAAAACAAAACTGTGCGCTTTCTCTCAAAACTAGCTTGGCTAGATAAGCGCTTAAGAATGGTTTTAACTTTACCTTTTTGGTTTGTAGATAGGGCCCTTAGGCGTTTGCCAGGGACAGGATTTAAAGCTTCGAGCCAGTCGCGATCAAAGAGGGGATAGTGACCCTGCGTGCCCCATTCGATTAGTGATTTGATGGTGTGATCAGGTGAGCGTTTAAAAATTTCCAAGCTTATTTCTCCGGATCCGGTGGCCCATCCTAGACCACGTCTTACTATATTAGCTCTTTTTGACCCTCCAACTGCAGAGGGCAAGCCTTTCCAGTCAGGTAATACTGATGTGGAGAATTTTGCTCGGTCTTTGTCTAATTTGATTGTTTGCCCGCCTTTATGGTTAAATAGAGCTAACGGGTTATGAGAACCCATGCTTTGACATAGGATTTGTCATGAAGAAGAACCTGCTTTTATTTTTCGCTTTATTTCTAATATCCAGATATTCCTTTGCTTTAGTCGATTATACCGAAGAAGTAGCTGCGCCTGCTCCAACAAAAATTAAGAGACTTGCACCTGCTGCGACATCGACGGCTTCCTCTTCAAGCGTAAGGAAAAACTCAGCACCTTCGGGAATGTTTGAGCTATCGGCCAAGTACGGTGTCATGGATGCAGAAGTTGGAAGCAAGTCGGGCAAGATTAATGTTGCCCGTTTTGATGCCCACTTTGAGACGTCCTATAATATTTGGTTGGATGCTTCTTGGTCACTTGGTTCATTTGATAGCAATAGTCAGCTTGGTAGCGGGTCATCTCAAAATGGCAATCCACAAGCGATCATTGGGGTGAATTGGATTGAATTTGGTGGGGCTGGTGAACGTGCCTCGATGGATTTTGTCGCCGGCGCTAACTTTGCACAAAAAGATTCTGATTTTGCTACCTCAAGAACAGATAAAATTGTCGGTGTAGAGACGGCCAAGCGTTTTGGCCCACTTGTTTTTGGACTAGGTTATCGACTTTGGATGACTGGGACAGCGAATAATAGTGCAGAACTTAGTATCGGAAATATTCAACGTCTGTCGGCTTCACTTGGTTGGATGGTTTCTCCCGATATTCGTTTTGCAGTTGAAGGGGCGAGTGTTGCTGTTGGAGTGGGTGAAGGGGACTTTGCGCTAGCAGAGAAAATCTCTTTTGGTACAGTCTCTCCATCTATGCAATTAGCACTTTCACCATCAATCTCTCTCGACATGGGAGCAGTATTTAGATCAAAGCGTCTAAAGGACGAACAACTTCTGGCAGCAAGACTTTGGAATCTTCCGGGAAGCTATGGCAGCTCAATTTTTGCAGGACTTAGTCTTGCTCTTTAAGCACTTGGCGGATTTTTGAATCGTACAGTATATTTTTGTAACCATTGTAAAAAAGCTCTTCACGACATTGAAGAGCTTTTGTTTGTTGAAGAGGGATCACCGCGAGGCTTTTGTGGTGAAAAGTGTATCGAGCAATATTACGCACCAATTGTAGCGTGGTATGAGGGGAGAGAAAGAGAAATTCGCTCACTCCTCGACATCTCCAATGAGGACTGCCGCACTATGGTCAGTGATGCCAATGTCATGGATAAGGCCCTTGGCCGTCCAGATGAAATTTGGCGCTGGCAAAACGAGATTGGTGAAGACTTGTTTGTTTTCATAAAGCATTTTTCAAACGAGCGACCGTTTTACGCCGTAATCATGTGTCATCTGTTTGAAAGGCAACCAAGTTTTATCCTGCTTGCTACCGCCACGAGAAGTGAAGAGTTCACAAATCAATTTAGAAGTGGAGAGCGAATCGTGGACCCAGATGAGTTTATTTCTCGAAATGACCTGCCAGAGGGAGCCATTGACTTGGAGATTGAGCAAGAAGAATTGAGTGCTATCGAAGCCAAGAAATCGGCATTTTTAGCAAGGCTACTACAGGATAGAACTCCAGCAGATATTCCTTTTGAGCAATTTGATTTGTACGAGAAATATTTTAAAACAACTTTAGAAGAGCCTGATGAGATCTATACTGATGAGGATGATGATGGTGACCAGCTATTTACCTATATCAAAGCCTATCAGCAAAACAGTATCAGCTTTTATTATTTTATTATCTGCGTAGAGTTTGATCGCGAACCCACTGCCGATGGCGAGACGAGAAAAATTATTCCATTAATGGCTTTCCCCACTCTAGATGGGGAGCTCTATCGAATTTATCGCGGTGGAAAGTTAGTTTCAGGCAATCTTAAAAATTAAAACTGTTTGTAGGTATAAGCACCAACAGATTTAAACGACTCACAATACCCGCCGTAACCATACTGAGCCAAATACTGCGAACAGAATACATATGCGTCTGGTGAAAGCGCATTTTGATTAAATGGGTAAGGGTAAAAGTGTTGCTCGTCTTTCATAATCATCACGCCATTAAGAGGTAGCTGAGAAAAATTGGGACGGTTCTTAAGCATTGTTACTTTGTAGACGCGCTTATTATCATTAAGCATTAAACATCTTGGCTCACCGATATACACTGAGGATGAACCCGAGCTCGACGTCGGAACCAAGCAAACTTGTACATTCGTTACTGGGTTTTTAACTTGGATATAAAGATCTGTCTGGCTGTTCTTACTTTGGCAAACAGTATAAGCGCCTAGGTGAGTGCTCGTTGAAGAGAATCCATTTAGGCCATCTGGTGCCCATGAACAATGATCGATCTCAGTTGGAATCGTTGTCGTTCCAGAACCCGTTCCTGAACCGCTGCCAGTATCAACGACAACGCCGCCACCATCTGTTTGGTTTCCTGCGGTAGTAGAGTTATTCGTGCTAAAAGGCGAGTAATCAAAACGCGTCTTTCTAGCATCTCTAGCAGAATCACAACCCACTAAGGACAGTATTAAAAAAGATAATGTTAGTGGCGCAAGTTTCATAAACGGCTCCAAATTCGTTCTATTCAATCAACTTATCGTAAGAAAGGGCACTTAAGTTGAGTATTTTCTCAATGTCTACTGTAAGTAGCCGATATGATATGCATGAGACGTATCATTATACCCTTAGCCTTGCTCGTCGTTGTGAGCTTGAGCGCCTTATTGGTGGCCTTTATGCCTTACCACTTTTATTACGTGGCGCTGGATAATGGACTCAATTCTCGCTTTCTAAAAACAAACAAAGTTCCAGAGCCATTTCTAAGCACTAAGAAATTAGAGTTGGAGAAGGTAGAGCTAACCAGTAGTGATAGTTTAATCAGGTGGAGAAATTTTCATGTTGGTAATTATATTTTACCTCTACCTGTTAGGCATCCTTACTTCTTATTAGTTCCAGACATAACCCTGGATCAAAATCAAAAGCCTATTATTGCTTGGGATTTACAAAACCAAAACTTGAAAGCAGAAATTTCATTAAAGTTCCTATCGAGTATTGCCTACACTTATCCATTTGAAGAAAACCTATTATTTAATTTACCAGTTGTTAAAAATCATATTTTGGATGTCCCATCACAAACAATTTGGCGCGATCTCTTTACGCTTGATCTTAGACTTCCAGCTGTTTCGCAAGATGGAATTATTCCTTGGGTACAGAAGCTTTGGGCAATCGGTTATAACGAGATTGCCTATAAACTCTTTATTCTCAAGACAAGGCAATTACTATTTCCAGCCGATGTCACCAAGCTTTCTTATGATGAAAGCAAACAAATGGGTGTTATAGAAATGAAGCCGGCAAAGACCGATGACCTCGTGGATGATAATACTAAAGTAGAGGTCTTTTACTTACTTAGAGAGGGTCTTGTTCAACGACTACAGCTAACCACGAGGCGCTATAGCAAAATTGCTCAGGCTTACCGCACTCGAGCCATTGAGGGTTTGGAGTGGAAGGTTAGTAATCCAGATGAGACTGTTCAAATTTATAATGAATTTAACAAGCTTTCATATGAACAAAAGGTCGATCAAGAGGGCATGACCTATCTTTTTGCTGGTTGGACCCATGTTCCTAAGCAAGAAGAATTTCTTAGAACCATGATTCAATTCCTAGAGCGTGGCAAAAGAAATAAGGTTCACCTTAAGTCGCTCTATCAATATGGTTACGATCTTTTTGGTACTAGTTTTTCAAGTCAAAAAGAAAATCTTCGAGAAACTGAACAAAGAAAGCTTGAACGTAAGATTTCTGAAGAACTTAAAGGTGAGTTCAATCGAGCTGAAAAGACTGAGGTTGTAGCCCCTGATGGAAACTTCGTTAATGAACAGGATCAAGTTGATTTCTTTTTGAAAAAGGCTAAGGAGTCTGGTACCCGCGATGATTCCAATATTTTAACGGATTAATTAGAGCTTATAAGTCAGACCGGCCCAGATATTGGCCCCATTGAATGATTTAAACTGAGTAGTCTCGCCATTGGCTAATTCGATTTCACCAAGGCTGCCAACACTATAGTTTCTAAGCTCCATGCCGCCGATGATACCAAACTGTGAAAACGGGAAAAATTTCACTTGGCCACCAGCGATCCATCCAAAGAGAGTTCCGCGCGACTCTGTCGAGTTGATAGAGTTTTGAAGTCTGGCGTCCCCGGTCCCGGCAATTCCGGCGACCATATCAAGCGCCATAAAATTGGTTTTCAAAATCGAGTACTGCAGCTTTGCTTCTATCAAAATACTTTTGAATGCGTAGTTTTCTAACTCACTTGAGATATAGTTTAAGCCAATCGCCCAAGAGTAACTTCTTAGGTCCGGACGATGCTCGATGGAGATACCAAATTGGGAGAGTGAGGCAGATTGCTCAGTCGATTCAAGTTCCTTCCACTTTGATCCAGTCCCCATATTTCCAATATGCAGAATCAAATGATTGTTCTCACTGAAATCGTCTTCAAACTTTTGCTCTTCTATAAAGACTTCATGATCACTTACTTTTGGTGCGACGTAAGCTCCATCTTCTTTGAGAAGCTCTTTCTCAAGTCTGACATCGGCATTTTTGATATAAACAATTCGTCCTGAGGCGACAGTTGATAGGACAGTTCCATGCTTTCTAGCGACACTTCCCACCTTAATCTTCTTGCCCTTTCTGACGTAGCCAATGGCGATACTGAGGTCCATGTCGGTGTAAATTACCGCTTTGTCGGCGACAACATAGGCGATTTCGGCAGACCAAAGTGCTGCTGAGCTCATTAGGGTAAAAATCAGGGCAAATACTCTCATAGA
>TARA_R110000868_G_scaffold163559_2_pt1 | contig 11426 bp, 15 predicted proteins | sample TARA_R110000868 | Tara Oceans TARA_R110000868 (sample SAMEA4397489) | marine metagenome | biome: Polar Biome; feature: [SRF] surface water layer (ENVO:00010504); material: water (ENVO:00002006), including particulate matter (ENVO:01000060) such as... | depth 5 m | reverse complement strand
GCTTGCTCGGTGGGTGCCGCCACTGGATCCCGGGACAAGCCCGGGATGACAATTGAGTTTGTGTTCTCGTGTCACGCCACGAAATACTGCACCGCATCCTTCGCATCAAACGCCAGCGAGATAATCAACGTCGCCAGCGCCAGCAGATACCACACACCGTAAACGCTCGCCGTGTTGATCCCCTCCAACCGCCGGAACATATAAATCGCCGCCGGTGTCCAGAACACGAGATGCGTCACACCCCAGAGCAGCGTCCAGCCCATCGTCATGCCCATCGCCATCGTCGCGACAATCGACACGAAGAAAGACAGCAGCAACCAGCGTGCCTCGACACGGAAGACGGCAAAGACCAGACTGCCTAGCCCCAACACGATCAGCATCCAGTTCATCCAGATCGTGACCCAATGCGGCAGCGTCGCCACATAGGCGCTTTGCGAAACCTGCGCTGCCTGCAGCGCTTCCATGAACCCGTCCATTGTCAGCTCCCATTATTTTTCTGATGCGCTCACAGAGAATGCCCATGACCGCCAAAACCACCAAGCCCAAAACGCTCAGCCCACCCAAAACCGCCAAAGCGCAATGCCTCTGCGGCGCGGTGACGATGGAAATCGACGTACCCGCCCGCTGGGCTTTTCACGATCACGGGGCGGCCGCGCGTGTGGCGCATGGTGCGGCCTATGCCACCTATGTCGGCAGCTGGCGTAAACGTTTTCGCATCCTCGGTGGCGAGAGTTGCATCGCGCATTTTGAAAACGAGGCAGCAGGCATCACGAGGCATTTTTGCGCCACCTGCGGCACACCGCTTTATTATGAAACCACCCGCTCGCCGCATATGGTCAATATCCCGCGTGCGCTTTTCACCAGCCGCACAGGCCGCGAGCCGCGCTACCATTTGCGCTACGCCGAGATGCAGGACTGGACCTATACGGGCGAGACGCTCAGCCCCCTCAAAGGTTTTCCCGGCGTCCTTTTTGAGCGCCCGAAAAAGAAAAAGCGCGCGCTTCCCGAAGGCATGTTTTAGCCCGTGATTGCGGCACGGTTTTGCCTTAATTGAGCGTCATACTCACGCCAAGACCCAACGCAAAACGGAGACTGACATGCGCAACCCGATGAACAGCAACAGCCAAAAGACAGCCCTCGCGCTGGTCTTCGCGGCCGGACTGTCCGTGACGGCCATCCCCGCGCTTGCCGATTCCTATGACTTCGAACAAGCGGGCAAGGCCCAAAATCAGGGTCAGGTGCAAACGCAAACGCTGGGCAACGGCGGCGCGATCCACACGCAACCGACGCATACAACGACGACGACCACATCCACTCCCCGCGTTGTCGAGGGCAAGGCCCGCCACGACGACGTGTCGGGCGCCGGTGAAGCCGGTCAGAGCATCGGCGAAGATGCCGCTTCCGCCACCAAAGCGGTGGGCAACGCCGCCACCAAAGTCGGTCACGGCGTGCGCGACACCACCAAAGCCATAGGCCATACCACGCGCGACTTCTTCCGCGGCATCGGCGATGGCGTGCGCAAGGCGTGGTAACAGCGCAACGGCGCTCCTCCGTAAGCGGTTGATTCAACAAGCCCGAAACCAACCCGCTTGCGCCCCTTCCGCCAACCACGGATGATGCCCCCGAGGAAACAACTCTCCGGGGGGCAGAGTGGCAGACGACAGCATTTATCGTGATTTTTACGCGGCACAGGATTGGGTAGAAGCGTGGTGGGCCGTCATCTTGCCGATGCTTACCTCCAACACCGCCATGCGCGTTTACGTCCTAAGCGCGGCATCCATCGTTCTGGCGATTTCAATTTTATATGCGGCAAGGCTTTCCGCTGAATTGCGAAGCATCGCCGCCGCCGCTTTTGTCTACAAGCGCCGCGGGCGCAAACCGGAATCGCCTGAGGCCATCGAGCGCGCCCGACAGAAATTGCTCAATTATCGAAAAGAGATGTGGCGTAACTATTACAAACTTTTGGTGGCCTTCGCGGCATGTGGCTTCCTGATACCATCGATCGGATTATATGCAGGCGCCACCTTCTACGATTGGTTTGATCCGAATTCGAGTCCGTTTGTCACAAAAGACGGCGCAGAGACCACAGCAAATCACATCCAGTTGATATGCTTTGTACTGGATCAGCTCTCGCGTGGCGCGTTGCAGGATTTTTTTGAAGTATTCAATGTGAATCCCATCGAATTTTCGAACAACCCGGGCAACTATGTTTTTTCGGCATTCGTATTTCTCTACAGATTCGTTGTCGGCACATTCTCTACTGCCCTGATGTTCATCACCTGGCAGGCGATTGGCATCGCGTGGAGCATGCCACCAGCCGACAAAGTTTTCCTCAGCCAGCCAGCGTGAACAATCTGATATGACCACCCTCCTCCTCGGCACCACCGGCATGCTTTCCGCCGCTGCGGCTCATGCAGTCGCGCGCTCGAAGAAGGCCGTGCTGGTCTCGCGCAACGCCGATCAGTTCTCGTTCAACAATGATGTTCTTGATCACAAGATCACGCCTATCAACGTCTCTTATGATGATGAGGGCGCGTTTCTCGATGCGCTGCTGCCGCACGCGCCTTTTGATCTGGCGCTCACATGGCTGCACCCGCCCGCCGATATTTTGCGCGCAGCACTCGACGGCATGATCGCGCCGCACGGGCGGTTGGTGGAGGTGATGGGCAGCCGTTCGCTGTTGCTCGGCAAAACCGGCGAAGCTTCCATCGCAGCGCGGCGCGCGGATGCCATGGCGCTGCAAGCGGAGATCACCTATGCGCAGGTCATATTGGGTTTTGTGCTCGAAGCTTCAGGCGCACGCTGGCTCTCCCACGAAGAGATTTCAGCCGCCGCCATTGCCCAAATGGAACGCCCGCAACCAAGAGTGATTGCGGGCGTGCTCGAACCTTGGGACGAGCGACCGACTTGAAGCTCAGGCGCCGGCGAACTTTTGCCGCCAGCCACGCAGCCAGCCCATCAATGTCACGTTATCTTTGACGCGGCGCTTGAGGCCGAGCTTCGCGCGCTCGGCGCTGGCGGCTGCCAGCCCCCAGGGCTTGGCCGCCGCCACATAATTGCTGAGCGGCATGGGTTCGTCACAAAAACTATCCTTATACGCTGCATATCCGACCGAGAGATCGTAGATCCTGTGCCCTTCGCCGATGCTCGTCTTGATGAGATTGAGCAGAAGCAGGCGCCCCGGCGACAGACGTGCGAAAGCGTGTTCGTAGGTATGCACCATCAGCGTCATATGGCCCTGCCGGAAATGTGCAATGGAACCTGAAATAAATTCGCCATCGAGCGTCATCATTGCCACTTGCAGCATCTTGCGTTTTGGCGGCAATGCGGCCAGCGCCACATAGGCGGCGCGATAGCCCGCATCTTCAAAAATCGACGAGATGCCCTGCGCGCGCAGTTGCATGGCTTTGCGGTCGAGAATATCGGCCACCATCAGCCGCGCTTCATCGGAAGTTTCGGCGATTTTAAATTCAAGCCGCCCCATCGCTTCGAGCTTGCGCAACTTGGCACGGTCGGCGCGCCGTGTGCCGGACCGGAATGTCTGCGTGAATTCCTCGTAAGTCGCAGGCAGCGGAAAGACATAGCCGTCGTCAGCTGCCGTTTCGCCGCTCAGCGATGTAAAGGGATTGATCGACAGACCGACATGGGAGGGCTGGTTTTCCAGCGCGATGAAATCATGCGCGGGCAGATGTTGGCGGATATTTTCCCACATCGAAGCAAAGAGATCTGGCGACACCTGTGTTTCAAAATCGCGCGCCAGCATCGGCGCTTTATAATCGGCAAACCGCCCGCCGAGCCAAACGAGACATCGCTGACCATAGCGTCGCTCGATACCGAAAGGTGTGAGCATCACCGGCACACCGTCGAGCGAGGTGATGACAATCGCTGGTTCAACACCCTCCGCTTCGCCCACCTGACTGTACCAGGCCTTGAGCCAGTCGAAATTCTGAAAGCCCAGCCCCACTGCATCTGCTTCAAAAGCGCGCCAGGCGATTTCCGCATCGGCCATTGTCATATGCACGGTGACGCCGACGCGCGATCTCGTGCCGACGCGCACATCAGCCACCATGCGGTCAAACGAGCGGGCGGCCAGTGGTTCGGCCTCATCCATCGCGCCGGGAAAATGCCCGCGCAGGTTCAGGACGTCTGATTGGGTCGGAGCAGTCATTGTCTTGCCTGTCATCTTCATTTCGGGACAAGCCCGTGCCGAAACCGGACGCGTGCTCGCCTTTTGTCCTTGCTGAGCAAGAACCCTGCCGGAAAGATGGAAACGCGCAGGAAACCGTCGCTTTTTCCCGCCCGCGGGTCGCACAGGCCGGTTTTTTCCGTGCTAAGGTCGCGCAAAGCCGCCCCAAGGCGCGCCCAAGCCACCGAATGGACCTCAATCCGGGACACCATGACGAAACTGATCGAAGTGACGACCAAATCCGCGCCCGAGACAGGCGCGCCGCCACCGGACCGCGTGCGCAGCGGCAATCCGCAGAACCGCACATGGAACGCCTATGAGACGCCGGATCAGAAATTCTTCTCCGGCATCTGGGAATCGGACGCGGGCAGTTGGGCCATCGATTACACCGAAGCCGAGCTCTGCCACATCATCGAAGGCGAAAGCCGCCTCACCGATGCGGACGGCACCGTGACCACAGTGCGCGCGGGCGATGCTTTCGTCATCCCGCCGGGCTTCAGAGGCTCTTGGGAAGTTGTCACCCGTACCCGCAAACATTACGCGATCTATTTGCCATGATGTATTTTTCGCTTGCTGCCGGTCTGCTTGTTCTGACGCTTTGTGGTGACCTTCTCGTGCGCGGGGCCGCGGGCCTTGCAGAGCGTGCAGGTCTCTCACCGCTCATCATCGCGCTGACCGTTGTCTCGCTGGGCACCTCCATGCCCGAACTATTCATCTCGGTCAGCGCCGCATTGCGCGGCTCGCCCGACATTGCGCTCGGCAATGTCGTAGGCAGCAACATCGCCAATATTCTGCTTGTGCTGGGCATCCCCGCGATGCTTTACCCCATCGCCTGTTCGCACCACGCACTGCGGCTCAACACAGGTTTCATGCTCGCCGCATCAGGCCTTCTCATCGTCTTCTGCCTTGTCGGCCCGCTGACACGCGGCGAAGGCGAGTTCCTTCTCGTCGCGCTCGTCGCCTACCTTGCCTGGTCCGCGTGGGACGCAAAGCGTTACCCCGCCGATGCTATCGTGCAAACAGCCGAGACGATCACTTTGGTCAAACATATGCCGCGCGCCACCATCGCCGGTTTCATTCTGGTCGGCTGTATCGGCCTGCCCGTCGGTGCACATTTCGTTGTTGAAGGCGGCACGCTCATGGCGCGCAGTTTCGGCGTGTCCGAAGCCGTAATCGCGCTCACGCTCATCGCGGTCGGCACCTCATTGCCGGAGCTGGCCACCTCGCTCATGGCTGCCATCCGCCGCAAACACGACGTCGCCATCGGCAATGTCATCGGCAGCAATATCATCAATATTCTGGCGATCCTCGGCGTCACCTCTCTCATCATGCCGCTGCCCGTCGCGCCGAATTTCCTGCAGCTTGATCTCTGGGTCATGCTGCTCGCGGCTTTCGCCATCGTGCCGACGGTAATTGCCCGCGGCACCATCTCGCGCAGCATGGGCGCTTTCTTCGTCGTGGCCTATATCGCCTATGTCTATGCGATCTTCCAAAATGCCGGTGAGATGATATGAGCACCGCCCTCATCACAGGTGCGGCGCGCCGCATCGGGCACGACATTGCGCTGGCGCTGGCCGAAGACGGCTACGATCTCGCGCTCTGCATCCGTCCCAACCGCGCAGATCAGGACGGTGCCGCATTGAAACGCGAGATCGAGGCGAAGGGCGTGCGTGTTGCGATCCTGCCCGCCGATCTCGCAGACGCTGCCGCTGTTGAACGGTTGATCCCCGATGCCGCCGCCGTGCTTGGCCCTGTCAGCGTCCTCATCAACAATGCCTCGATCTTTGAAGCCGACGATGCCGCCACCATGACTTATGCCTCATGGAACGAGCATATGGACGTGAACCTGCGCGCACCCGCCTTTCTCGCCCGCGCGCTCAAGGCGCAAGTGCCGAAGTCCGGCGGTGCCATCATCAACATTATCGACCAGCGCGTCTGGCGGCCCAATCCGCTGTTCTTTTCCTATACGATGAGCAAAATGGCGCTGTGGGACATGACCCGCGTCATGGCGCAGTCTTTCGCACCGTTGATCCGCGTCAATGCCATCGGCCCCGGCCCGACCCTGCAAAGCACGCATCAGACGCCGGAAGATTTTGCCCGCGAGGCCGCGAGCACATTGCTCGGTCACGGCACATCGCCCGCCGAGATTTGTGCTGCCATCCGGTTTATCCTCGCCGCGCCCGCCATGACTGGCCAGATGATCGCGCTCGACGGCGGCCAGCATCTGGCATGGCAAACACCTGACGTGATGCTGAAGCCCCGATGACTTTCCGCCTCCCCCTCCCCATATGCACTTTTTGCCGCGAGACCAGATGATGACCAAAACTGACACCGTCTCGACCATGAAAATCGCCGACGCCGCCCGCGCCATCCGCCACGTTTTCGTGCGTGACCTGTTGCTGGAAGCCCATATCGGCGTCTATGCCCACGAGCAGGGTCGCACCCAGCCGATCCGCGTCAATGTCGATCTGACCGTGCATGAAGCCGCCCACAGCGACGCGCTGGCCAATGTCGTCAGCTACGAAGACGTCGTGAACGAAATCAAAGCCATTGTCGCGGCGGGCCATCTCAATCTCGTCGAAACACTGGCCGAACAGATCGCCGCCCAATGCCTCATGGACGAGCGCGTCAGCGTCGCACGCATCCGCGTGGAAAAGCTCGCCGCCATCGCCGAAGCCGCCAGCGTGGGTGTGGAAATCGAACGGGCAAAATGAGGATAAGTGGCGGGCCGCACGTCCTGCCGCCTGTCCCGCATTTGCCCAAAAATAATGCCTGCAAAATGCTGTTTGAAAAAGCCGTAATGAAATCAACAGTTTGCTATGGACGCGCCGCCTACGGAGCTTTGTGCACAGCGCCAAAAACGCAAATAATCCCGTAGAATCAGGCCTTAATGACATTTTCGTAAACGCTGCTGCTGCCGACAGCCTGAGTAAAAACAAACAAAATCAATGGCTTGTCAGACAGTCCGGATTTAACCTTTGCCCGCCCCGCCGCTTTATGACGGGATTTTGACCTTTCGACGCCTGTGGGTTTTTCAACACACTTATCCACAGGCCTGCACCTGACCAACCGAGCCCGAAGACACCGGATGCCTGACGACGACACACCCTCAACCAGCGATGCTTCAGGCCTCTCCGCAGGCCTGCCGGAGGTCCGTGTCTCGACGGGGGCTGACCTCATCGCCGAGAAGGTCCGCATCCTGCCCGACAGCCCCGGCGTCTATCGCATGTTCGGGCATGACGGCGAGGTCCTCTACGTCGGCAAGGCCCGCAGCCTCAAGAAGCGCGTCGCCAATTACGCCAAGCTGACGGGCCATTCCAACCGTATCGCCCGCATGATTACCAACACCACGGCGATGGAATTCATCACCACGGCGACCGAAACCGATGCGCTGCTGCTCGAAGCCAATCTCATCAAGCGCCTGAAGCCGCGTTACAACGTGCTGATGCGCGACGACAAGTCGTTCCCCTATATTCTGCTCACCGGCGACCATAATTTTCCGCAAGTCATCAAGCATCGCGGTGCCCGCGCCCGCAAAGGCGATTACTTCGGCCCCTTCGCCAATGCCGGTGCCGTCAACGCCACATTGAACGCGCTGCAAAAGGCTTTCCTCCTGCGCTCTTGCTCCGACAGCGTGTTTGAATCTCGCACGCGACCTTGCCTCCTGTTCCAGATCAAACGCTGCAGCGCGCCTTGCACCGGCGAGATTGATGCCGACGGCTATAGCGAGTTGATGTCGGAAGCGCGCGACTTCCTGCGCGGCCGTTCGCGCCGCACGCAGAAAGAACTCGCCGCCAATATGAACAGCGCTGCCGAGGCGATGGATTTTGAACGCGCCGCGATTTACCGCGACCGCATCCGCGCGCTCACGCAGGTGCAGCAGCATCAGGGCATCAACCCGCAGACGCTCACCGAAGCCGATCTCTTCGCCGCCTATCAGGAAGGCGGACAAACCTGCATTCAGGTCTTCTTCTTCCGCGCCGGACAGAACTGGGGCAACCGCGCCTACTTCCCCCGGCACGACCGCGATCTTGATGTTGCTGAAGTGTTGGATGCATTCCTCGCCCAATTCTACGAAGACCGCCTGCCGCCGCGCCTTGTCCTGTTGAGCCACGAAGTCGCGGGCCGTGCGCTGCTGGCCGAAGCACTTTCGATCATCGCAGGCCGCAAAGTCGCCGTCGGACTGCCGCAGCGGGGCGAGAAGCGCGAACTCGTCGGCCATGCCATGACCAATGCGCGCGAAGCCCTCGGTCGCCGCCTCGCCGAAAGCTCGACGCAGCGCACTTTGCTCGAAGGTGTCGCCGAAGCCTTCGGCATGGCCGAGACACCGCAACGCATCGAGGTCTATGACAACAGCCACATCTCCGGCACGCACGCCGTCGGCGGCATGGTGGTCGCGGGACCTGAAGGTTTCATCAAATCGCAATATCGCAAATTCAACATCAAGAGCGAGATCGAAGACGGCGACGATTACGCTATGATGCGCGAAGTGCTGACGCGGCGTTTTGCACGCCTGCTGAAAGACAGCGAGCCGCGCCCCGAAACACCGCCCGAAATAGACGGCACGCTTGACCCCTCGCACATCCCGCCCGACTGGCCGGACCTCATCCTGATCGACGGCGGCGCGGGCCAGCTCAAAATCGCCAATGAAGTTCTCGCCGAACTCGGCATCGACAGCGTGCTCGCCGTCGGCATCGCCAAGGGGCCGGAGCGCGACGCGGGCCGCGAACGCTTTTTCATTGAAGGACGCGCGCCCTTCATGATGGAGCCGCGCAATCCCGTCCTCTATTATCTCCAGCGCCTGCGCGACGAAGTACATCGTTTCGCCATCGGCAGCCACCGCGCGCGCCGCAGCAAGGCCATCGGCGTCAATCCGCTGGATGAAGTGCCGGGAATCGGTCCGGGCCGCAAACGGGCGTTATTGCAACATTTTGGATCGGCGCGGGCTGTAGCACGCGCCGGATTGTCCGATCTTGAAGCAGTCGATGGCATATCCGCCAAGGTTGCCCGCACTGTTTATGACTTCTTCCACGGAAATCCCGACCAGACGACCTGACAGACCTTCAGGGTTTGCTATGCTGACATGAAGCGCGAAAGCCCCCTGCCCACGAGGCCCTGATGCCGATCAACCTACCGAACCTGCTCACCTATGCCCGCATCGTCATGGTGCCTGTCGTTGTCGGTTGCGTCATCTACGACACCGATTGGGGCCGCTGGACCGCGCTTGCCATTTTCGCGCTCGCCGCCATCACCGATTTCTTCGACGGCTATCTCGCCCGCGCCTGGGAACAGCAGTCCAATCTCGGCCGCATGCTCGACCCCATCGCCGACAAATTGCTCGTCGCCGCTGTTCTGCTGGCGCTCACCCGCGTCGGCACCATCTCGGGATTTTCTTTCTGGGCCGCTCTCGTCATCCTCAGCCGCGAGATCCTCGTCTCGGGCCTGCGCGAATTTCTCGCCGAGCTACGTGTCTCCGTGCCGGTGTCGCAACTCGCCAAATGGAAGACCGCCATCCAGATGATCGCGCTCGGCTTCCTGCTCGCAGGCGCATCGGGCGACAAGCTCATTCCCGGTATCACTGAAACAGGCATCGGCCTCCTCTGGGCTGCCGCCATTCTCACGCTCTACACCGGCTACGATTATTTACGCGCCGGCGTCAAACATCTGACAGCCCCCATCGCGGTCCCCAATGCGGTCAAGGATGCCAAACCGTGAAACTTCTCTATTTCGCCTCGCTCCGCCAAAAAATAGGTCTCCCCGAAGAAGACGTGGACGTGCCCGCCAACGTGCGCAATGTCGCCGACCTCATCGACTGGCTGATGACACGCGGCCCCGGCTACGAAGCCGCCTTCGAAAACCGCAAACTCATCCGCGCCGCGATTGATCAGGAACACGCAAAACTCGACGCATTGTTGGGATCACCAAAAGAGGTGGCCTTCTTCCCGCCGGTGACGGGCGGCTAGGCTTTCGCCCTACCCGTCATTGCGAGGAGCGCAGCGACGCGGCAATCCAGTTGCCACCCCATGTGCCGCTCTGGATTGCTTCGCTCCGCTCGCAATGACGAAAATGATGTAAGTGACAAAAAATGAACCGCGTCCAGACCGAAGACTTCGACATCAACGACGAAATCGCCGCCCTCACTGAAGGCCGCAGCGACATCGGCGCCGTCGTAACCTTCACCGGCCTCGTGCGCGACGTGACGCTGACGCTCGAACATTACGCCGGCATGACCGAGCGCGAACTCGACAAGCTCGAAGCCGACGCCAATGCGCGCTGGCAATTGCAGGGCGTCACCATCATCCACCGCATCGGCACGCTGCATCCCGCCGACAACATCGTCCTCGTCGTCACCGCCTCCAAACACCGCAAAGACGCCTTCGAGGCAGCTGAATTCCTCATGGACTACCTCAAAACCCGCGCGCCCTTCTGGAAACGCGAGGGCGATGAGTGGGTCGAAGCGAAGGACAGCGACGACACGGCAGCGGAGCGGTGGAAGTAAACATAACCTCACCCCTCACTTCACCTCCCCCTCGTGGGGAGGTGAAGTGAGGGGGCCGAAGTGCAAAATTCGACCACAAAACCCAACGAGAGACCGCAACCCCCACCCGAAACGCTCTGCGTTTCGACCTCCCCACAAGGGCGAGGTGAAATCTCCCCTTGACCTTCCCCCTACTGGAAGGCCCACACTCCCCCCATGAAACGCGCATCGTCATTCGCCTTGCGGCCTGTTCTGGCGGTTTTCTTCCTTTTCGCCGGACTGGTCACGCTATCGCAGGAGGCTCATTGCCTCGGCGAAACGCTGGCGCTCGACATTGCGCATGTCGCCAGCCATACGGCCAAAGGCGAGCACCACGGCGGTGCGGTCCACGAAACCCACACCTGCCACCACGACGAAAGCAAGAGCGCCACAAGCGGCTGGACCTTCCTCAACGCGCCTTCTTCAGCCACGCCCCAACCTGTCCTCGCGGCTCAAACCCTGACATGGGACCAAACGCTCGACCTCGTTTCGCCCGCGCACTTCGTGCCCGCGCCCACCGCCACGCCACCGCCGCTCAGACGCAGCGCCACCGGCTCGGCCGGTATTTTCGTCGCCACCTCGCGCCTGCTCCTCTAGCAGCCGGCGCCCGCGAAACGCTGCCACCACTCCATCTTCAAATTCCGATCAAAGGATCAAAGCCCATGAACAGGCTCATCCTCGCATCGCTCGTCGCCGCTCTTGCCCTCTCGGGCACCAGCGCCA
>TARA_R110000868_G_scaffold141780_7_pt1 | contig 11431 bp, 14 predicted proteins | sample TARA_R110000868 | Tara Oceans TARA_R110000868 (sample SAMEA4397489) | marine metagenome | biome: Polar Biome; feature: [SRF] surface water layer (ENVO:00010504); material: water (ENVO:00002006), including particulate matter (ENVO:01000060) such as... | depth 5 m | reverse complement strand
TATACAAAACTTTCTTTCCCATGATGATCGAAATATTATTGGACCCTTTCCTTGATATTTCTTGCATTCGTTTATAGGGAAAAATCCTTGTACATATCCTGAGTTTTTTCTAGGCTTAAAGTTTTTTATATCCATATAAAATAAGAAAGGCTCTATGTAAATTAATACACAGAGCCTAATAGATTTTAGTTTTAAGTAACTGTGATTGATGTAATTTTATTCTATCGGTACAGCAGCCAATTACAGGTTTTATATTTTTGAAAAATATACTAAGAATCCACCTGCATCTTGTTTTACAACATTTTCTTTTTTGCTGTAATAGTAAGAATCATAGTCTGATATATCATCCATTTTTTTCCAATCTCTGATTTTTCTAAATTTTGAAAGTAATTTTATATCACCTTCGTCATCATCATTACCTACAATTTGATCAGGATTCTCTCCAATAACTTTTGATATTTCATCGTAAATATCTTTTTCGTCAGGATCATCTTTAATTGAATTAGCTAAAGTATATACAGCAGCTTCTACAACAGGAACTTCTTCAGCTACTGGAACAACGCCCTTTTTAGAAACTAAAGATTCAATTTCTTCAGGCTTCATTGTAACCACTTCTGATTCATCTTTACCGTTAAATGTATAAACATCATCAGTTACACCTTGATATAACATAGAAGTACCATCAACGATATATTCTTTTCCTGGTACTAAATCTGATACATTAGCACATGGCTTTATCTCTGATTTTTTAGTAGAATCTTTTGGATCCATACCATCGGCATCAGTAGCTTCGACGATTTGAGTGTTATGTTGTTCATTCACAAACTCTTCAAATGATAATAAATTTTTCATTATAGTTTTTATTTTTGTTGTTATTTTATTATTTATCTTTATGGTGTTAGAGTTGATACTCCTGTATCTGTTGCAGAATCTGCTGTGTCCTCATATCCTTTTACTGTAGGGTTTGTGTCTATATTACTTGGTGTATATGTTCCTGTACCTACCGTTCTATTTGGATCACTTACTATATTGGATCCTGTATTAGAAGTACTTGGATCTAAAACTAAATCTGCCATTTGTTGCAAATCTTCGCCAATATTTTTAGTGACTTTACCACCTTTACTTGTTGTATAGGTTTCAGTTCCGTTACTAACCACTTTAGAAACAACAATTGGAATTTCCTGTCCTGTTTTTAAGACATTCATAAATTGTTCATAGCTTTGTAGATTTATCATAACTTTATTCTTCTTCACTATTTGTTTCATCATCACCTTCTTCAGATGTTCCGGAATCATCGCCTACAGCTCCTTCAGGATCTTCTTCTTCAGCGTCTTTTAATTCTTTGGCATCTATGTTATCCGGTACTGCAAATAACTCAGGAGTTTCGTTTGTGAATATTTTAAATCTTCCATAATCATATATAAAAACTAACTTATCTCCGTCTTTTTCTTTAACCTCATAGGTATCGGCAAATGCGTCTTGAGTAATTTCATACTTTTCTTCATTTTTCTTTTTCCATAGATTCCACCAAGTAGGTGTCATTGTATATTGTCTATTGAAATCCGAAATTTTGGATTCATTAACAAACTGAGAATAGCTTAATAAATGATTTTTCATAATTTATTTTTTTATTTCTTTTGAAAAGATCCTTTTATAATATCCCAGTTTCTAGTTAAAAAAACGCCAAAAGCAATTCCTGCATAAATTTTATAGCCGAAAATCCAAAGTCCTGCTCCAATACCTAAAGATATTAGTGCAGTGAATCCTTTAGACACTACAAATGATTTTACTACTTCGTATGATTTTTTTAAAAAATTTAAAGCTTTCATATATTATTGTTTTTTTTAAATTGAGTAAACTCCACCTTCAGAATCTGAATCCTTAGATCCACTAAGTGAGATGGTTCCTTTATATTTACCAGGATGTATTTTATTCCACCCTTTAGCATATCCATTCTTTGCAACTTGCGTAAAGAACGAAAATGCGTTTGTTGTTTTTTGTGGGTTAAATCGATCCCAATATTTGAAAAGATCTAATAGAGCGAAAGATATACAATCTTCTCGATCCATTGGATTATCATATCTCAATCTTTGATTTGCTCTATTTGCTATCAATATGAGCATTGCTTGTGCTTTGGGTGTTAACCTTTCTTGTTCTAAAGAGATACAAATCTCTTCATATAATTCTTTTCCTTTTACGTATGCTGCCATAATTAAATTTTAATATCTAAAACTTTCTTATCAACAGAATATTTTTTATCATCGGAAGCAATTATTTCTACTTGTTCTGATTCTGATGATTGAGTATATTCCAAAGCATTAACTTTAACAATATCACCTTTCTTCATACCAAGTAAATCATTTCGAAGAATTGCTGACGTAAAACCATCATTAGAATCTCCTTCATTTAACCACTCTTTAAACGATTTTATTACTTTCATATTTATATTATATTAATAAGATGTCTCGGAAATTCTTCCAGCTTCACAAGCCTTTTTAAATTCCTCTTCTTTCATATGCAAAGGCGTTGGATCAGTTTCATTGTTTTGATTGAATATGTGATTTCCATCAGCAACACCTTGATAAATATATCCGTCTTTTCCGTCGATTTTATATACAGAACCAACAACACAATTATCTTCTTTAATTAAATCCTCTGTTGTTTCTTCATTTTCTTTAACAACTATCTCGTCATTATTTCCTTCGATTTCAACTTTCGTTTTATCTTCCTTTTTTGTATCTTCTTGAGGAGAATCGAAACCATATTTTTTATTGGTTTCTCCAGCTTTACCAGCAGGTCTTGGTTTTCCAGCTTCAACTGTATCGGATTCAATTTCTTTAGCTCTATCTTCAGATAATTCAGATTCGTTTGAATATTCACCTTTAGCTTTTTCTAATTCTACGTTTTGTATGGATAATTCATCTTCTAGAAATTTCTTTGCATTTTCTAAGATATCTGAAGCACCTATAACTTTTTCAGTTGCATTGATTTCACCAATTTTCTCGTTTAAAAAGTTAATTCTATTTTCGATTGTTTCGATCTCTGAATTTTTCTTTTCAATTTCAGTGGTTTTTGTTTCAACTAGAGATTTAATTGATTCAGTAATATCATAATTCATAAAGTCTTTAACAATAGATACAGCATCAATTGCGCTTTCGGCAAGAGTTATTGTATTTAATTTCATTCCTTTATTTATTTTCTGAATATAAACATTTTCGTTGATTGTGAAAACTGAAACAGAAAGACCTTCAAAAACAGAAGAAGTAACATTATATCCAAAGTCAATTTCTTTTATAGATCTACCTTCTTTAATAGTTCTGTATATATTAGAGATTTTATCTTTTTCGTTAAGTTTAACAATACCTTTAGCAAGCATTGTTGATTCAATTGAACCTTTTTCGATAACTGTTCCGTTAAGAGAAACATTAACATCTTCAGATTCAAAAGTTATATCTACTAAAGAATTGTGATTTGGATACATTCTGATTGTATTACCAGTAATTTTAGAAGTTTCTGTAACTCTAACCATATTAATAAAATCTTCAGATGGCGTTTCGTTAGATTCCTCTATTTTATCATTTAATACAATTAAGTTTTTTCCTTTTGAGTGGAACATAAATCCTTCCTCTAATGCAACAACCGGTGAATGTATTTTTGAAACTTTAAAATTTGGGTTAGTTCCGTTAGTTTCTGATTTGCTTTTGTTGCAATACTCATAAAGTCTTTTTACTAAAGGAATCCAAACTTCAGACTCAAGTAATTCTGTTACTTTAAAATCTACATTATCTGAAATTGAACATTCAGTTAATTTTTCGATTGCTTTGCTGTAATATCCAGATCTTTTATCCGACTTAAGATCACGAATAACTGATTCAACTAGTATGTATGATCTATTTTCATTTAAGAATGCTGTTGATTCGTCAACAAAAGTTTTAACTGCAGGTACCCAATCATAAGATTTAAGTTCTTTAGTTGCGTGTTCTAATAGATCTATTCGATCTAGAGAAGCATAAGGATTTTTAGAATTGCTATAAGAAGCACTAACACCTTCGTTTATTTCTAGGGTTGCTAGGTTTCGATAGTATCTATCGACAATCATCTTAGATGTATTGTTTCTATCGATGGATTCCAATAAATCGGAAAATTTATCCTTTAGAGATATGGAATCTAATTTTGAAGTTAATTTTGACATTGTATGTTCGTTTTTTTACGTTTATTTTAATTTAAGTTTTTAATAAGTTATTTTCCTGCAGCTCCAAAACCTTTAAGGTCTGGGTATTTCTTTAAAACTGCTGTAACGACTTGTTTTTTTAGATCTTTATATTGTGGCCACGTAGCCCAAACTAAAGCAGTTTTTGCACGTTTTTCGTCATGTATTGGCCAAGATCTTTTATCAGGAAAAACAAAATCGGTATCTTTTAATTTATCTCTTTCTGCAGGACTCATTTTTTCTAAAATATCTCGATATTCGAAAATATTTAAAACGATTTCTTCTTCAATTCCGTCTAAATCTAATTCTAAAGATTCAGATAATATCTTTTTAATTTTATCCAATTTTTCGGCGTCCTTTAAAGCTCCTTTTAAAGCCTCTATCTTATCAGATTCAGTCTCTTCAGTATCTTTAGTTTTATCCTCAGCATCTTTTTCTTTAGATGTTTCGTCATCTCCATCTTTTAGCTTATCTAAAGCTTTTGCAACATCATCATCTGGCTTAGCTTTATCAGGATCAACTCCTTTCGTAAGGTCATCAATATCTGCATTGACGATATCATCAGCATCATCTTCGAAAAGACCTTCTGTTATAGATTCATTTACAAAAACTTGAGAAAGAACTTTAAGCTTTCTTTCTTCGTCAATACCTAAAGTTGTTAAGTATGTGTATAGTTGTTTCGGAGTTTTTCCTTCACTTGCCAATTTATGAACAATAGGAAAAAGAGATCCTGCACCATAATATGAATAATGTCCGTGCAAATTCTCGTTAAGATATTCGTTGTATGTTTTCAATGGACTCATTAGTCTCAATTTTTATTTATATATCTCTTTTTTAGAGTACAATATTAATATGCTCATATTCGCATTTAAGTTTTAGGTGGAAATGGCGATGAAGGCTTTATTGGCCATATCTGATCATTTGATAAATCATTATCATTTGATAGATTAGATTGTTTTTTCCTATTTGCTTTAATCTCAGCAGCTGCTGTACCTCCAGAAGGAATTAGAGTTATATCTCCACCAGGAGTGACCTGTCCGCTATTAGGTGATAATCCATTATTTTCTTGTAATGCATCTCTACCACCATTTCCACTATTAGTACTACCACCATTTCCACTATTAGTACTACCATCAGTACCACTATTAACGTTACCACCATTACCATCGATACCACTATTAACGTTACCGCTACTATCAGTATCACTACCATCAAACGAATCACCCTGACCCCCATTACCTGCACTGAAAGTTATTGGAGGGATGTAAGTATTAGAATTAAATCCTTCCATTGTAGTTCCCGCAAATATAGATGTTTCTTCTTTAAATACTGGTATATGAGATTTTATTTGTAATGAGAAAGAAACTTTAAATTCTTTTCGGTCACTAAACCCGAACTCTACTGTTCTTTCTTGATTATAATCATCAGGGAAAGAAATCAAGCAAGGAATTCTTGTTAATGCTGTGTCGATCTGATATGCTTTATTTTTAAAGAATGTCTTTATAATTGATTCAGTGCATTTAAATTGATCTAAAGTAGAATCTACATAAACAACAACATCAGCGTTTAATATAATAGGAACCATAAAGGCTTCGGAATTATATGTATTTAAACTTCCATCATCTTCTTGTTTCTGATGTTGCATTCTTATATATTTGTTAACAATTGCTTGAGTTTCAACGGTCATACCAGATAAATCAACAATTCCTCTCGGTATTTTTTCATAAAAAGTTTCAGCCTTGACTCCATCGGAATCAAAATCAATATTATTTAAGAAATTGTCTTGTAAATATCTCTCCTGGCCAGTGGTAGAGAAGTAAAAGGGAACCTTAATCAGTTTTCTTTCATCAACTTTTGTTCCTGTCTGATTATACCAGGATATATTGTCATACAAGGTAGCAAGAAGTCCGATTATAATATTTCTAATCGTAACATCATCTTTATTGAAGTGTAAATCGTAAACAGACATTAATTATATTTCTTTGTTTAATAGAATATATATCAAACTAAAATTATGTGATTTTTTCGATAATAAGTTTAGAGAATCCACCTTCTTTTATTGCTTCAACTCTTTTATCAAATAGCTCGGTTGGAAGTTCCGTGTGGTTAATTACCCATGTGTTAAGGTTATTCTCTTTTGAAATATCACTTAAGATTTTAACTATCTCATAGACTCCAGCAGCATCAACCGATGAAAATATTTCATCAAGAAATAGTATATTCAGGGATGGATATCTTATTTTTAATAATTTAAGAAGTGCTATAATTATAATGAAATCCGCCTTTTTTCTTTCACCGGTAGACATACTTCTAGGGTTTATTCTTTCACCTAAAGCATTAATAATACAATCGAATTTTTCATCAAACTTAATAGAATATGGCAGGTGCATTTGCTTAGACATATTTGCTATGTTTTGGTTTAGTGAAGGAAGTATCGTTTGCATTGCTAGATTTTTTACTCCATCATCTCCTAAAACATTTTCCACGGTTCCTAGGAAATTATCCTCAACTATATGTTCAGCATGTTTTGATTTCTTTCCTTTTCTTTTTGTATCATTCTCAATAACTAATTCATCTAAATAATCAGAATCTAATTCCTTTTTTTCTTGGACGGCCTTTTCAATTTCATTTTTATATTGAGAAGTTAGTAAATTTATTCTAAATACATTACTATCAATTTCTTTTATTTTTCCTGATACTATTTTTACCTTTCCTTCAATTGCATCTAATTCATCATTAATAGATAATGAATTTCTCACTTTATCTTCTCTATCGGTAATAGCATTTTCTTTTTTATCATGATGTTCTGGTGTATGGAAATCCGATCCACATGTAGGACACTGTGAATTTTCATATAGTATAATTTTTTCATCGAGATTTTTTATATCATAACCTAAGCTAGAATGTTTTGCTTTTTGTGTATCGTAATTCTCTTTCATTTTCTTTTCTAACGATTTCACCTTAACTAAACTATCTAATAAATGCTTTTGGTTTGTTGACATTTCAACAATCTTATTTTTATATTCTTGAATAAGCTTTTCTTTATCTCCTTTTTTGGCTTTTTCTAGATTTTTAACTTTTTGATCAATTGATATGATGGTCTCTTCAATTATACCTATTTCATCATTTAGTGTTTTTATTTCTTCTCGAAGGTCTTTTCTTTCATTTCTGATAGAATCTCTCATTTGATTAATAATACTAAAGCCGAATAATCTATCAACAATGTTTCGTTTATCTCCAGGAGACATTGTTAAAAAAGACCTAAAGTCGTTAATAGATAGAACGATAATATTCTTAAATACTTGATATGGGATGTCATATATTTCGAGTTCTAGGTAATCTTGGACATTGGAATTTCCGGCAGTATCGTAAACAACACCGTCTATTTTGACTTCGAATAATCCCGGAGAAACACCTCGAGTTATTTCAATAAGCTTTCCTCTAGATTTTAATAGAATTCTACACCAAAGGTTTTTGTTAATCCTATTAGGTAAATCTGATTTATTTTTCCTTTCAATTTTTCCATATAATGAAAATGTAATTACTTCGGCAATTGTAGATTTACCATGACCATTACCACCTAATAAAAGGTATAATTCTCCATGATCATCTTCAAAATTAATTTTTTGTAAAGAATTTCCATAGCTATTAAAATTCTTCCATTCTGTTGAAATTATTTTCATTTATTTTGTTTCTTTTATGACGTTATTATGTAGATTTTTTAGTTTATCTAGAACTCTTTGTTTTGATGAATCATCTATTGAAGACATTCGAGAAACATACTTTTCACAGAGTCCGTATATATTAAATGATTCGGCTGAACTTTCATCTTGATATAATTCATTGTCATCAACCTCTTGTTCAAAGGGGATCACTTCTAGCTTCCTTGTCACCTTACTTAAAATATCTATAATAGGAGTAATTTGATACTTTAGAAGATAACTAGATGGTACGTAGAGATCAACACGATTGTTTCTACATATATCTTCTAATTCTCTTATAGTTTTTTCTAGATACCTATTCAAATATATTTTAATGAATTGGGGTGAGTGATCGTTCGGTTTAAAAGAATGTTCGGATGTATCTATATCGAGCAAATACCATCCCTTTTCATTACCAGCATCCGATCTCGTCATTTGATATGGATTACCAATCATTGTAACGTTATTATTTATTTGTCCCCAGTGAATATGACCAGAGTAGACTTTCTGGAAGTCTTCTATATCTGAAAATTTTAGTCCTTCTTCAACATGTCTATTACTATCGAATCTTAAATTTCGGATGTTCGTGTGACAAAATAAGTAGCTACAATTATATTCTTTGAACTCGGCTAAGCATTCTTTTTCTTCTTCATCATTAGATCTCCACGGCATAAATAAAGCTGTTTTATTAGCAAATTCGGCCATTATAGGTTCTTTTATTATGTTAACGTTAGGTATATATTTTAAAACGTCTAATGAAGATACGTCATTACTTGTTTTTCTCATTACATCATGATTTCCAGCAATAACATATATACCATCTACAAATATTTTGGATAACTCTTCGAAAAGTCTAATTCCTTCATGTAATACAAGTAAATTAACTGATTGTCTATTATCGAAAACATCACCACAATGAATTAGTATATCACCCGGTTTATATTCTTTTTTAACCTTGGGTAGAAAGTCTTCATGAAACCATTCAGTCATTACATCTAACCATTCGATAGAATTAGATCTAGCACCTAAATGCGTATCGGATATAATAAAAGCCCTCTTTATGTGTGATAGGTTTATTTTTCCTTTCATAAATATTCTAAAATAAAGATTTTTGTCCGTCTAAATATCCGCGAGACTTTAAATCTGTAATTAATTCTGTTTTGAAGCTATTTGAAAGAGATTCATAAAACTTTTCCGGGGAGATGTCGAAATAACTACAAATTACAGAGAATATTTCAATATTTGGTTCTCTATGTAATTTGGTTGTGGCGAATGAATATACTTCATTAATATCTCTTTTATTTAATTTTTTAAATTTTAATTCACCATCCATTAATGTAAACGCTTCAAATTTTGTATTTTTAACAATATCATCGAATTTATTGAATATTAATTCTTCATCAATAGTCATTTCAAATGATTTTTGTCTTAATGATGGGTCTATTGTAAAAGTAATATCATGAGAATCCATTTCAGTTTCCTCATAGGTATTTTCAAAAATCTTGTCTCTTTTTATTGTTGATTCTTCTTCTTCTTCGTGTTCTAATTCGTCATTCATAATTTTATATTGATGAGTTTATTATAGTGTCTGTTTCGGTTAATCGCATATATGAATAATCAATTCGATATAAGCACCTACTATTTTTACCGGTTCCATTACGTATTTTTAGTAATTTTAAGAAATATTCATTATTCATATGCATTGAACTGTCTTGGATAATTCCGTATATTACATCGGCTGTGTGGGATAGTCCTGCTGATTCAGCAATATGAGACATATTTAATTCAGTTGAATCATATCCACCTCGATTAATTTGTGTTGCCGTAATAACAACCCAATCATTCCTAACAGCCATTGCCCTTAAATCTTCAGCAATTTGTTTTACTTTCATGTAGGTATTTTCCGAATTCGGATTCCTATGGTTAGATAAGATATTAATATAGTCAATAATAATAACATTTAATTTTATTCCTGAGGTTGTTTCTAATTCTTTTAAATATGATTCAATATCCGGTACAGTTGCTTGGGATGTTGGATATTCTTTGACGTATAAATTCCCTGGTGGTATAACACCATTTACTAGATTGGATAATCTACTTTTTATAAAGTCAGGATTTTTTGAAAGTTTTTCATATTCTGAAACTTTAACCGTTAACATATTTGAACCGATTCTATGGATAAAATCAATATCTGCCATTTCAGCTGTGATAACGGCTACATCTAATCCTGCCTTAACGTAATTTACAGCATCATTAGCAAGCCAAATTGATTTACCTATATTTTGTTCACCCGCATAAACGATTAAAGATTTATTACGATAACCACCAGTAAATCGATCTATCCAATTATGACATGTGGTTATTTTAGAATTTGGTTCAGGAACATGATTGGAAGATTCAAAGAAATCCTTACCTAAGTTTTGGTTAAATGATATTGAATTTCTTTCATTAATAAGAAGTTTGACTTTATTAATAACATCTTTAACATTATCAGGTCCAACATTAACAGTCTTAACATATTCTAAAGTATCAACTAAAGATTTATCTAAAGATTTCCAAAGGATCCAAGACTGAGCTGTTGATTCTACCCATTCTTGATCATATGAATCTAAAGGTTCGTCGAAAATAACATCAATTATATTATCTGTTATTCTGTCCTTAAATTTATCTTGTTTTGCTACAAGTTTAAGTTGCTCCTTTGATGGTATTTGATGAAACCTATTATAGAATTGAGTTGTAATAGAATTTAATGTTGATATATCATCACTTTCATAAAATCCATCTGAAACGTTTTTCAAATATTTTGGCTGCTCTCTGGTATAGAGATAAAATATTTTTTCAAATTCTTTAGTTCCTATCATCGATTATTTTTTTAGTATTATAATTTATATGTAAAAACTTAACTTCCGGTTTTTATGATCTCGTAGTAATCAGTAAATCTAGTTTTTTTAACAACTTGAACTCTTCCTTCTTCTGAATAGGATTTGAGGAGACTTTTAGAAAGCTCTTCATCCCCATTTAGTTTTTCAGTTAATATGTTTGCGGGAAAGCACGGATTTCCTGTTTTTTCAACAGTTCGATATTCATGGGTAAATTCTAATCCACCTTCATTATAATACCAATTTAAAATCAAATATTCAAAATCTTCCACTGTTGGATAATCTTCACTTTCTTTAAATGATCCTATAATATATTTAATTTTTATATCAGTTGAATTCATATATTTTAGTCTTCATCATTATCAATTAAGAAATTTTCTAAGTCTTCGACTTCATTTGCATCAATTCCATAAGCAAATCTTGGTTTAACTTTCTTTTCATTTATTTGCTCTAGAACTTCCTGTGTAAATACTTCTTCAGTAAATAATTCTGATGCGGTTACACCTTTTTCTAAATGTTTACATACCCAATATCTTGCCGTGTCTTTAGCAACAAAATAAACATCTTTATCTTCTCGTTTGAAAGGGTGGGCATTAAGCTTTGCTGCATCTGAAAGCTTTTCATAATCTTTATCTGTTATG
>TARA_R110000868_G_scaffold233167_2_pt1 | contig 11432 bp, 7 predicted proteins | sample TARA_R110000868 | Tara Oceans TARA_R110000868 (sample SAMEA4397489) | marine metagenome | biome: Polar Biome; feature: [SRF] surface water layer (ENVO:00010504); material: water (ENVO:00002006), including particulate matter (ENVO:01000060) such as... | depth 5 m | reverse complement strand
TTGAAAAGCCGGCCAGTGGTGTGAAAAGGCCAATTAATAGTGGATAATAAAAATCAGTTCTGGTGCACTAGGATTTTTTAGACTTCTTATCTCTTTTGGCTGCTTTTTTTTCTTTAGCAGATAATACGGGTTCTTTTTTTACATTCTTCTTTGCGTCTTGACTCTTTGCCATAGCGTTTGTTTTTGTTAAAGGTAATAAATATTCGAACTGGTCTTAACTTGGAATCAAAATTTGTGCATTAGTGGGAACCTAATCAAAAATGGTTATTGTTGAAGCGCCACTCGTTTTTTCGACATTAGTTTTGCAATAATCTTTTCCAATTTCTTTGGTTTATCGGCATATTTGTCCAAATCAACTATTTCAACCTTCCTGAAATCAACGGGGTGACTTTCACTTTGTAAAGAAATACTGCCGCTCTTCAATAGCTCTCCCTCAATGGCTCCATTAACGGGATCTAACTGGGGTTTTGTATAACGCATAACCTCTTCGCCATTTACATAATGTACTATTAAGGAATCTTTAATCACAAGAACTTCTACCCTTGTCCACTGGTCCCCATGATAGGTTTTTGATGTGGAATTGGTGCAATGCTGTTTTATTGTTTTACCATCTTTTTCGTATTGGGTTCCAGGGGTACATAGATTGGCCGTAGACCTTTCGTCCTTGCCATTTCCTCCCAATAACTGAACTTCGATCGAATTTGGAAAATCTTGATCTAGGGTCATAGTGGTAGGATCTTGTCCGTGAATCATGATGCCACTATTTCTATACGCCCAGCCAGGCCCCTGGTTCACTTGATCTCCAACAAATCGGTATTCAACCCCAATGAGATATGATGAATAGGGCTCTTTGTAAAAAAGATGACCAAATTGCTCGTCAAAGTTGGTGTATTGATCATACCTAACCTGAATAGCCCCATCATTTACACGGAAAGTGTTGTTGTAGTTATCGTTCAATTTATGGTGTCTAATTTTTATTTGCCAGTCATTCAAATCTTTACCATTGAACAATTGTTTCCATTTAATATTTTTTTGAGCTTGGCATATGCCGGTAAATAGGCTTAGGCCAACTATTAACAAAATGGTTTTAAGGGTATTGTTAAATCTTATTTTCATTAGAAAAGTTTAGTTTGAAGCTCCTAAAATAGCACTTTAATTTATAAGAATAAGCTGGTCACCCAGGTCATTTGTCATTTTGCTTATATAGTTAAGCAATTGGTATGAATATGGTTGAATTGGCTAACGTATATGGGAGGGTGGGAAAGGTGTCCAATTATTTATGTCTATTTTTTATTACGAAAATCAGACTTTAAAACATGGATGGTTTTACCACTTCATATATATATATATATATATTAGATCGACCTAGCTTATTGCTATTACCAATTAGGTGTAATAAAGTGAAGCGTGCATTTTGCATTACTTGTTTTACTTCATATGGTTTTTGCCAAACCATTGGATTTGCTCCCTTTAAACTCAATAAGAATCGGCTTTTTATGGATACTATCCTGCAAAGGGAACAGGGGGTTGGCAAGGCCAATGGTACATCTACTGTTAGGAGTGATAATATGTTGTGGAAAATATTGCAAAATTGAAATGGTATGGGCGGAGATAAACTCGAGACCCATTGGAAAAATCACATGGAGTTAATATTATAACCTTCTATTTAATGAATTCAATAAACTCTTTTAAATGCAAAAACCACCAAGTAGTCAAAAAAAAGGTTACCTACCTAGAGCATCCTAAAAAGTGGACATTAAGTTCATAGGTACTATAGTCAGTCACTTGATTACATGTAAGTGGGTTAATTTTAAGAAATTCAAGAAAGTTTTGAGCAGACAAAAAAAGAAAATTTATTTTTTTTTTTGAAATCTATTGTTATCTTAGAAAAGTTAAAGTATTGTTAACGTATAATTTTTGGACTACTTTTTCAGTAATTCATTACTTTATTATGATATAAGTAAAATATTTATTACAAAATATCATAATTCTTTCAGTATTTGATTTTTGGTAAAAAACAGGTTTTTCGAGGATTGAAGTGAAACTATTTTAACAAAATTATCTCAACTAACTTAATTTATTTATTATGATGAAAAATCGCTTACAAAAATTGATGCCAAAAGCGACGGGTGTTCTACTGCCTGTTATGCTGTTCTCCATGGGCATGCCGCCAGCATCTGCGCATGCCAAATTACATGAACCTTTTTCTTTTACAGAAAAAGTACAATCGATTGTAAAAGGTACGGTCACGGATGAAGATGGAATTCCGTTGCCTGGATCTAGTGTGGTTGTAAAAGGCACAACAACTGGTGCCGTTGCCGATTTTGATGGTAATTACGCTATTGAAGTGGCTTCAGATGCTATTTTAGTATTTAGCTATATTGGGTATAAGACAACCGAAGTCGCTGTTTCAGGAAAATCTACTGTAAATGCAATCCTTGCCATAGATGCTGGACAACTTGAAGAAGTGGTTGTGGTAGGATATGGTACCCAGAAAAAGAAGAACCTTACAGGTTCGGTAGGTATTGCCGATGCAGAACGTTTAGAGAATAGGCCTATTACATCGGCTGGTCAAGGCTTACAGGGGGTGGTTCCCAACCTTAATATCTCTATAAGAAACGGAGATCCAACGGGGAGTGCCGATTTTAACATTCGAGGCTTCGAATCCATTAATGGTGGTAGTCCCCTAATTTTGGTAGATGGGGTTCCTATGGATCTTGAGCGTATCAACCCGAATGACATTAAAAGTGTTTCGGTACTTAAAGATGCTTCGGCAGCCGCTGTCTATGGTGCAAGGGGTGCTTTTGGGGTTATCTTGGTAGAAACTAAAAAGGGTAGGGTAGGTAAGACTTCCATTAATTTCAGCACACAACAATCGTATGCCAAGCCCATTTTTTTTATCGACCCTGTTACCGATCCATATGCCTTGGTCAATTATCTTAATGATGCTAATATTCGAACTGGTGGGCAGCCATCATTTGATGAGGATTATGTGGCAGGAGTAAAAAGATATTCAGAAAATCCCATACCCGAAAACGAATGGGGTGTTAAAAACGGTAATTTACGGTATTTTGGAAATAACGATTACAACAATAAGGCCATTGCGGATTTTAGCCCCCAACAGACTTATGACTTTAGCATTAGTGGTGCTACAGAAAAAGCATCCTATTATGTATCGTTTGGTTATCTGAGCAAAGATGGCTATATCAACAATGCTGAAAAAAACGAGAAGTATAAGCGCTACAATATTTTGATGAAAACCGATTATCAAGTCAATGATTGGTTGAATTTTGATTCTAAGATTGTATATAATAATCAAAATAGTGATAAGCCCCATTTTTATAATTGGGACGTTAACATAAATACCGTAGCGAGGGTAACGGCAATTACACCACTAAAATTTCCGGACCTTCCCTTTTATCAAACTCCCGGCGACCGTGATACCTATGCCCCACTAATTGGTAAGTATTTCGGAACCTTTTTTCCATATTTGGAAGATGGAGGGCGCGATACATTTGTCGCCGGTGACATTTGGTTGACTCAAGGGGTAACTTTAGATCCTACTCCTGGCCTTAAAATCAGAAGTGACTTTTCGTATAACTCCTTTAACAGAAATGACAAGGATGTTGCTAGCAAAATTGAAATTGTTGATACAAATTTAAATGCTGACCCAATTCTTAATAACGGTCTGAGTGGCAATGACTATATTCAAGAATCTAACAATCGCAATGAATACTATGTTTTTAATGCTTTTGCGGAATACGAGTTTAACGCTGATCGTACGGATAAGGATCACTTCGTAAAAGCTATGATCGGTTTTAATCAAGAATGGGGGCATAAGCGGTATTTTTCTGCTCGCGCACAGACTTTGATAACCCCATTGATCAATAATATTAGTGCAACCACTGGGGCACAGACTACTGGTGGAAATGAATCTGCGTTCTCGCTAAGAGGTGGATTTTATCGTTTGAACTATATTTATAAGGATCGCTACCTTTTTGAGGCCAATGGGCGTTACGATGGAACTTCACGTTTCCCAACAGACGATCGTTTTGGTTTCTTTCCTTCTTTTTCTGCAGGATGGAATATATCTGAAGAGCCTTTTATGGCTAGTACTGAGGGATGGTTGGAGCAATTTAAGATACGTGGTTCCTGGGGTTCCTTAGGGAATCAGTCGGTGGAAGAAAATTATGGAAATTACCCATATATCACCAGTTTGGGATCTAGTACTTCTCCATACATCCTAGGTTCTGGTAGAACGCCCTACGTAAGTCCGGGTGGTTTGGTTAGTCCTAGTTTAACTTGGGAAACAGTAGAATCAAAGAACATAGGTCTAGATTTGGCACTTTTTAAAAATAAACTGGCCATTACGGCGGATTATTTTACCCGCGACACCAAAGACATGTTGATGTCCGTAGATTATCCAGGTCTTTTAGGTGTAAGCGCTCCGGCGAGCAATGCGGCCGATTTACGTACCAAAGGATGGGAACTTTCCCTTACATGGCGAGATACCTTCGGGGAACATGGGAGATGGGGCTTGAATCTAGCCTTGGCCGACAGTCAGACCGAAATTACTAAATACATTAATCCATCTGGAGCATTATCCGAATATTATGTTGGTCAGCAAGTTGGTGATATTTGGGGTTATGAAACGGTAGGGATTTTTCAAACAGATGCCGAGGTAGCTGCTGCACCAGATCAATCGCCTATTGGTAATAATTGGTCTGCCGGGGATATTCAATATGCAGATTTGAACAATGACGGTAAAATAGATCGTGGAAGTCAGACGCTTGACGATCCGGGGGATTATAAGATAATTGGAAATACTACGGCGCGTTATTCTTTTGGAATCAACCCAGACATCAAATATAAAAACTGGTCATTAGATCTATTTTTTCAGGGATTGTTTAGAGATTACCTTCCTAACAACGGTAACTGGAATGCCTTTTACCCCAACAACGCCAATCTTGTTGAGAAATATTACATCACCGAATCATGGAGCCCGGATAACCCGGATGCTTATTTTGCAGCGCCCTTGATCGGTACCTCCGATAAGCGTAATATTCTACCACAATCCCGTTATGTCCAGAATGCCGCCTATATAAGACTTAAGAATGTTACCTTAAGTTTTAATTTGCCAAGTACGCTTCTTGAAAACCTTGGTATGAGCAAAGCACAATTGTACCTAGCGGGACAGAACCTATGGGAGTCTACGAAAATGCATAAACCACTAGACCCTGAATCGATATTTACAGTGACACAGGAATACTATTTACAGCGAATTTTCACATTTGGAGTCAATGTATCCTTTTAATCTAAAGAAAATATATACTATGAAAACTAATAGAATTAAAAATATAATGTGGTTTGCGGCAATATTTCTGCTGTTTAGCTGTAATGATGACTTTTTAGAAAGAGTGCCACTTGATAGTGTGAGTGATGCCACTTTTTGGTCTACCGAAAGTGACCTTCAGGTCTATAACAATAACTTTTATGACCTTGCCAGAAATGATGATAATGTGCCTATTATGATGGGACATTTTGATGGGTTTAACAGCCATAAATGGGGTATTTGGTATTTGGATGAGGCTTCTGACAACATAACAGCACAACACAGTAGACATGATAGGTACCGTTCCTTACGTGCTGGTATTCATGTAGTACCCGATGGACCCGAGATGTATGGTTATAAAGGATGGAACTTTGTTCGCTCCTTGAACATTGGGTTGAAGAACTACGATCTAGCCAATGTTTCAGAAGAGATCAAAGATAAATATAGAGCTGAAGCACGTCTTTTTAGAGGCTGGTTCTATGCTGATAAGGTTTCTAAATTTGGGGACATCACTTGGATCGATGAAGAACTTTCTACGGAGTCTGAAGAATTGTTCAGTGCCAGAACTCCACGTAATGAAGTTATGGCAAACGTCTTGGCAGATTTAAATTTTGCCACTGCAAATCTGCCGGAAGCATGGGGAGATGGTGGCAATCATGGCCGATTGAACCGATGGTCAGCATTGTTAGTAAAGTCACGTATTTGTCTTTTTGAAGGTACCTGGCAAAAATACCATGGGGGGACCAATAGTGAAATGTGGCTGACCGAGGCAGCAAATGCAGCCAAGGAGCTTATAGAGGACGGCCCATATTCATTATATAGTACTGGAGATCCTGAGCATGACTACAATGCTTACCACCGTCAACTGGATTTGGACGGGAACCCTGAGGTCATTTTATGGAGAAAATACGATCCAGGCCAATATACCAATCATGTAATGTCCTATTGGAGGGGTTATAATGGTGGGGCCACTAGAAGTATGGTCGAAGATTACCTTTGTACCGATGGTCTGCCCATTACCTTGTCCGGATTGTATGCTGGAGATGGCCAAATTGAAGATGTTTTTGAAAACCGGGATCCACGACTACGACAAACCATTTTGCATCCAGATGATCGTGGGTATTACAATTTTGGTAATAGTGGTGACTTTACATATCCCCGTGTTACCGGTATGGTAGGAGGAGAAAAAAGTGCTACAGGTTATCAAATCATAAAAGTATATGATGTTGCGGCAGCGTATAGGTCGTACAACACTTCGTGGACACCGGCTATTACTATGCGTTTAGGTGAGGCCTTGCTTAACTATGCGGAAGCGGCGGCCGAGTTGGGCACTATTACCCAGGGAGATTTGGATATGACCATCAATGCCTTGCGGGATCGAGTGGCCATGCCACATCTTGATATGGCCAATGTTCCAGTTGATCCACGATATACAGGGGACGGAATATCCCCATTGCTAGCGGAGATCCGCAGGGAACGCCGTGTAGAGTTATTTATGGAAGGTTTTCGCTATGACGACCTTAGACGTTGGAAACAAGGAACCAAATTGCAGAAGAAAGATTTGGGTCTGTTGTGGGATGCTGCTGCTGAGGCACGCTATGTAGGGGCTACGGTAAAGACGGCGGTCGATGCTGAAAACGGAAAGACCTATATAGATCCTTATGGCAGTTCCGATTGGGCCACTCCACAATTTGATGAAAACAAACATTATTTGTGGCCAATACCACTTTCGGAAATTTCGCAAAACCCGGATTTAGGTCAAAATCCTGGGTGGTAACTAATATAAATCTAATAAGACAAAGCCATCCTCAGTCGATGGCTTTGTTCTTTTAATGGCCTTTACCATAATCTAATTAATTCTAAAACTAATATAAATGTCATGTAAAAAAGTGCAACGCTTTCTTATGATAGTTCCATTAATGTGTTTATTTAATATCCACATAGCTCATACCCAAGAGAAGGCGACAAATAATCTACCGAAATTACAGAACCCGATTAGTGTACAATACCTCCAAAAAAAACTTAAAAAAAACGGACCAAAACTGGTGTTGAACACTAAAATTGAAAAAGACCTTATAAAAAAACTAAAAACCGATCCCGTTGTTCAGAATCTATACAAGGCAATTCAGGCCAACGCCATTGACATTCAAAAAGAACCGCTACTGGAAAGAGAATTGGAAGGCAGACGGTTGCTTCATGTCTCAAGGGAAATGTTGTATCGTATGAATATTTTAGGGATGGTATATCGCATTGAAAAGGATCCGGTTATCCTGGCTCGTATTGATGCGGAACTGAAGGCGGTTTGTGATTTTTCGGACTGGAATCCATCACATTACCTGGATGTGGCAGAGATGTCGATGGCTGTGGCTTTTGGCATTGATTGGGCCGGTGAGGCATTGCCTTCCACCACCGTCGATTTAGCCAAAACATCGCTTATCGAGAATGGAATTAAACCTAGTTACAATGAAAAAGGCAATACAGAATGGGTAGGAGGTAACAATAATTGGAATCAGGTATGTCATGGGGGAATGATAGCCGCGGCTATAGTTACAGCTGATAGAGATCCTGAATTGGCGGCCAGGACCATCGGGAGGGCCTTGGATAGTATCCCACAGGCTCTTGTTTCCTATGGTCCCGATGGTATTTATCCAGAGGGATCAACCTATTGGTCCTATGGCACTTCTTTTACGGTATTCACGGCTGCTATGTTCGAGAGTGCATTTGGAACCGATTTCGGGTTGGCCCAATTTCCTGCTTTTATGGAAAGTGCCAATTTTAGATTGCTTTGTAATGCACCCTCAGGTTGGTATTATAACTTTGCGGATTGTGGTGATAAACGCAGTGAACAGGGAGATATTACTTTGGCTTGGTTCGCTTCCAAAACAGGTAATAAGGCTTTTTTTGAGGAAGACCGTTTTTTAGCGCCCGCCAATGATATGGGAAAATTGGGGAGAAATGCTGGAGCCGGACTGGTATGGGTTTCCCAATTTAAGGAAAAGGAGGACCAAAAAACTCCCTTGGCTTGGAAAGGTGATGGAGACAATCCTATTGTTATTTTTAAATCTCCTCTTAGCGATCCCCATCAATACTATTTTGGAGGAAAAGGGGGAAGAGGAACCGTTAATCACGGGAATATGGATGGAGGGTCTTTCATATTTGAACTTAACGGGGTGCGTTGGTCTATAGACGCCGGAAACCAAAACTATCATAATCTAGAAAAGTCAGGCTTTGACCTTTGGCACAGGTGCCAAGAGTGCGAACGTTGGTCGCTTTTAACGAAAAATAATTTTGGACATAGTACATTGACCGTGAACAACCAACACCATAAGGTAGATGGCAAGGCCTTTTTTACAGACTTTAAGGATGGGAATCAACCAGAGGCCACCTTGGACCTTAGTGCTGCCTTTGAAGGAGAATTAGAAAGTGCACAGCGTCGGTTTGTTAAAGATAGCCCAACATCATTGCTTATAGAGGACTCCTTAGTAGTTTCCGATTCAACACAATTGGTCACTTGGCAAATGCTTACAGTGGCAGACGTAGAGATTGTGAAAGGGGGCGCAATTTTACGCCAAGACGGGAAGCGATTAAAATTGGAAAATCTGTCTCATCCCGAAATATCGGTATCCATAGTTTCCTTGGATCCTGCGCCTTTGGAATTAGACCGACAAATAGATAACTTAAAACGAATTGAATTACGACTGCCGGCGTACACCATTAACGACCGTAAAACGACACTTAGAGTACGTCTTTCCGGAGATTAATGTAGTTGGTTAGGGGGCATTCAACATTGGATCTACATTGTTATAGAATGATCTCCTACGGAATTCAGTGATTTTTATTTTCTAAATAGCCTTGGTCATTAGTATTTGATCAAGGCAGTTAAAGTTTATTTAAGATGGTATTAGAGATTGATGATAATTTTCAAGTCCCCGTTGAGCAGGTGTCGTCATTTATATAAACGCAGAAATAACGAGAATATAAGCCTTTCTATTAAAGTCGTTTCGGACTAGTGTATAATAAACAAACTGTTGGGAAAATGCAAAGGCAAGGAAAAGGTGAATATTGTGCTGGACCTGGTAGCCGGAAAATGAAATGGTAATTACATTTTTTTGAAGGGAAGTAAAGCTATGGTGCTTATTATTCCTATATTGAATTGCTAAATTAAAACCGTATAACCACTTGTTATGAAATCATTTAAATATATATTTTATCTAACCAGCTTATTTTTCTTTTTTGTTCAAAACGGTCTAATTGGACAAAATATATCAGGTGAGCTCAAAAAATGGCATAAGGTAACTTTGAATTTTGAAGGGCCGGAGACCTCTGAAACCGACGAAGAAAATCCTTTTCTGAATTATAGATTAAATGTGGTCTTTAGGCACGAAAAAACAGCTAAGTCCTACCTAATTCCAGGATATTATGCTGCCGATGGTAATGCGGGCAACACTGGGGCTATTGCGGGAAATAGTTGGAAAGTACATTTTGCGCCGGATGAAACCGGGGAGTGGACATATACGGTAGCATTTAAAAAAGGGAAATGGGCTGCTGTTAGGACCTCTGAAAAGCTATCCGGCGGCGAATATATGGATGGCGCAACAGGTGGCTTCAGCATTGCGGAATCCGATAAGTCGGGTCGGGATTTTAGGGGCAAGGGCTTACTCCAATACGTTGGCGAACGCTACCTTAAATTTGCAGAAACCGGTGAATATTTTCTTAAATGCGGTTCAGATGCACCAGAGAACTTATTGGCATACGATCAGTTTGACGGTACCTTCCAGGACGATGGACATAAAGACGAACTGGTTAAAACCTGGGAAGCACATCGTCAGGACTGGAAAGAAGGAGATCCTACTTGGCAAGGTGGGAAGGGCAAGGAGCTGGTTGGGGCTATCAATTACTTGGCGTCAAAAGGGATGAACGCATTTTCCTTCCTTACCATGAATATTGCAGGTGATGATCAAAACGTCTTCCCATATGTGGATTATGATACCTACGATCGTTTTGATACCTCTAAATTGGATCAATGGGAAGTGCTTTTTGAGCATGCCGATAAACTTGGTATGTTTTTACATTTTAAAGCTTTGGAACACGAAAACCAGGGGCTACTCGACAATGGAGGGACAGGTCTTTATACCAAATTGTACTTTCGCGAACTAATTGCCCGCTTTGGGCATCATTTGGCCCTTAACTGGAATTTGGCAGAAGAGACGGGGGATTGGACTGCGACGCCTCCTACCTTTCCTATTGATGTTGCGGAGCGTTTGCGCTTGGCGGAATACCTTTCTTCCATTGATCCTTACAAACATCATATCGTAATCCATAACGGCGATTGGTTTGATGGTCTATATGGTCCCAATTCCAAATTTACAGGAGCATCCTTACAGACCAATAAGGAAGATTTTAGTAATGTACACAAATCGGTCTTGAGAATACTCAATGAATCCATGGAGGCGGGTAAAATTTGGGCCGTAGCCTGTGACGAACCAGGGGATGCCCAACACGCACTTATTACCGATACTGAAGACCCTCAACATAATGATGCCCGAAAAAATGGATTATGGGGAGCCATGATGGCCGGTGCCTGGGGTACGGAGTGGTATTTTGGATACAAACACCCACACTCGGACCTTAGCTGTCAAGACTTTCGTTCACGCGATCTCTTCTGGGATCAAGGCCGTTTCTGCTTGGAATTCTTCAAGAACAATAAAGTTCCCGTTTGGGAAATGGAATCCAAGGATTCCTTTATTTCTTCCGAGGGAGATTATGTTTTGGCAAAACCCGGTCATACCTATGTGGTATACCTTAAAAATGGAGGAGAATCTTCTTTGGACTTAGGAGCAAACACGTTGGAATATGAAGTTCAATGGTACAACCCTAGAAAGGGTGGCCCGTTAAAACAGGGTAAAATAAAGACCATCTCGGGAAATGGACCTCAATCTTTGGGGTTGCCACCAAAAGAAAAAGACCAAGATTGGGTGGTTTTAGTGGTTAAGAAAGCCTAGTGTGTGTCCGTATTTATTAAGGAATTTTATTTTTTTTCCAATCCTCATCAATTCAAATCGATTGGGTAGGATTAGTTTTTTGGGGCCCTACCTAATAA
>TARA_R110000868_G_scaffold124816_1_pt1 | contig 11432 bp, 13 predicted proteins | sample TARA_R110000868 | Tara Oceans TARA_R110000868 (sample SAMEA4397489) | marine metagenome | biome: Polar Biome; feature: [SRF] surface water layer (ENVO:00010504); material: water (ENVO:00002006), including particulate matter (ENVO:01000060) such as... | depth 5 m | reverse complement strand
TATCAATGTAAAAAATTGGTCACCTAATGTAGATAATAACGAATTTAATAATTTTATTAATTTAGCAAGTAAAAGTAAATTTTTATTATGTCCAAGAGGATATGGTCTAAATTCATTTAGACTGTATGAAGCATTTCAATTAGGTTGTGTCCCCGTTATTATAACAGATATATTATATTTACCGTGGACAGATGAATTAAATTGGAAAGATTTTTCAGTTATTATTCATGCTTGCGATGTAGATAAAATATATGATATACTAAACTCAATAGATCAAACAACTTATAGTAACATGATTAACAAAGGTATTGAAGTGTATGATAAATATTTTACATTAAATGGAATGTATCAAAATATAATAAAAAGGATTTACATATGAATAATCATTTAAATGAAAACACAATAATAACCCTAAAAGAAAAAGAAGAGGCAGATAAAAAAATTTGTGAATTTTATCCACATTCTTTAATTGCTTGGGATTGTTCTCATGAATCTATTCCACAAATTATAAATGAGAAAAATTATAAAATTGGTGCAGAAATTGGATGTGCTTTTGGGGGACATTTGGATTCTATATTAAGCAAAACTAATATAGAAAAACTATATGGAATTGATCCCTATCTTAATTATACTGAATATGGTGCAGATTTAATGAATATGCAACAAATACAAATGGATACACTATTTGAATTAGTAAAAACTAGATTATCATATTATGGAAATAGATTAGAATTTATTAGAAAAAAATCCGAAGAAGCATATCAACAATTTGAAAATAATAGTTTAGATTTTGTTTATATTGATGGAAATCATTACGAAGAATATATTAAAAATGATTTAAATTGTTGGTGGCCAAAAATAAAAAATGGAGGAATGTTATGTGGTCACGATTATGATCATGATGCGTTTCCTCATGTTACTTTGCATGTTAATAGTTTTTTTAAAAATTTAAACATAGAAGTCATTGATTTAAAAAATCATAATTGGTGTGCTTATAAGTAATCTTCTATGAATAATACATTAAATTTATCGATTGGGCTGTTAACTTTTAATTCTCCTAAAACTTTAAAAAATACTTTAGAATCATATAAGTATACAAAGTTATTAGAATTGAGTGATGATATTTGTTGTATAATACAACCGTCATCAAAACAATCTGAAGAAGAAAATATATGTAAAGAATATAATATTAAATCTTATATACAGACTTCAAATACAAAAATGGCTGGAGCTATAAAAACAATTTGGAATACATGTAAATATGATTACATGATGTTTTTGGAATGTGATTTTGTTATATGTGAAAATGAAAATAAAATTAAAAATATATTAAATTTTGGATTAACAGAATTAAAAAATGATAAAGTAGATTTAGTAAGATTAAGATCTTTAAAAAATCCAGGTCATCCAATACAAACTAACTTAATTAAAACCCGTATATTAAATTCAAGTTGTGAATCAAATGAAGACCTAAAAAGAAATTTAAATTATCTTACAAATGGTTATGATAATCCGGATGAATTATATCCAAAATATATAAAAAAATATTCTACTAATCCAAAAATGTATCTAATGTCATCAAAATATTGTGGTTACACAAATAATCCATATATAGTAACAAGAAAATTTTATATCAATAATATTAACCCACATTGTGTAGATGGAGAAATTTTGGAAAATAGAATGGATGAAAATTGGTATAAACCAAATACCGACCATAGAATTTTAATAACTGAAGGTCTATTTAAACATAATAGACTAGATGGCCATATAAATTGTGATTGTTGTCCATCTGAATTTGGTGGTAGATCCAACGAAAATTGCACTTTTAACTGTTGTTCAACTAAAATTGAAGGTGTAAAATATTTTGATTATACTGATATAAATTAATTAAAATTATGAAAATTGCTTTATTAATTTCTGGAAGGGCTGTTAGATATGAAGTTGGTTTATTAAATACTCTTTTAAATTCAAATCATGATATTGATGTGTTTATGTCTATTAATGGAAATGAATGTAAATATTATGATATAATGAAAAAAAAATTATCAAAATGGATTAAAAATATACAAATAATTCAATTTGAATTGGATAGAGAATTTTTTAAAACTGTAAATCCACAAAATTGGAAATATCCAAATAATAGCTGTCAATTAATAAATAACAAATATGTACCTTATAATGCATTATCAATGTATTATAATGATATGAACGCATTTAATATGGCAACTGAATATGAAACCCTGCATCAATTAAAGTATGATTGTTTTATGAAATTTCGATCAGATATAATAGATACCAAAATCCCAAATGATATTCCTATATTAAATGATGAATTGTTTCTTTTTAGTAATAAACCTATTTGTTTTTTTGATTCAAAAGGTATACATACAACTAAAATTATTTCCGATGCTTGGGCGTGGGGAAATAAAAATACAATGAAAACATATTGCAATACTTATAATTTTGTTTTAAATATGAATAAAAAATATAATGGAAATTATTATATTGCTTTTGAGTGTTCCTTGACAGATAATATTATTGAAAATAAAATTCCATATGGCTACACGTCAATTCCTTATCATTTAGATATAAATAGAAGAATATTTGACAAATCATGGGATAAAAATAATATTACAGATTTTAGAAAAAATAATTTTTTAGATAGTTTAAATTATATTAATCCATATGATGTAGAATCTTTAGAATATATACCAGCAATTAAACAGGAAAATTATCCACATTAAATGGATTATTGTATTATTATGATAAATAATTTAGTATGAAAGAATATAATTTTAATCATTATCAATGTTGGGTTCCTGTTTTTGAAAAAATTTTTAATATAAAAAAAATTAATAGAATGTTGGAATTTGGTCTTGGAAATGGAACCGAATTTTTAGCTGATTATGTCAATTACCTACATTCTGTAGAGCTTGCAGTAAATGAAGCAGATACACAGTGGTATGATACAATTGCATCAAAACTACAATCTTATAAAAACTGGAAATCAGAATTTATTTTATGTCCTGAAAGTATAATTAATGCAGATATAACAGTTTTAAAAAATAAAAATTATAATTTAGAAAATAAATCATATTCACCAATATTAAAAAATATTGTTGAACCATATTTACAGCAATCATGGGATTTAGTTTTTGTTGATCCGGGTATACACCTAAGAGGGGAAATGATAATCTGGTGTATAGAAAAAAATATACCAATTATAGTAAATCATGACACTGAATTCCAAACACTTTATGGATATGATTTGATTAATTTAAAAAATTATAAGTATTATTCTTTTGATACAACACATGGAACTGGTGTTTTTATTAATGTTAATGACCCTTCAAATGAAGAATTATTAAACAAACTATAAAAATAAATTATTATGAATTATGATTATTGTTTGGTAATAAAAACAAATTCAGCTTATGCTTACCTATGGCCTATTATAAATGATTTAACAAAAACATTTAAAAAAGTTTATGTTTTATTAGATGACAATTCAAATAATTTTATTTTTAATAAAAATATTATTTGTGTAAAATATGATATTAATGATACATACGCGACTCGTTTATATAAATTTATTTTAAATATTGATTATTCTCATATTATTTTAGTGCATGATGTGGATTTAATTTTAAATTTTAATTTTAAAAAAATTAATGAATATTTTGAATTAATAAAAAGTAATAATATAGATAGATTAAGTTTGGGTGTATTTAATGGTAATGATGTTATTTACAATAACAATATAACTTTGTGTAAGTTGTATCCAGACATGAGTAAAAATTACTTAACCCCATTTGATTATGCTCCATCAATTTATAATAAAAACTTTTTGCTTTCTTTGTATTCTACATTCAAAGAAGAATCTTATAAAACTATGGAAATAAATAATAATGTTCAAAACTTTATTTTTAATAATTTTAAATCATACGGTATACAGAATAATTCAAATTTAAAATTAATATATCATCGAGGATTTGTTTATACAAAAGATTTTGACTTTTTACACATAACTGTAAAAGGTAAATTTTTAAGAGAAGAAGCATATTATGATTTAAAAGATACCTTTATTAAATTTAAAAATTTATATAATTTATCTTTTATTGATATCGACACATTTGTGCCTGCAATAAATAAATTATAATGAAAATTGCACTTTTTATTTCAGGTCGCATAACATGTTATGAAGAAAATTTAATACCTTGTTTGCATACATTATCTTTAAAAAATGATATAGATTTATTTATTTCAGTTAATGGAATACGTGATGAATATCATATAGAAGCAGAAACCAAATTAAATAAATGGTTAAAGCACATATCATATGAAGAATATCATGTTCCTAAAAATTTTATTTCTAATATAAATCCCCACACATATTTACAAAATATAAATGGTATTGATGTTCCATATAAACCATTATCATGTTTTTATAATGATCAAAAAGCATATAAAAATATTAAAATTTATGAAAATAAAAATAATTTTAAATATAATTTATATTGTAAATTTAGACCCGATTTAATATTTAAAAATTTAAATTCTTTTAATTTTAAAGAAATATCTATAGATAAAAAAATTATTTACAGTTGTACCCAGCCAGTTACATGCAATTTTTGGGGAAATGCTACATTTCCTATGCTTTTAAGTGATGCGTTTGCCTATGGTAATGAAATTAGCATGTATAGATATGTTAATACCTATAATTTTATTTTAAAAATGAATAAAAAGTTAAATGGAAAATATAGAATATCATATGAGCCATCATTATATGAATCGACAATGAACTGTTTATTTTATTATGCAGTTAATGAAACAAATTATTTATTAGAAGCTGATTTTAAAAATACTATTATCATCAATAATTCAGAAGAAGCAATTGATTTAATTAAAAAATTTGATATTGAGATTGAAAATTTTTCTTGTGACTATGAAATAAATTCAAATAGAAGACACAGAGATAAAATTTGAATATTTTAAATTTAAAAGAATCTGTTGAATTAAATAAAACTATATTATTTTTTAAAGATAAAAATAATAGAGATATATCAGTTTATAAATTAAAAAATATATTGTTATCTGGAAGTAATTTATTTTATCCAAATTGTTTATTATATAGTAAAAATAATAAAAAATTATATAATCCAATAGATGAATCAATAGCATCGTTAAAACAATTAAATAAAAAAATTAAATTTGATATACAAATTAAAGATACTACTAAAACAGAATTAAATCCAGTTTTTTATTTTATTTACAATACTGATAATTATTATCATTTTATATATGACACACTTCCATATATTATCTCATTTAAGTATTTAAAAAAAACTATTCCAAATTTAAAACTTTTGATGAATTATCCAAATCATCAAGCAAACAAAATTTATAATTTTGTTAAAGAATTTTTAGAACTTCTTGATATAAATTATAATGATATAATATTTGTAGATAAAAATACATGTTATGAAACTATATATGTTTCTTCTTCATATACACACGGACATGATTCAAACATTAAACCACGAAAAGAAATATATGAATTATATAAAAATATAGTAAATAAGGTTAATAATTTACCAGACAATAAAGAATATCCTAAAAAAATTTATATATCAAGAAGAAGTTGGATACACAAAGATTATTCAAATATTGGAACAAATTATACCACTAGACGATCTCTTGTCAATGAAAATGAATTGGTAGATTTGTTATCATCACATGGATATACTGAAGTATTTACTGAAAATATGTCTACTATAGAAAAAATTAAACTTTTTTCAAAAGTTGAATCAATAGTTGGGGCAATTGGGGGAGGTGTTTGTAATGTATTATTTTCAAAACCACAAACAAATTTATTGTGTTTAGTTTCTCCAACTTTTTTAGATATTAATTCTAGATTTATACACAGCTTATCCAATGTAAATACAAAATATATTAAAAATACAGAGCATATAGAAACCGGAAAATGGAAAAAATACATGAGAGTTTCATATAATAATATTGTTGGTGAAATTATTGATATTGATAAAGATACGTTGACTATAAGTTATTCTTCGGAATTTGTAGCTGGATGGAATAATGAAATGGAATACTCTAAAATTAAAATAAATAGTTTTGAGTGTACTGCATTGGACAGTGGATTGAACTCATCTTGGAAACTTGATTTAAATATTTTTAAAAAATATATATGAAAGCAGCTTTAATAATATCTGGATATCTTAGATCTTTAAAATTAAATATACCCAATATTAAAAAATTTATAATTGATAAATTTGATGATGTTGATATATATATTCATATAACCAAAAATGAAAAAAATGAAGATCGATATTTAAATACACAAGAATTAAAAGAGTCAATAGAATTTATTGAATCCTCTCTATTACCTAAACTATTATTATGTGAAAATAATATTTTAATATCTAAAAATAAAAAACAAAATGATGTTTTAAATAATTGGTTAAAATTTTATAAATTAAATCAATTAAAAAACATAAATGAAACAATACATGGTAAGTATGATATTGTTATTAAAACTAGACCTGATGTAAATTTACAACATGTTGAATTTAATTTTAAAGATTATAATAATAATATTATTATTCCAAATAATAGTAAAATAGATAAAGATAAATTAAAAAATGCACAAGATTCATATTTGTGTGATATATTTGCTTATAGCACATCAGAATTGATGGACAAATATTTTGATTTATATAATCATTTAAATTATTATTTTACTAAATGTGGAAATGTGTCAGAGACATTATTACATCATCATTTTAATATACAAAATATACCATATAAGCAGGAACAAATAGACTACAGTGTTATTTTATCATCTTGTAACATATTTGCAATTTGTGGTGATTCTGGTTCTGGTAAATCTACTTTAGGTGAAATATTAAAAAATTATTTTTCAAATTCATTTGTATTAGAGTGTGATAGATATCATAAATGGGAAAGAAATAACCCCAATTGGTCCAATATAACTCATTTAAATCCAGAAGCAAATTATATTGCTAAAATGACTGAGGATATTTTTAATTTAAAAATTGGTAATACTATTTACCAAGTAGATTACGATCACGTGGTTGGAAAATTTACTGAAAAACAAACTATAAATTCATCTGATAATATTATTGTTTGTGGTCTGCATAGCCTCTATGGAAATACGAGTCATTTATATAATCTTTCGGTATTTATGGATACTGATAAAGTATTAAAATACAGATGGAAAAGTAAACGTGATATGCAAAAAAGAGGTTATACATCAGAACAAATCAAACAACAAATAGAAATTCGTCAAACTGATTATTCAAATTTTATAGATCCGCAAAAATATAATTCAGATGTAATAATAAATTTTTTCTATGATGATAAAGCAATCCAGATGGATAATATAAGTTTAAAAATTTGTGTAAACAAGAAATATACTCTTTCAAATATTTTAGGAATTTTTTCAAAATATCAAATACCATTAGATTTTAAAAGTAACAATAATTTTAATGAAATAATATTTACAGAATATAAAGATTGTGAATTGTGGAATAAAAGTATAGATGCTCCTACTAAATATTATTATTATGTTTTATGTATATTATTAAATATTCAAAAAGAAAAAATATATGATTAATGAACTTTTATATTTGTCTCATAATTTAAGTAATTTTGTTATTTATGGAGAAGGTAATGTATCAGCAAAGGCAACAACAAAAGAAAAAGATTATTTTTGGATAAAGGCAAGTGGAACCAATCTTTTTAATTTATCAAGACAAGATTTAATTTTGTGTGATAAAGACGGTCTACAAAAAGACAATTTTAATAAAAAACCAAGTTTAGAAGTTTTATTTCATTCTTTTTTATTGTCTTTTCCTGATATAAATTTTATAGCTCACACACACCCAACAAAAACCATGCAACTATTGTGTGGTAATTTAATTGCTATTTTTGCAGAACGTAGATTTTTTCCAGATCAAATAGTAAGAAATGGTAAAAAATCATGTTATATTCCATATGTAACTCCAGGCAAGTTATTATCAAATAATATAGAATTTTATGTAAAAAAGTTTTGTGACATTGAAGGTTATTTTCCAAAATTAATTTTATTACAGAATCATGGTATTATTTGTGCAGCATCTAGTGCAAAAGAGTGTATTGTTAATACTGCTATGTGTGAAAAATCTGCAGAAATATTTGTTGGATGTTATGGACTTGGTAGTATAAATTATTTAACTAATAATGAAATAAATGAAATAGAAACATGTCCGATTGAACAATATAGAAAAAAAATATTAAAATGAAAATAGTATATGTAGATATCGATGAAACCATATGTGATACTTCAGAAAATAGAACATATATGGATGCAAAACCAATACAAGAAAATATTAATAAAATTAATAAATTATATGATGAAGGTCATACAATTGTTTATTGGACTTCACGTGGTAGTAGAAAACAAATTGATTGGTATGATTTAACTGAAGCCCAATTAAAACAATGGAATGTAAAATATCATGAAATACGCACTGATAAACCATATTATGATATTTTCATAGATGATAAAACAAAAAGAATTGAAGAAATATGATTATAATATCTCATAGAGGTAATATTAATGGGGTAAACCCATCAAAAGAAAATAGACCTTCATATATTGATTGTGCTATTGGTTTAGGCTATCAAGTTGAAATTGATATTAGATTAATTAATAATCAAATATGGTTAGGGCATGATGTACCACAATATAAAATAGATTACAATTGGATATATAAAAGAAAAAATGAGTTATGGATACATTGTAAAAATTTACAAGCTGCTGATTATTTTATACCATTTAAAAATAATATAAATTATTTCTGCCACACAAATGATCCTGTTGTTTTAACAAGTTCTGGAAAATTATGGGTTCATGATTTATCATTATCATTGGGGAAAAATACTATAATTCCTTTATTATCTTTGCATGATATTGAATCATTTACTGCTGGGGAAGTATATGCAATATGTACGGATTATCCAAGACATCCCAAGCTTAAATAATATAGTAAGATAATTTATATGAAAGATAACATACAACTTGTTATTCCCATGTCCGGAAAAGGTCAGAGATTTGTTGATGCCGGATATAAAGATCCCAAATCGTTAATAATTGTTGACGGAAAACCAATTATTGAACATGTACTAAATCTTTTTCCTGGCATAGAAGATGTTGTGTTTATATGTGACGAAACACACATAAAAACAACAAATATGGAAAATGAATTAAAAAGAATTTCTCCAAATTGTAAAATACATTCTATTGCTCGTACAGATAAACGTGGACCAGTATGTTCAATTAATGCCATAGTGGAAAAATTAGATCCAAATAAAGAAATTATTATAAGTTATTGTGATTATGGTACTGTATGGGATTTTGAAAAATTCTTAAGCACAATACACGATAATGATTATGCTGGAGCAATTCCGTGTTATACTGGGTTTCATCCACATATGCTGGGCAAAGACCACTACGCATATATTAAACATACAAATAATATTGTTGAACAGATTAAAGAAAAAGAGCCATTTACAGATAATAAAATGTCTGAATATGCTTCCAATGGAACTTATTATTTTAAATCAGCAAATTTAGTAAAAAAATATTTTCAAAAAGCAATTGATCAAAATTTAATAATTAAAGACGAATATTATGTTAGTTTAGTATATAATCTTTTAATCGAAGAAGGATTAAAAGTTGGTATTTTTGAAATTGAAAAAATGCTTCAATGGGGTACTCCATACGATTTAGAAATTTATAATACATGGTCAGAATACTTTTCCAACATTAAAGTAGCTCAACGGGAAATAAATCATCCTACTGATACTACTCTAGTATTACCTATGGCTGGTAGAGGGCATAGATTCACTCAAGAAGGGTTTGATCTTCCAAAACCCCTAATAGATGTTGACGGCAAACCTATGATTGTTCAAGCGGTAGATTGTCTTCCAAAATGTGATAATAAAATTTTTATATGTTTGCAGGATCATTTAAATGAATATAATTTAAAAATTTCTTTGTCGGAACATTATCCAGAATGTCAAGTTTTTGGAATATCTCATGTCACTGAAGGGCAAGCATGTACATGTGAATTGGGAATTGATCAGGCACAATTAGATTTAGAAAAACCAATTTTAATTTCTGCATGTGATAATGGTGTTTATTATAATTCCGATGAATATAAAAAATTATTAGATGATACAACCAATGATATTATTGTTTGGTCTTTTAGGAATAACCCTACAAGCAAAAATAATCCAAATATGTACGCATGGTTAAAAGTAGATGAGAATAATAACATAAAACATGTTTCTTGTAAAAAATTTATATATGATGACCCATTAAAAACTCATGCAATAATTGGAACTATGTTTTTCCGTAAAGCAAAGTATTTTATTGAAGGGTTGCAAAAAAATTATAAAGAAAATATACGTACAAATAATGAATTTTATGTAGATGATGTATTGAATCAAAATATAAAGGATAATCTTAAAATTAAAGTATTTGAAGTAAAAAATTATATATGCTGGGGAACGCCTGATGATTATAAAACATATAATTATTGGAAAGAGTATTTTAATTATAGATAAATTATTTGCATTTACCATTAATTGATGTATATTTTAATTGTGAAAAAGAAATACAAAAAGAAAAATGCATCAGATGCTGATTACGTGAGTAATCAAGATCTATTAGATGCTTTAATTATACATAAAACCAAAACACAAGAGGCAGAAACTCTTGGTAAAAAGAAACCAAAGTTACCAGATTATATAGGTGAGTGCATTTTAAAAATTGCTACTCGCCTATCTTTTCGTCCAAACTTTGCAAATTATCATTACAGAGAAGAAATGGTATCAGATGCCGTTTTAAACTGCATAACATATGTTGATAATTTTGACCCAACTAAATCATCAAGTCCCTTTGGATACTTAACTCAAATTTGTTGGTTTTCTTTTGTTCGAATTATCAATAAAGAAAAAAGAGAAAAGTACACTCAATACAAATTTGCAGAACAAAAGAATGACAAAGACTTTCATAATTGGTTTAATGAAACGTATGCTGGAATTGACATTGGTCGTAGGGATTTCTTTGGTTTAACAGATTCAGATATGGACAGATTTGATATTATGCTTAAACCAAAAAAAGGAAAACGAACTAGAAAATCTAAAAAACCAACACTAGATCTATGAAAAAAATAGCATTTATTACCGGAATTACAGGTCAAGATGGAAGTTATCTAACCGATTTATTATTATCTAAAGGATACATAGTACATGGTTTGATTCGTAGAAGTTCTTCCTTCAATACCGGAAGATTAGAACATCATATTGATAACTCAGAAGTTTACAATAAAACATTATTTCTC
>TARA_R110000868_G_scaffold117084_5_pt1 | contig 11434 bp, 8 predicted proteins | sample TARA_R110000868 | Tara Oceans TARA_R110000868 (sample SAMEA4397489) | marine metagenome | biome: Polar Biome; feature: [SRF] surface water layer (ENVO:00010504); material: water (ENVO:00002006), including particulate matter (ENVO:01000060) such as... | depth 5 m | reverse complement strand
GGCGGCGCGTTGCGAGGCGAACGGTGTGAGGTAAATCGCTGGCCCGCCTGTTGAGCAGCTAGACGGCAAGGACTGGGACACCGCGTAATTGATGTAGCCACCCTTCTGTATGGTACGAAGTCGCATGAACGCTTCAATGCAGGAGGGTGACCATGTCGATCTACGCAGGACTGGATGTGAGTGACAAGTCCACGCATGTGTGCGTGGTTGATAGCGAAGGCGCTGTGTTGCGGCGCGAGGTTCTGGCGAGCGATCCCGACGTCATCGCTAAATGGCTCGGCCGCTATTGCCCGGATCTGGTGCGCGTGGTGCTTGAGACGGGGCCGCTGTCGGCGTTTCTCTATCATGGCATGATAGCCCGCGATGTGCCGGTAGAGTGTATCTGTGCTCGCCATGCCAAGGGCGTGCTGTCGGCGCGGGTCAACAAGAGCGATGTTCATGATGCTGAGGGGATTGCGCAGATGGCCCGGACGGGCTGGTTCAAGCGCATCCATATGAAAGCTTCCGCCACGCATTTTGATCGTGCCGCGATACGAATTCGTGCACAGCTTATCACGGCGCGGACTGCCATGATCAACCAGTTGCGCGGCTTGTTGAAGCTATTCGGCCTTCGCCTAGGTTCAGCCCGAGCTCCCGGCAAACGAACCGAGCGCCTGGTAGTGCTTTATGCCCAACGTCCCGATCTGGAGGCATTGTTCGCGCCGCTTATGGCATCCATCGAGGTGATCGAAGCGCAACTGCGCGCCTCGAACCGAATATTGGAGAAGAGGGCTGCCTCAGATCCCGTTTGCGCGCGCCTGATGACGGTCCCTGGCGTTGGGCCGATCACCGCTCTCACCTACACCATGAGCATCGAAGATCCTCGTCGCTTTGCCAGAGGTGAGGACGTTGGGGCGTATGCTGGGCTTGTCCCTCGACGAAGCCAGTCCGGCGAACGTGATACGCAAGGTCATATCTCAAAGGCCGGCGATCCGATGCTGCGACGGTCGCTGTACGAGGCGGCCAACATCATATTGTCGCGGGTAAGGCAGCCATTCGCACTGCAACGCTGGGGTAGGAAATTGGCCGAAGCCAAAGGTCCTAAGCGTGCCAGGGTCGCAGTCGCCCGGAAGCTCGCCATATTACTCCATTCCCTTTGGTTGAACGAGACCGAGTTCCGCTGGGTTTGACCCGGCGCCCCGATCCCGATCAGCCATGCCCGGACGATCTCGTCACAAAAGTGGAGGGTTAAACCTCGTTTGGGACCCGGAGACGTCCACCCACCACCGCTCGGCCGCGATCATGAGGCACGGACAAAAGGCTCTCCCAGCTGTCCGATGACCCCGAAGACAACCATTGGCAATCGGGCTCAGGGAAAAAGAATGGTGATGCAAAAATCAATTAGACAACTTTCCGGGCTGTCCGCTTCGGAGCGCTCCATCGGAATAAGCTGCCGTTCAGGGATCCCGTCGTGCGCATTTTTGAGGAAGAGCGTCGGGCAATTGGAGACAGCCCGGCTGAGGGTGGCTGTCGTTAAAAGGAGATATGTATCGTGGCGGCTAATCGCCTTGTCGATTGGAGATCAGACTAACACTCACCGCAGATAGCTCCAGAATGATGACATTTGCCTCCTTGTTAGACAATGATAAGCGGGCAACAATCTAGGCGCGGGCCGGTAGGAGCGATCGCTGTTTAACAGGCGGTCGAACTGCTAATATCGGGGCGCAGCACGCGGGGGGATTATGAAGCTGAGCGCCGTTTCGATACGTAATTTCCGACGCTTGGAAGCCGTCGCAATCGACATTGAGGACAAGGAGACTATCTTCGTCGGACCCAACAACAGCGGAAAGACATCGGCGACCGCGATCTTTCGCTCATTTCTCGGCGACCGAGACTTTAAAATCCACGATTTCGCGGTTGCTAGGATGGCGGATTTCGACGCCTTCGGGGCTGATGACGAAGCCACCTCGCTGCCGGAAATATCACTCGACCTCTGGTTCACGATCGATCCGAACACGATCGCCTTCGGGCGGGTTTTCACTTTGCTTCCAAAATTGTCGGACTTCACTCGGGTCGGCATCCGGCTGTCATACGGCGTCGAGGAGCCAAAAAAGCTGCGAGATCAATATTTCGCCGCTTACCCCGCCGATGCCGACGGGAGTCGGGCGAAAACGCTTTCCCAGTATCTGTCGACTGATAACAATCTGAGCCGACATTCCGCCGTGCGATATGCATCGCTGGAGGAAAGGGCCGTCGAAGGCGGCGGACTGGAGGTGCATGCTAACCAGCTGGATCCCGACGAGGGCCGTCGCCTACTTAAGCATCTCATTCGAGTCGATTTTGTCGATGCGCAGCGGAATATCAATGACGATGACAGCAGCCGTAGCAATCGGCTCTCGTCCGCCTTCGCCTCTTACTATCGAAAGAATCTGGAGCAGACAGACCATGCTGCGGAAGCGCATCGGGTCATCGACGAGAACAATCAGAAGCTCACCGAGCATTACGCGAAGCAGTTCGATCCGCTGATCAGCCTGATCAAAGATCTTGGCGTGCCGTCGATCAACGATCGCGAGCTGCGAATCATATCGTCGCTCAGTCCGGAGACCGCGCTACGCGGCAATACCGAGTTGCTCTACGTCGATCCCGGCCGCGCGCATGAACTGCCGGAACTCTACAACGGGCTGGGGTTCAAGAACCTCATATATATGGCCATTCAGGCCAGACATTTTCACTCGCAGTGGCTCCTTACCGCCGAGAATCGCCCGCTCTGTCACCTCATCTTCATCGAGGAGCCCGAGGTGCATCTCCACGCTCAGGTCCAGCAGACCTTCATTGCGAACGTGTGGAGCGTGATCGATCAATCCGCGAAGGCGGCGGGGCAGGCAGACCTCGTACCGCAACTGGTGGTCACAACGCACTCGTCCCACATTCTGGATGCGGTCGACTTCGAGAAAGTTCGCTATTTCCAGCGTTGCCATCTGAGCGGTGAGGTCGCCAATGGCGGTATTCGCAACGCTTCGGACGTTCGAAGCCTGCGGGCCTTTCAGCCCGAGGCAGAGGTCATCGACGGCATACTCGTATCACCCGCTGAATCACTGGCATTCCTGAAACGCTATCTCCGCCTCACTCACTGCGATCTGTTCTTCGCGGATGCCGCTATTCTCGTGGAAGGTGCCGTCGAGAAATTGCTCATGCCGTCGATGATCGAAGCCTCGGCGTCCCGACTGCGGGCGACATACCTGACCGTTCTGGAGGTAGGCGGCGCGTTCGCGCACCGCTTCGAGGGGCTACTGGCGTTTTTGCGGATCCCATATCTGGTCGTGACCGACATCGATTCCGTCGCGCCGACCGGTTATCCGAGTGCTTGCAGAGCCGACGTGCCCGATGCACGGACATCGAACGCAACACTGAAAAAGCTCTGCGTGCAGACAACTATCGGCGGCCTGATGGGGATGGCATCCGCCGACAAGATCAATGTCGCGCAGGATCGCTGTATCGCCTTCCAGACGGATATCACCGTCACCGACGGCGCCGTGCAGCAAGCATTGCGCCCCCGAACGCTGGAGGAGGCGATAGCTTACGAGAATTTCGCGCTCCTACGCGCGGGCACGCTTTCCGTCGGCATCGACATTCCAGAGGTGCTTCCCGACGCTTATCAGGCGATCTATGATCGCATCCGGTCGGACAATTTCAAGAAGACCGACTTTGCCATGAGTCTGTTGGCCGGTGCCACGGCCTGGAAGGTGCCGCTCTACATCGGTGAGGGGCTCGGCTGGCTTGAAACACGCCTGTGCGGGCCAGCGCCGGCACCGAATGCCCCAGCGGGAGTTTGACGATGGCGACATGGGTCGAGAGCGAAGCCGACGCCAGGGTGCGCGATTGCCTCGATGGCCACCGCAGTTTCGCACTGATTGCGGGCGCGGGCTCCGGCAAGACGAGTTCGCTAGTCGAGGCATTGGACCGTGTCCGTGATCGTGAAGGCCGCGCGCTACGGCAGAATGGCCAACGCATCGCCTGCATCACGTTCACGAAGCGTGCGGTCGAGGTGATCAAATCGCGGCTGGGTTTCGACGATCTCTATCTCGTCTCTACGCTGCACGGATTTCTCTGGGAACAGATTGGGCGTTTTCAGGACGACATTCGGGATGCGTTGCGCCTTGACCGGCTGCCGGCCCTGATTCAGAAGGAGCGGGACAAGGACAATGGCGGCAATAGCCGAACCGCGCGCGATGCGCGTGCCAAGGCTGAGCGTCTGGACGGGGAACTTGCCGGCCTCGATGAGGTGAAGGAGTTTCAGTATCGGGATGTCCGGTTCAGCGACTATCCGAAAGGCCGCTTGAGCCATGACGATGTGATCGCGATCGCATCGTATCTTCTGGCTCATAATGCCACCTTTCGGCGGATCACTGGCCTCAGATTTCCCTACATCTTCGTTGACGAAGCCCAAGACACGTTCGAAGGCATTGTCACGGGCCTCAATCTCGTTGGTGTCGGGGAGGGCCTGCCGATCGTCGGCTATTTCGGCGATCCGTGGCAGCAGATCTATGATGAAACCGCCCATTCCTTCGCGCCGCCCGAAGGCGCTGAGACGATCACGAAAACCGAAAATTTCCGGTGCTCCGAGAGCGTCATCCGGCTCCTCAACGCATATCGAAGTGACGTCGAACAATATGCTGCGGGTGACAATAAAGGACGGGAGGGCAGTGTAGAATTCAGGCTAGTCCAGTCTGAGGTGCCTGAGCTTCCCAGAAACCGATATTCTGACGCTCAGATCGAACGGGCGCTGGTCCGGATGGATGCGGCGGTTGCGGACTGGGACTGGCAGGATCGCGATGATGTGATCAAGCTCTTCCTCGTTCGACAGATGATCGCGCGTCGAATGGGGTTTGCCGAGCTCAATCGCTTGTTCAACGGCTCGTATGCCTCATCGCGCGCCGAAGACGACTTCGAAGCCGGCGAGCATTTTCTGCTTGTTCCGCTCACACAAACGATCCTGCCATTGATCACAGCGCGGGGCGATGGCGACAGCCGTGCGATCATCGATATTTTGAGACGCGATAGTCCCGCCTTTGCAGCGGACGGGCCGAACGCGCCGAACACGCTGAAAATGATGATCGACACTTCCAATGCGCTGGTTGGTCAGCTGGCTGACCTCTGGACAACTGGCACGCTCGGCGACCTCCTTCGCTTTTGTCACGAAAGGCAGATTATTCGCACATCCGACAAATTGCGCGAGCATCTCACCCGAGCCCCGCGCGCCGAGGAGTATGACGCCGATGCCCATAGCCTCGACAAGGGTGACTGGCTCGCCGATGCATTTTTCCAGATGGGCGTGGACCAGATCGCGCCTTACGCGACCTTCATCTCCCGCAATACGGCGTTCAGCACCCAGCACGGCGTGAAGGGCGAGGAGTATCCCAAGGTGCTGGTAGTTTATGATGATGTCGAGGCGAACTGGAACAACTACAATTTCACCAAGATCCTCACCCCCGCGACCGCAGGAGAGCCCACCGACGGCCAAAGAGAGCGCGGGCGGAAACTCGCCTATGTCTCGTTCTCCCGTGCGCTGGAGGATCTGCGTGTCTTGCTGTTCACACCCAACCCAGCAGCCGCTCGGACTGAGCTTCTCGAGCGCAAGTTGCTCGAGCCGGATCAAATATCGGTGGTCGAGTGATGGAGCCGATCGGGCGCGCGATCGAATTCGACCTCAAGCCGGGAAGCCTCTACCTCGGCGTCGCCTGCAAGAGCTGCGGCGGCCCGATCGTGCTCGCCCGGATCGATGGCGTTACGCCGCCGACGCCTCTCCTAGGCACCGCGTTCCAGATTGCCTGTGGAGATGGGGCCTGCCTAGCGCAGCACAGCTACGGACAAGCTGATATGTGCCGGTTCCGGTGGCCGGGAAGGAAATGAGCTCGACCGGCTGAAGGGGACGGGCCTCCGCGATCAGCTGAAGATTGGCGTAGGTCGCCATTGCCTCGAAATCCTCGCCAATCTGCTTCGCCTCATAGGGAAAGACGGTGTTAAGGCGCCGAACCGTGCCGGTCGCGACGCTCGCCAGAAACGCGAGTGTCTTCTCGGTAAAAAGATCGTGCTTGCCGGGAATAGCCACGATCGACGGACCGGCGCCCGATGCGCGGGCCATTGCGTCGGTCCCGTCACGCCACGTCCTGCGAACATGCCAGGCGATCATGTCGGCTGCCTGCAATGCGACCTCGATCTGATCGTCGGCGTGGCGCGGATTTTCGAGAAGGAATGCGGCAAGGGCCGGTTCCATACCCTGCCTCAGCGCGGGATAGGATTCCCGAAGCGCCGTTTCGTGCTCGATCTGGCGGTCGAACACGAATTCTGCGGTCTTACCAAACCCATGCTCCGCCACCAGTTTGTAAGCGGTGGCAATCGTGAGGTGGAACATCATCTGGTACGGGCGGTCCATCCAAGCCATCATCTTACCCGCAAAGATGCGTTCGTAATCGTCGTGGCGGACGATCACCGCGACAGTGGCCGTGGCGTGTGTGCGGAGGATTTCTCCGAGCCGGGCAAGCTTGGCGTCCCGCTCGCTGCGCGGAACGCCCTTGAAAGCGCCGCGCCCGGCATTGGCGTCCTTCATCTTTAAGAATGGGATCGCGGGCGGTGAGGCCAGTTCCGCTATCCATTCGGCTTCGAAGGTCGCAACCTGTTCGGCTTGAAACGCAACGCCGCCGAGCACGAAGACCGGTGGATCATTTTTCCCGCTATCGTCGATATAAAAACGAAGACTCATATCCCCTGCTTTAGCTGTTAGGCGCTTACAGCTAGCTTCCGCTATTTTAAGGCTTTGCGCGATGCCCTTTTTGGCGGGTTAGTCCCCAGAACTTGCTGGGCGGCTCACTGCGCAGACCTTGGCGTTAGAGATAGGAAAGCTGTCGGTCTGGACTGGAGGGATGAGAATTGGCGCGCGAATGGCGACGAAGGGTCGATTCACATGCCGCTGAAACTGCCCGCCATTGTCGCATCAGTGCGATCGGCTCTGCGCCAATAGGTGGAGAGTTGGCGCCGATTGGCATTCGCGTCTAGTATCGGTGGAACAGCGAGAGAATTTTTACCGCAGAACATACCGATAAGGATGCACTCTTGCTCGAAGGCCCACGCCTGAATCCGCTTTCAGGCTCGAAACCTGAAGCAACGGTCAAACTGATCCACGGCTACGGTTCGAATGGCGAGGATTTGATCTCGCTGGCAGCGATGATGCAGCCCTGGCTGCCATACGCTGTTTTCGTGGCGCCCAATGCGCCTTCGCTGCTTCCTCAAATGGCAGCGGCCCACCAATGGTGGCCTATCGAGACTTTCTCCATGGCCGAGCGCGCCGCTGGCGCAGCTGCCGCGGCGCCAGCCCTTGATGATTTTATCTCTGTAGAACTTAAGAAGGCCGGCCTGACCAGTGATCGCCTGCTGCTGGTGGGGTTCAGTCAAGGTACGATGATGGCGCTCCATGTCGGACTTCGCCGGCCGGAGACTGTTGCGGGTATTGTCGGTATCTCAGGCATGCTGGTTGCCCCGGAAAGCCTGGAGGCAGACATACGCAGCCGTCCTCCGGTTCTGCTTATCCATGGCACGCAAGACGATGTTGTACCATTCCGTTCGATGGAGTTGGCATCTTCGGCACTCGCCGCCGTTGGGAGACTCTTGCTTCGTCAGGTCTCGGCCATAGTGTAGGGCCGGACGGCCTTTCTGCCGCGATTGCGTTCGCACGTGGCGTCCTCTCCCGCTCCTGAAGGATGAAGCTTATCACCCCGTCCATCGTTTCTTCCCCTATGTTCGCCTTTCTCGACTTCGAGGCGTCATCCCTCTCCAAGCTGAGCTACCCGATCGAAGTTGCCTGGGTGTTTGAGGATGGCAGGAGCGAATCCTACCTGATCCGGCCCGCGCAGCAATGGACGGACTGGGATGTCGAAGCAGAGGCTGTCCATCACATTTCACAAGAAATGCTGCAAGAAGACGGCCTCCCGCACGACGTCGTTGCGTGGCGCATGGTTGAGCAGTTGTCCGGTCACACCCTTTTTGCAAGCGCGCCGTCCTGGGACGGAAAATGGATGAGCGCCCTTCTTCGTGCCGCCAAGCTCCCGCGCCACGCCTTACGTATCCGCGACCCCGAAGAGGCGCGCGCTGAAGCCGCCAGGCGGATACTCGCGCCGGTCGTTTCGCCCGAACGTCTGCATATAGAGATCGACGATCTGCTAAACCTGGTCGACGTCAGGCGCGAAGAGGGGGAGCCGACACACCGCGCGCTCGCGGATGCTCTGGACGAACACCGCCACTGGCTGGATGTCGTGGCCGCAGCGACAGCTCTTGCCGGAAAGGCTGAGGGTGGCTGACCATCCGGTGCCCCTGGTCTATTTCGGCGCCCTCAGCGATACGTGCGCTAATCCCGATCCGACCCTCACAAGCCGAGTAACCAGAGTGTTTCGCGACTTGGGCGTCCGCAATGTTAAAACGGAACGTCCGAACCTAGGATTCGAAACTTAATGGCTGAATGGCGACAAAGGGTTGAAGACGCTATCTAACTGGCGCAGTCGCTCATTCTTCTACGAGATAGTCGGCAGGTATGTTCCTGCTCCAGTGGCCCAGGCGGTCACGACGTTCGATGACAGATCCATGCAGGCGTGCTGTCGCGGGAATGGTGCGGCGTTCAAATAGTGGGAGGCTCAGCCCAAAAATGGAAGGACGAGATGAGCTTTTCGCTTTGCGCCGTGGTATAAATTCCAGAAGCGCCCACCCCAGGGTCATCGTTTCATGGGCTGGCCCAAGGGGATCGGGGCGTACATATTTGGAACCGGCTGGCTCACCCATCACCACCGAGTTTATACTTTGCTGCCTGAACTTCAGGCCACAGCGCCTCGCCTGCTCGATCATCCAGACCAGCGGCACCTTGCCGAAGGCGCTTTGCGTCTCGCGATAACCTCCGCCCACATCGCCATGCCCGCCAGCAAACCAGACTTCGCTCACGTCCTGCGGTCTGGCAGCCCCTTTGTTAAATGAGTTGCCCCAATATTCCTGATCGGCTGGCCAGAGCTTTGGTCGGAACATGGTGCGTCTCTCATCGATCGCGACGGCGTGCGCAACCGTTTCCACGCTGCTGTTGCGGCTGGTGAAGGCATGGGACTTGAGCCTGATGCCCAGACCGCCGCTCTCGATAACGGATGCAACGGTGTCAAAAAGACCCAGCATGCGGATCGGCGGACGGTCTGTATCAAGGATGCGCTCGTAGAGACGCATTTCTGCAAAGGCTTCCTGCTTTGCGCCTTCTCCGATGCGCTTGTACGCCCGGTAGACATAATCCAGCAGATTGAGGTTTCGTCGCTCGATCAATCCTGCTGCATGGATGAAACCTGCCAGAACTCGGGCGCTATAGGCGCCGCGGCTGAAGCCGAAAATATAGATACGGTCGCGCTCGCCGCTTCCGCCTGGTCCTTTTCTATCGTCATAATTCTCAACGAGAAAGCGATAGGCTTCCTTCACATTGTGATCGAGCCCCCAGCCGGTGGCGAGCCCCCATATCTCATGCACCTTGCGCCAGGCCCGCGACCATGCGCCTTCAGCGCCAAATGTGCCAACGCCTGGATCATAATAGACGAGCTGCTGGGCATCCTTGGTCAATATCCCGTAGAGACGCAGGATATTGGTCCGGTCACTCTCTATCTCGTTCGAGGTGCCGTCGAGCAGGATGACAATGCTTTTGGGCATGCAGGGCATCCTTTCTCAGAGTTTCGTCCAATTGGCTCAGGGATGGCTGCGCTGCCGCGCGCAAACGGCGTTACCAGAATCCCAATAACGGGTTTCCACCGGCCAGAGCGCGGTGGCCTGCGCATTGATCAGGGTGTCTCTGTCCGGCCTATCCGGAAAGAAGCGCAGACCGGTTCGCGCTTCGATCCGGGCGATCGACACAAGTTGCGGCCGGTGGTCATAGATATGATCGCGAGCCCGTGCCTGATTGCAGTTGACCCAGGCCGCGCCCGGAACAGGCTCTCCCTCTTCGTTCAGCTGGTTGGGTTGCTCGAAGACGAAGGCCAGCGTGTCGATGCCTGATGGGCTCTCGTGGATCAGGATCTTGAAGAAAGCGTCGGGTATCTCGACCGGCAACTCGCCAGGATCGCCGATCGTCAGTCCGCGAGTGGCAGGGTCGAAGATAGGACCGGTTATCAACCAGATGCTGCGATATTTGTTGGAGGCTGCGGCCGAGTAATTTTCCAGATGTTGCCATGGCCCCTGGTTAAGGTCCTTGGCCTGGGGGGAGGCATTCCAGAAATTGTGCGTGTTGCAACTCGCCTGTGCGTTGATCCGCTGGGCATGATCGCTCATCGCTAGATGGCCCCGGTTCCAGACCTCGCCCGCGCCCCGATAGCTGTCATCGATGCGGCGGTTCGTCACTCCCTGAATATTGTCGACCAGCGGCACCAGCTCGGGCGAGCTATACCAGCGATTGGGCCGTCCGATCGACACCGGCGGCTCGGCATAGTCGCCATTGGTATCGGGACCTACGCCACGAAGCTCATAGGCGACAAATTGCGGATTGAGCCGCGGGATATGCCTGGCCTCTCCATTCCTGTCTTTGCCGTCATCGAATGAAGAGTAATAAGCCGTGAATCTTTTGGTCAGGCTGCTGCCGGCCGGCGCGACACGCTGGTGGTCATGATCGGTTGTGACAAGCGCTAGATAGGGTGACACGGATGCGTTGCTGCAGGGGAAGCTCTGCGCCATCGCAGGAGCGGCCGTGCAGCCCAGAAGAATGGTGCCTATCCATAATCGCATATCGGCTTCCCCTTTCACCTCTATGTGTCTGACCCTGACTGTAAATCAGGATGACTCGCACCCCATAGCATATTCACCAATTCCTGACCCGGCCGAATGACCGAACATGACTTCACTTACCCATGTAATCGGGCCATGGAGAGCCCATGCGGACTATCGGAATCTCTCTCGCCATCGCCCTGTGTTTCGGGGCCGTCACCTCAACGGCTCAAGCCTGGGGGCCAATAGGCCACCGGGTCACCGGCGCCATCGCCGATGAGAACCTCGGCGGTGTTGCCCGCGCCAATGTGAAGATCCTGCTGGGGACAGAAGATCTGGCTGAAGCGGCGACCTGGCCAGACGACATGAAATCCGATCCCGCCAATTTCTGGCAGAAGACGGCGAGCCCTTGGCATTATGTGACCGTCCGCGAAGGGGATGACTATAAGGGTTCAGATGCGCACGCCGAAGGCGACGCGATGACAGCCCTCACGCGGTTTACGGCAACTCTGCGCGATCCAAAAGCGTCGCCCGACGACAAACGTCTCGCCTTCCGCTTTATCGTCCATATCATTGGCGATCTGCACCAGCCGCTCCATGCAGGCGGCGGCAATGACCGGGGTGGCAACGATGTGAAAGTGACCTGGTTCGGCCGGTCGACCAATCTACATTCGGTGTGGGACTCTGTGAT
>TARA_R110000868_G_scaffold135869_1_pt1 | contig 11439 bp, 13 predicted proteins | sample TARA_R110000868 | Tara Oceans TARA_R110000868 (sample SAMEA4397489) | marine metagenome | biome: Polar Biome; feature: [SRF] surface water layer (ENVO:00010504); material: water (ENVO:00002006), including particulate matter (ENVO:01000060) such as... | depth 5 m | reverse complement strand
CGTTCCCGGGGCGACTCTTGGGCGCGCTGTTCGCGGGCTTCTACGCCCGCTGGTGCGTGGACCGGATGGTCGGGGATGCCGCCCGCACCTTTCCTCTCAAGGCGGGCGAGAAGGGCTCAGCATGAATATCGGGGAGGCTTCGAAACAGACCGGCGTCTCGGAGCGGATGATCCGCCACTATGAGAAGATCGGCCTCATCCCGGCGCCGCCGCGCCGGGGCGCGGGCTATCGCGACTATGGCGAGCGCGACCTTTATCGCCTGCGGTTCATCGCCAATGCGCGCGATCTCGGCTTCCCGATCGCGGAAATTCGGACCCTGCTCAGCCTTTGGGCGGATAATGGCCGCAACAGCGCCGATGTGAAGCGGGTTGCGCTGGCGCGTGCGGAGGAACTTCAGCGCAAGGCCGAAGCCCTGACTACCCTGCGGAAGACACTCCTCGATCTTGCCGAGCAGTGTCACGGCGACGAACGGCCGGATTGTCCCATCATCGCTGAGCTGACTGTCGGTAGAAAATGGTAAAGCAGCCCGTCTCTCGGATCAGACCCGCTCTGGTGGGCGGAGTGTTGATCGCACTTGGCGTTCTCACGATGGGGCTTTCGATATATTTCCTCGGATTCCGTCCACCACTGCTCCCGGAGGATGTTCGCTATATTGGCGGCAATCCGCAGGCTCTTTCGCCAGCATTGCGGGATTGGCTTGGCATCGTATTTAACACGTGGGGAGGCTTTATCGCGGGATACGGAACCATGTTGACCGGAGCCGGCGTTTTCATGCTGACTGGGCGGAATAGCTGGCTGATCAGGGCGACCGCACTAAGTCTCCTGATCGTATTCGGCCGCTTTCTTTACAGCAATATCGTCCTGAGTTCCGACTTTCTGTGGGTTATTGCGGGCCTGTTTGCGTTGTCATTGGCCGCCGTTTATCTTCTCATCGTTGAACTCTAACGCGATTTTGAGATAGCGATCGAAGATCGGCTTGCCCTTTGGCAGGAATGAGCCCGCACCAAAGCCGCCGGCCGGGGTGGTATCATCACCTTCTTGGCGAAGGTGGCGCAGCTTATGACGGCGTTTCGCTGTCACTCCGGGCTGGCTAAGCCGAAGGAAGCGCAGTTATATGGCTGTGTTTAGAGGCTCACGGCAGCTTTCCCATTCCTGCCGAAAAGGCGATCCTCAAGGTTTGGGAAAGGGTATGGACGCCGAGTTTGGACATGAGGTTGGCGCGATGGACCTCGACCGTTCGGGAAGAGATGCCGAGGTCGTAGGCGATAGTCTTGTTCGGGTGGCCCTGGGCGAGACCTTCAAGAACATCCCTTTCACGCTGCGTCAGCAGATCAATCAGCCTCCGCGCTCCGGCTTCTTCGACGGTACGGCTATCTGCCCGATCAATGCGCGCGAAAGCGCGGTCGATCGCATCGAGCAGTATGGCCCTTTCGATCGGCTTGGCGAGAAAGTCCACGGCGCCTGCCTTCATCGCCTGGACTGCCAGCGCCACATCGCCATTTCCGGTCAGCACGACGACCGGCATGTCGATGTTTATCTGTGCCAGGGCGGCCTGAACCTCTAGACCATCCATGTCCGGCATATGCATGTCCAAAATGACGCACCCGTTCTCGGCCTCATCTGCACTCTGCAGAAATTCCGGTCCCGACGCATAAGTCTCAACGACAAACCCCGCCGTGCGTAGCGTGAATCCAACTGCTTTCCTGATTGTCTCTTCGTCATCGACGATATGAACGACGCGCTTGTCCCCCATGGTCCTCCTAGGCAAACCGAACCGGCACCATGCTGCAGCGGCGATCATGGCGCCGCTTCGCGCGGGCCTTGTGCGGGTTGGACCATAGTCCAAGGTCAAGAGGGATTTGCACTGTTGCACGCGCGGGGCTGATCGCACACGCGTTCCAGTCGGTGCGGACGGTCAGGAACGTGCGATCGTTGGCTCACCAATCGCGAAGGTGGACCCATGCCGATTACAGGAGGCTGTGAACCGCCTCGGCGATCATGGGCACCGTGTCGATACCGTTAGAAGCGTGGACAACTGTGTTGGTGCTGACGATGCGGCCAACAAGCGCGCCCAGCACCTGTGCTGCGTCTCCCGCGAAGAGGGGATGCACCACCGCGCAATCGGGCGGCGCAAAACCCATGCCAACGAGCTGGCGCGCAGCGCCCGCGAGTGTGCGGCCCGATGAGGCGATATCATCTACCAGCACCGCCTGGCGGTTGGAAAAGGTGGAGGCATCGGGGATCGAGATGGTCACCTCGCGATCGCCGGAACGCGCCTTCTCGCAAACGAGGTACGGCGCGTCAGCGTCCGCTGCTACCTGCGCCACCCATTGCTGGCTTTCCGCGTCGGGTCCAATGATCAGCGGTCGGGCGACATTCTGCTTGATCCAGGACGCCATCAGCGGCGCGGCATGAACGACCCGAGTAGGAATGCGGTAGATTTCCGACAGATCATGATAGCGGTGGAGATGGGGATCGACCGTCACCATCCAGTCGAGATGGCGCGACAGGACGGCGGAAAAGGTGCGCGACGTCACGGCCTCGCCGGGATGGAAGCGCACGTCTTGGCGCATGTAGGCAAGATAGGGAGCGACAAGGCCAGCCTTGCGCGCCCCAAGCTCGCGAACCGTGTCCGCTGCGAACAGAAGTGGCAACAGCTTTGCATTCGGACGATCGAGGCTGCACAGGAGGACGACGTCACGATCGGCGACATCGCTTACGGTCCTGAGATACGATTCTCCGTCCGGGAACTCGCGGTGCTCCAGTACGCCCGGCTGTGCGCCGAGCGCGGCACACAAGGCCTGGAGGAGCGCCTCACTGCCGGGAAGCGCGAAGACGATCGGCCGGCTCATTCCGCGGCGATCCCGAAGATCGCACCATTGCTCACCGCGAAGGCTGCCGCATAGTCGAGTTCGCCTGGGCTCTCGGCATGTATGGTGCACAGGGGTGTGCCTGCCTCAACTCTCTGGTTCAGGCGGCTATGGAGCGCGACTCCCGCGGCTTTGGCCATCGGGGCGCCGGCGAGCTTTGCGACGGTCGCGAGCTTGCGGTTGTCGATGCTGACGAGCCGGCCGGTATAAGGCGCGATCATATCCTGCTGAAATGGGGCAACCGGGGGTGCGCGCATGCCGCCCTGAGCTTCGCAGATGCGTTGGAATTTCGCCCAGGCACGGCCGCTTTCGAGACTTTCCAGCGCCCGCGCGAACCCTCCGCCGGCTGGTGTTGCCCCCGCCAACTCGAAGAGGCCTCCGGCGAGTTCGCATGCGCGCTGCGCGAGATCCTCCGCGCCGGGTTCGCCTTGAAGCACGGCCAGTATATCCTGAGCTTCGAGCGCCGGGCCGATGCCACGTCCGATCGGCTCGGCGCCTGAGCCGCACATTACGCGGGTACGCAAGCCAAAGGCTTCGGCGACCGACGTCAGCGCCGTTGAGAGTGTGTCGGCCGCATCGGCGCTGCGCACCTTGGCAGTCGGACCGACCGGGATGTCGATCACGAGATGGGTCGCGCCGGCGGCGATCTTCTTGGAGAGAACCGAGGCCACCATCTGGCCGACCGCATCGATGTCGAGCACCCGTTCGACTCCGATGATTACATCGTCGGCCGGACTCAGCCGGACGGCGCCGCCCCACACGATACACCCGCCTTCGCGTTCGACCACCCGGCGGATCGCGGGGACGTCGAGGTCGACGGGTGCCAGTACTTCCATCGTGTCGGCGGTGCCGGCCGGCGAGGTGATCGCCCGCGAGGATGTCTTGGGCATGATCAAGCCTTCAGCGGCCATGATCGAGACGACGATCGGCGTCGTGCGATTTCCCGGCAATCCGCCGACACTATGCTTGTCGACGATGACCGCGCCGGGCCAGCTCAGCCGCTCACCGACATCAACCATGGCCCTGGTGAGCCCGATGGTTTCATCCTGATCGAGCGGCACTGCCGAACAGGCCGTCACGAAGGCTGCGAGATGGACATCGCTGTACCGACGCTCGGTGATGTCGCTGATGATCGCGGAGAAGGCCTCTTTGCCAAGCCGGTTCCCGTAGATGCGACGGCGTACGTCGCTGAGCGAGGCGAGCGGCTGGGCGTGCGTGATCTCGACCAGATCGTCGTCACGGACACCGAGCCGATGCCACGCTGTCTCGGACAGGCCTATTTCCCCGGGCGCAGGAGCATCGCCCGAGCTGTGCAGCAAGGAAACCACCACTTCGTTGTCGCCGGCACGGAGGCTGACTTGCGCCCGCGAGGCGAGGCCTTCGGATCGGCAGACCGGGCAGTCGTGGCGCATGACTGCAATGAGGTCGTTGCCGGCTGCGGTCAGGCCGAGGCGGCGCGCCCGCAGCGTCGTCGCGACGGGCTCCGAATCGGCCTCCTCGATTGCAGAAGCTCTCACGCGAGCAGGCCCCAGCTTCCTAATGCCGGCACGCTGCACGACCAGTTCAGTTCTTCCGAGATGCGCTTCGCCAGCACATGCGCGCCGGTCGGCTCGCCGTGAGTGACATAGACGTGTCGTGGCCCCTCGTGCAGCGCGCCGAGCCACCGCATGAGCTCGTCGCTGTCGGCGTGGGCCGAGAGCATGGTGAGGTTCGCGACCTCGGCCGCGACCGGGATATATTCGCCGTGGATCTTGATCGTCCGGGCCCCGCCGATTATCGCCGCGCCGCGTGTCCCCGCCGCCTGGAACCCCGAAAAGAGGATGAGGTTCTTCCCATCGGGTGCGAAGCGCTTGAGATGATGGAGAACGCGGCCGCCGGTCGCCATGCCGCTTGCCGAAATGATGACCTTGGGGGCGGCATTGGCGGTCAGCTCCTTGGACTCCTCGACCTCCCGTACATAATGCGCCACCCCACAGGCAGTTTCGCACTCCGCGCGACTCAGCCGGTGCTCCCCCATGAAGTCGCACATCAGCCCGCTCGCATTGATCGCCATCGGGCTGTCGAGATAGATGGGAATGTCCCGCAGGCGTCCGTCAGCGCGCAGGCGGGACAGGTGATACAGCAGCGACTGGGCGCGCCCGACCGCGAAGGCTGGGATGACGACAGTTCCGCCGCGCCTGACGCATCGTTCGATATGATCACCCAGCACCCTTGCCGGATCGACCTGCTCGTGCCGGCGATCTCCATAGGTTGATTCCACGACGACGTAATCTGCCCGCTCAGGCGGCTCGGGATCCTTCATGACTGCGTCGCCATAACGTCCGACATCGCCGGAGAAGAGGATCGTGCGACCGTTCCAGTCGATCTCGATCGATGCGGCGCCGAGAATATGGCCGGCGCGGTGATAGCGCGCCTTGATACCGTCGGCGATTGCGTGCCACGCTCCGAACTCGACCGTTCGGAACAGCTGCAGCGCCATGCGCGCGTCGGCCTGGGTGTAGAGAGGCAGCGCGGGTTGGTGCCGTGAAAAGCCGTGGCGATTGGCAAACTCGGCGTCCTTCTCCTGGAGGTGTCCGCTGTCCGGCAGAAGAAGTTCGCACAAGGCTTCGGTGGCCCGTGTGCTGAGAACGGTTCCATCCCAGCCGAGACGCGCCATGCGCGGCAGAGCGCCGGAATGATCGAGATGCGCATGGGTCAGCAGCACCAGGTCGACGTCGGCGACCTCGGGCGGAATGGGCGCCCAGTTGAGGCGGCGCAGGTCCCTAGGCCCCTGGAACAGGCCGGAATCGATGACGACCTGCGTCTCGCCGTCATCCACCAGGTAACGCGAGCCCGTGACGGTCTCCGATGCGCCGAGGAAGGCGATGCCGAGACCGTCGGCAGGACGCTCCGCAAGGTCGATCTTTGCCTCGCGCTCGAGCACGGTCGCCCCCAAATGGGCGCGGGACCTGTGTTTCTTCTTTCGCTTGTGCATGAATTCTGGCTGCCTCTCGCGATTATCTAGTGCCGTGCAGATTTCCTGGTCCGAGACGCTAGAAACTATACGCAAAGACCGCAGGTAACGCGGAGCCGCCCTGGCTTCGATGAAAAGGCGGACTACGCTGGGCGGGCAGGGCTGAACCGCAGGGAGCACCGCCGCCCGCGCGGTCCGCTGCGGTGTCTACTTATACCGCGCCTTCTGGACCGGGATCTATGCTCGTCGGGCATTGACCAGAAGAGAGCGGTATGAACGATCATGACCATCAGATACGCCGGCGCGGGACGTTCGTCCTGATCGGATTTCTGCTCGTTGCCGGCTTCTTCCTGATCACTGAGCACACCGCGCACTTTTTTGGCCTGCTCCCCTACCTGATTCTTCTCGCTTGTCCGCTCATGCACCTGTTCATGCATAATGGTCATGGCGGTCATCAGCATGCTCATGACCAGGAGACCGGCCGCGCCCCGCTGGCCAATCTCAATGAGCGCGCCGAGGGAGAGCCGCGATGACGCATATCGATTACGGCTACGGCCTGTGGGGGCTCGCGCTGGTCAACGCAGCCGTGTTCATCCTGTTCGCATTCAGCTTCTTCAAGCCGGCAACCAAGCGCGACTGGCGCAGTTTCGGAGCGTTCAGCGCGTTCATCGTCGCCCTCTTCGCCGAGATGTATGGGTTCCCGCTAACGATTTTCGTGCTTTCAGGATGGCTCCAGTCCCACTTCCCCGGCGTCAACTGGTGGAGCCACGACGCCGGCCACCTCCTCGAGATGATGTTTGGCTGGCGCATCAACCCTCATTTCGGGCTGTTCCACATTGCCAGCTTCGTGCTGATCGGCGCCGGCTTCTGGCTGATCGCCGTTGGATGGACGGCGCTTCATGAAAGCCAGCGCCGGCATAAGCTCGCTACCACCGGAATCTATGGCTTGGTTCGCCACCCACAGTATGATGGGTTCGTATTGGTGATGGTCGGCTTCTTGCTGCAGTGGCCGACCATCCTCACGCTGGCGATGTTTCCAGTACTTGTCGTCATGTATTTGCGTCTGGCACGGGCCGAAGAGCGTGAGGCGCTCGCCGAATTTGGCGATGCTTATCGTCGCTACACAAAGACCGTTCCACCGTTTGTGCCCCACCTTGCGCGCCTGTTCGGTGCGACGCGTGACGCAAGCGCGGATCAACAATGAAATTCCTGCCGGCCGCGACCTTTTGATCGGTCGCATCGCCGAGCTGACTGGAACACGCAATCGCCACACCGAGAAAGAGCACTGGCCATGGCAGATCCGTTGAAACCGACCACATCGCCGCTTGCTGCTCGCGCAATCCCGAAGGGGCCTGCGGCCGCCTTTCATGCGGGACTGCGAGCATATATGCTCGCGGTCTACAACTACATGGCCAGCGGTCTATTGTTGACCGGGATCGTCGCCTTGTTCGTTGTCAACAGCACTGGCGTGCGTGCCGTATTTTTCACGGCGAGCGGCGCTCCGACGTTGCTCGGATGGATCGCGGTCTTCGCACCACTCGCCCTCGTCTTTACGCTCAGCTTCGGCATCAACCGGCTATCCGAGCGCACCGTCAAGACATTGTTCTGGACTTATGCGATCCTGATGGGCGTGTCGCTCTCGACAATCTTTCTCGCCTATACCGGCGTGAGTGTCGCGCGCACTTTCTTCGTCGCTGCCGCAGCCTTCGGGGGCCTGAGCCTATGGGGTTACACTACCAAGAGGAATCTGTCGGCGTTTGGAACCTTCCTGATCATGGGCGTCGTCGGCCTGCTCATCGCCATGATCGTCAACATGTTCCTGCGGTCGTCCGCTTTGGATCTCATCGTCAGCGCGGTTGGCGTGCTCCTGTTTGCGGGCTTGACGGCTTTCGACACGCAAAAGATCAAGAGCGTCTACTTCGAGGTGGCCGGTTCGGAATTCCACGGCAAGGCGGTCGTGATGGGGGCGCTTACCCTTTATCTCGACTTCATCAACCTGTTCCTGTTCCTGCTGCGCTTCATGGGCGACCGGCGGCAATAGGTCGTGTCGGCTCCAGTGCATTATTGGGACACAGATTCACGGTAGGGCCTTAAATACATCTGTCCTGTAAGAAAACTTAAAGCCGACGTAACGCTGACCGTAAATGCCCGGACGCTAGCGCTGGCGATGCGCGCGTCCGGTTATCCGCAGATTTTGCGGCAGCGCTCTAAGCTGGATTTTGTTTCAACGACGACCATAGGTTTGATATGGCGCTTCAATATTTTGTTTCAAGACACCCTTCGCCGCCACACGAAACTTTGACTTGCTGGTCGATCGCATCAAGGGAAGCTGATTTTGCACGCGATCTTCTTGAAGAGTTCGGCGCGTCAGCTATTCAAAAGGGGAAGAAAGCTCGTATCGCCAAAACGGCAACGGCAAAGGTCAGTAGATTGAGCGGCAATCCGACACGCACGAAATCCATGTAGCGATAACCGCCCATTTGATAGACAATTACGTTTGTCTGGTACCCAAAGGGAGTGGCGAAAGCCGCGCTCCCGGCCATCATGACGGCCACGATAAAAGAGCGTGGACTTACCCCAAGGCTGTCAGCGAGAGCGACGGCGACGGCAGGACCAAGACGGCGACAGTGGCGTTGGACAGCAATTCCGTCAGGACCATCGTAAGTCCGTAAAGAACGATCAATGCGGTCAGCGGCCCGACCTCGCGCATGGAACCCACCAGCGCTCCGGTAACGGCCGCGGCGAGGCCACTCTCCTCTAACGCGATGCCGATCACCACCATGCCGGCAATGAGGATCAAAATCTCCGGCTTTAGGCCTCCATAGGCTTGGTCGGCGGTAAGCACGCGCAGCAATATAAGCAGGACAGCGCCGGGATTTTATCCGGTTCAGTAGGAGGGGAGAAGCCGCCCTCGTTTTCCCACCTTGCAAGCGCCTTTTGGCGTTGCCGACGCCCATCGTCCGTTTCATTTGGCTCTAAATCTGTCATTTTCTAAGCTCCTCCTCAATCCTCACCGCTCACCAGCTTCGCCTCCCTCGGTCGCTCTCTTTGCCCATGGCTAAACGGCGGGGCGGGGCGCGGGAGCCATGCATTGCCCCGCAGCTGCAGAAGCGTGATCAGCTGACAGCTTCCGACTTTATGCCGCGCAACGGCGGGCATCTGAGAGAGACTTATGCGATCGAATAAGGTAGGACCGCAGGCGCAATGAAGGAACGCGACCCATCCACGCTACCACGATCGAAAACCGCCGACGCAACGCTGTGCGATGAGGCCTGCCGTCAGAGTGACCTGTTACGACACCGGGAAGCGCAGGAGTCGAATGCCTGGCTCGTGGCGATCGTAGAGAATTCTCATGACGCCATACTGAGCAAAACGCTCGACGGGATTGTCACGAGTTGGAACCGCGGCGCACAGCGGCTTTTAGGGTTCGAGGCTACAGAAATTATCGGACAACCGATCACCAAGATCATACCGGATGACTGCCTCGCCGAGGAGGTGGACATCATCAGCAAGCTCCGACGGGGCGAGCGAATCGACGATTTCGAAACGATTCGTCGCGCAAAAAACGGGGAAATTGTGGAGGTTTCGGTGACGGTGTCGCCAGTTCGTGACGAGGATGGAAACATCATTGGCGCATCCAAGATTTTGCGCGACGTCACCGATGGAAAGCGCGCAGCCCAACGCCAGCTGTTGTTGCTGCGAGAGATGAACCATCGTGTTAAGAATCTGTTCGCGTTGACCTCTGGTCTGGTAGCTTTGAGCGCGCGCAGCGCGGAGAGTGTGGAAGAGCTCGCGGAGACACTTGAGGGTCGAATCTCGTCGCTCGCCAGGGCCCATGCCCTCACACTGCCCGACTTCTCTGAAAACGGCGATCATCTCGGAAGTACCACGTTACTCTCCTTGATTTCGGGCGTGCTAGAGCCGTACCTAGACCTTGCTGATGTCGAGGTTCATGGAGCTGAGATAACAGTGAGCGATCGGCCGCTCACATCTCTCGCACTTCTGCTGCATGAATTTGCCACCAATGCGGCGAAGTATGGCGCGCTGTCCGTGATCGAAGGTAGGTTGAGCGTTGGGGTTTCGTCGGAAGGCTCGACAGTGGAGATTTTGTGGACGGAATCCGGAGGACCCGCGCCCTCTCCCTCGACGGAGGGTTTTGGAACGAAACTTGAGCAAGTCTCGGTCCAAGGACTGAATGGGGCGATCCAGCGTAACTGGCGGACCGATGGCCTGGAAATCCGGTTACGTTTTCCGGTCACAGCACTTGGATGCGGTTAAGCAAGAGCGTGACGTCCGTGTCGCAACAGTAACGAGAAGAACGCGATTCCACCGATGACCCGCACTGCGACGTCGAGAGTGACATCTCTAACTAGCGGAGGGGTGACATTTCTATTGGGCGCTGCGCTTTCCATTTGAAGTGCGACTTCCGTGGCTTGCATAGCACTTCAGCCATGGTTGGGCGAGCCCCAACCATGGCTGACCAAATTTACCCTGCCCGAAGGATGGCAATTTGCTCTCCCAGCACCTCCTGCGGCGTTCGGTAGTCGAGGCATTTGCGGGGCGTGTTGTTGAGCCGGTCAACCAGCGCCTGGAGCTCTTTGTCCGACACCAGCGCGATGTCAGTATCGAGCGGTAGAAAGCGCCGTATTCGGCCGTTGCTGTTTTCGACGCTGCCCTTTTGCCATGGCGCTGATGGCATACAAAAATAGCTGGTCATGCCGAGTTTCTCTCGCAGGGTTAGAAAGGCGGCAAATTCCGTTCCCCTGTCGAAAGTTATGCTTTGGCGAAGGGAAGAGGGCAGGGCCTTCAACTGCCTGTCGATACCCGCCATGACACCGGCCGAGTGACGGCTCGGATTGCGCGTCAGGATCGTAAATCGGCTACGCCGTTCAACCAGCGACGTCAGGTTCGCTTTGCCAAATTCCTGTCGGAAAGCCACCAAGTCGCCTTCCCAATGCCCAAAGCTGGTCCGATGGCCGATCTCCGCAGGCCGCGCCTTGATCGTGTTAGCCAGCGGGATATGAACACCTCGCGGCTTGCGGGCATAGCGCCGACGTCGTGAGCGGCGAGCGCGAGGCAGGAAACGCCACAATCCCTGGTCACTACCTTCGCCGCCATAGACATATTGATAGATCGTCTCGTGGCATATGGAGAGACCGGCCAGGCGATGGCGGCGAACATAGCCAGCGATCTGTTCGGGGGACCAGGCCGCTGCCAGACGATCCATGATATAGATGGCCAGTTCAGGATGGCGCGCAACTTTGGCGCCGCGCACACGGCGACCCGTAGCCTTGGTCTGCGCGATCGTAGGGAAATAGCCGCGGAACAGCGGCTCCTCATCCAGATGCCGGTTGCGTTTGATCTCGCGATAAAGTGTCGAGGGGTGCCGCCCCAATTCCATCGCCGCCTGCTTTACGCTTCGCCCAGTCTGCACCAGACGATATAATATTCCCCGCTCGTCCAATCCCAGGTGATAATATCTGCCCAGCATTCGCATTCCTTGAAAAGGGGAAACCCCATAGAAATCCAAGGAATTCGCACTTCAATCTAGAATCCGCCCCGCTACAAATCTTGTTCCTGCCATTTAGAGAAGTCACAATTTCTGCCATATAGAAA
>TARA_R110000868_G_scaffold334495_8_pt1 | contig 11442 bp, 10 predicted proteins | sample TARA_R110000868 | Tara Oceans TARA_R110000868 (sample SAMEA4397489) | marine metagenome | biome: Polar Biome; feature: [SRF] surface water layer (ENVO:00010504); material: water (ENVO:00002006), including particulate matter (ENVO:01000060) such as... | depth 5 m | reverse complement strand
GAGGCACCAAAGACATAAACATAGAATCGGAACATCACCGTCACACCGTACATCTTTGCTTCGCAATCTTGCGACCGAAGTTATCGACCACGGTAAAATTAAAACAACTCACACTAAGTGTAAGGCTGTACAAGGGTTCGTTGAAAAACTAATCACTCTTGCTAAAGAAGATACTGTTGCAAATCGTCGTCTTGCTTTCTCTAAGCTTGATAACAAATTGTCAGTACAAAAGCTTTTCACTGAAGTAGCTCCTAAGTTCAAAGAGCGTAACGGTGGTTACACTCGTGTTCTTAAGCTTGCTGATGGCCGTTGGGGCGACAATGCACCAATGAGTTACATCATGTTGGTTGATTAAGTTTCGACTTTAGTTGAAAGCTTAAAAATTAATAGCTAAATTGGACCTTCACAAGAAGGTCCTTTTTTTATGAAAAATAAACAACTCCCTTTCGGTATCAAATTCTTTATTTTCACAGTCATTTTGGTTGCGACAGTCTCCTATGGTCTTTACGAGCGTGGGAAGTATCAAAGTCTGAAGTATATTAGTAATGACCCAATTCTTAGAAGTATGCCAGAGTTTCAAGTCTCTCTGCTTGACCAAGATGTCATGCTGACAGGTGCTCAGTGGTTAGAACAATCACCTAACGGTGGCTTCGTACACTTTTGGGGAACATGGTGCGCGCCTTGCGAAGCAGAGTTTCCAGCCTTTTTGAGTTTTGCCGAAAAATTTGTCGATCAAAACGTCAGATTTTTACTCATTGCTGTGAATGACCAAAGAAAAGACGTTTTGAAGTTTTTAAAGCGTTTTCCTAATATTAGTTCGAATGTAACGATCGTTATTGATGAGAACAACTCTGTCATGCCTAATTTCGGCACAGTAAAGGTGCCTGAGACCTATCTATTTGATCCAAGTGGTAAGAACTTGAACAAATACGTCGGTCCACAAGAATGGCAGCTCAGCTCCTATGTTGTGCGAGCAAAAGCTCTTTTAGAAAATGCGGCCGTCAATTCTATAGACGTAGAAACTCATTGATATTATTGGTTTTTGCATAAATTTCCTCATTCACTAAGTCATCTTAGTGTTCAAGTTTTGATTACTCCCTGCCGAAAAGTTGGACAGTCTCGGACACAAAGTGTCCAAATCGCGATGAACGCGGCAAGGAGCAGGTAATGGTCAACTGGAATGATATTGGAAATCTTCACGTCATCACGAAGATGGAAGAAATTCTAAGTAATTGGTTTGGTACAGAGCTGTATTGGACTGATGTTCACGGCAAGATCCACAGTGGTCACCTGGATAAAGATTATAATTTTAAAAGTCACTTCATGAAAGTTCAGATGAAAGACATGAAGTATGGCTATGAATATCTATCGCAAGATATTGAGCGTGTTACTGAAGAAGTTACCAATGCCAAAGAAGGCCGAGTGGTTTTCGAATCATTCTTCAAAGGCGTTTATGGTGTGTGCTCAAAAGTTGAAATTGAAGGTGAGTATGTTGGAGCAGTCTTTGCTTACCCATTCCTTCAAGACGACGTAACCGAAAAAGAAGTTGAAGCGATCATAGCCCAGATGGTTGAATGTGGCATGACTGAGGCTGATGCTACTAGTGCTGTATCTCACATGAAAAAGCTGTCAAAAGCTGATGTTGAGTATCTTAAAGAGTTGGTGGACCTTTGTAGTGAAGAGATCTCTACTTACCACCTTGAGATTTCAAAGCGTGAAGAGCGTATTCAAGAGCTTAACAGTGAGCTTGGTGAAAAGTATCGCTACCATTCAATGATTGGTCGCTCAAAATCAATGCAAAAAGTTTATTCACTTTTACAAAAGATTTCATCTTCTGATGCTTCAGTGATGATTCAAGGTGAAAACGGTACAGGTAAAGAACTTGTGGCCAAGGCAGTTCACTTTAATAGCCCGAGAAAAGATAATACTTTCTTGGCAGTTAACTGTTCAGCCTTTAACGATAATCTTCTTGATAGTGAACTTTTTGGTCACGTCAAAGGTGCCTTTACAGGTGCTGTAAAAGATAAAAAGGGCCTATTTGAAACGGCCAATGGTGGAACACTATTCTTAGATGAAATCGGTGATACATCACTTTCAATGCAGGTGAAGCTACTTCGTGTACTGCAAGAGGGAACATACCTTCCTGTTGGTGCCGCTTCTCCACGTCGTTGTGATGTGAGAATTATCGCTGCAACAAATAAGAACGTTAAGAAAATGATGGAAACAGGTGAGTTCAGAGAAGACCTTTACTACCGTATTAACGTTTTCAATGTTGCTCTTCCACCACTTCGTGAGCGTCAAGAAGATATTCCAGTGCTAATGGATCACTTTCTGAAAAAGCGCTGTGATGAAACAGGTCAAAGCATGAAGACTTTCTCTAAGAAATGTCTGGAAAAAATGCTTGATTACCCATGGCCAGGTAACGTTCGTGAGCTAGAAAACGAAGTTGAGCGCCTAGTTGTTCTGACTGGCGAAGATAAACAAATTACACCAGATCTTCTATCGCCAAGGATTCTTGAGCACGGTGGAAGCGAAGGTGGTTCAGTTGCTGCTAATCGTGGGATTAACACCAACGGTTCTCTAAAAGCCGCTCTTGAAGAACTTGAGGCACTAATGATTCGTGAAGGTCTAAAGCGCTGCCAGTTCAACAAATCTCGACTAGCAAAAGAGCTGGGGATCTCGCGTGCCTCACTTATCATGAAAGTTGATAAGTATGAGCTAGATAAGCGCAAGAAAGCCGCCGGAGAGTAATAAATTACAATAAGTTGATGCATCGAGCATTAACGCGATGAAATAGCCTCCTAAATCCGAGCAAGTTAATATAACGCCGGATTTATGGAGGTTTTTTTTATGACCGAATTGCTAGAGCAAAAACGCGCTCAATTAATTGAGCTACGCAAACAGGCTTCCCTTGGTGGAGGTTCTGCAAGAATTGAAAAACAACATGCGCAGGGAAAATATACTGCTCGTGAAAGAATTGAACGTCTTACTGACCCTGGAACTTTTCTAGAGTTCGATCGTTTCGTAAAACACAAGTGCACATCTTTTGGCATGGATAAACAACATTACCTCGGTGATGGTGTTGTGACTGGTGTGGCAGAAATTAACGGACAAAAAGTTGCGCTCTACTCTCAAGACTTTACTTGCTGGGGAGGAGCACTTGGTGCTGCACACGCAAAGAAGATCTGTAAGATTATGGACTTCGCCCTTGAAAATAGAATCCCCATGATTGGGATTAACGATTCAGGTGGAGCTCGTATTCAAGAGGGTGTTGAGGGCCTGGCAGGTTACGCAGAGATTTTTTATCGAAACGTAAAATGCTCTGGAGTTATTCCACAAATTTCTCTCATCATGGGACCTTGTGCTGGCGGAGCAGTTTATTCACCAGCAATTACCGACTTTATTTTCATGGTTGAAAATACTTCGTATATGTTTGTAACAGGTCCTGATGTTATTAAGACTGTTACTCACGAAGAGATTAGCAAAGAAGAACTTGGTGGGGCCAAAACTCATAATCAAAAGTCGGGCGTTGCTAATTTCAACTGCGCTGATGAAGATGAGTGTTTCGAAAGAGTGAGAGAACTCTTGGCTTATATTCCAGCCTCTAATTTTAGAAAGCAGGAAAAAAAGTATACCGGTGACTCAGTTTATCGCGACAACAATAAAATCAAAGAAACAGTTCCGGCCAATCCGAAGAAACCTTATGACATGCGAGAGATCATTCTCGATGTTGTTGATGATGGCCACTTCTTGGAAGTCTCGAAAGACTTTGCCATGAATATCCTCACAGGCTTTGGATCAATCGGCGGAATAAAGATTGGTATCGTGGCCAATCAGCCAGCAGTACTAGCAGGTGTTTTAGATATTGATAGCTCATGTAAGGCCGCACGCTTTGTACGCTTTTGTGATGCCTTTGATATTCCAGTTGTGACACTTGTTGATGTTCCTGGCTTTTTGCCTGGCACAGTTCAAGAGCATGGTGGCATTATTAAGCACGGCTCGAAACTTCTTTACGCTTACGCAGAAGCGACTGTTCCGCTTATTACTCTGATCACTCGTAAAGCTTACGGTGGGGCGTATGATGTTATGGCTTCAAAGCATATCCGCGCCGACGTGAATCTGGCTTACCCAACTGGTGAGATTGCTGTGATGGGTGCCGACGGAGCTGTTAATATTATCTTTAGAAATGAACTTGTTGGTCTTGAAGGTAAAGCTTTTGACGAGAAGAAGGCTGAACTTGTTAAGGCCTATGAAGATCAATTTGCAAATCCTTATCGTGCGGCAGAGCTGGGTTATCTAGATGCCGTCATCTTGCCAGAAGAAACTCGAGTTCGCTTATTCGAGTATCTGTCTGTGCTTAAAGATAAGAAGATTGAAAAGCCAATGAGAAAACATGGGAATATTCAATTATGATACGCCTACCAAAATCAAACGGATCAAAAAGAGTTTTAATCGCTAATCGCGGTGAGATTGCCGCTCGTATCGCTAAAGCGTGTCGCGAGCTTGGTCATACCGCTGTTGGTGTTTGGACTGATGCTGAGCCTAATGCCTACCATCTTCACTATTGTGACGAGTGGGTTCACTTGCCAGGTAAGGCCAATGCAGAAACTTATTTAAATGTTGAAGCAATTCTTGAAGTTGTAAAAAAGCACAAGATTGATGGTGTTCATCCTGGTTATGGCTTCTTATCTGAGAACGCAGATTTTGCCCGCGCGCTTGATAAAGCCGGTGTTGTTTTTATTGCACCAAACACCGAAGCAATTCGAGTCATGGGTGATAAGGCGACTTCGAAAGCTCTTGCGCAAAAAGCTGGAGTTCCGGTTGTACCGGGAACTTCTGAAGCGGTTCCCACAGTTGAGGGTGCAATCAAAGTTGCTAAAGAAATTGGTTACCCGATTCTTCTTAAGGCCGTAGCTGGTGGCGGTGGTCGCGGAATGCGCGCCTGTATGAATGAAGAAGATGTTAAGAAAAACTTCGATGCTGTTGGACGTGAAGCCAAAGCATCCTTTAATAATGGTGATCTACTGGTTGAGAAATTAGTATTAAATCCGCACCATATTGAAGTTCAAATCCTTGCTGATAAAAAAGGCAATGTTTATCACTTTTTTGAACGCGAGTGCTCCGTACAACGTCGCCACCAAAAGATTATTGAAGAAGCGCCATCTCCCTTTATTGGAGATGATGAAGCCCTTCGAAAAGATATTTGTGAGACTGCTGTAAAGCTTGCTAAGGCCGTTAACTACGACTCCGCTGGAACTGTCGAATTCATTATGGGTGAGGATAGAAAATTCTATTTTCTAGAGATGAATACAAGAATTCAGGTTGAGCATCCCATCACAGAAGAGATTACTGGAATTGATCTTATCGTTTGTATGATCCAAAGTGCTTTTGGCGATGATCTCGGATTCCCATCTCAGGAGTGGATCACTCGTTCGGGTCATTCTATTGAGTGTCGTATTTGTGCCGAAGATCCAATCACAATGCTTCCTGCCCCGGGTAAAGTAACTGGCTTTGAGACCAACTTCCCACAGGGAACGCGTTTTGATCATTGTATCTATCGCGATCTTGAAGTCACACCTGATTTCGATCCTATGGTCGGCAAGCTAGTCGTGACGGGTATTATTCGTGATGTCGCCGTTAGGAAGATGAGGGCCGCACTTGAAGGTCTGCATATTGAGGGATTAAAAACTAATATTCCACTTCATAAAGTCATCATGAGTGAGCCTAAATTTTGCGAAGGCCATTACAGCACGAATTATATTAGCGAGACTAGACCGCAGGATATGATCAATTGCGAGTTCGATCATTCTTCAATTTATAGCAAACTGGCAGCCATCGAAGCTCGTCAGTTGGGATTATAATTATGCGTACTTATCTAATTGATAACGAGAAAAATGAAATCATCATCGATCTAACCAAAACAGTTTTGCATGGCCGTGAGATGGTTGAGTTTGACTTCTCTTCACTTGAAGATGGAAAGCGAACTCGTCACCAAAACGTTAAAGTGAGAAAACTTGCAGGCGATTATTTCGTCTCGTTTGATGGCCTTTGTTGGAAGAGAGTTGCTCGTCAAGAACTACCCAAGCGTATCGTAGCTGTAGATCGAGTTTATGATGTCTATCGTGGCTATAAACCATCTGGTTTAGCGAACGGTGAGGCCGGGGACTTGGTCACGCAAATGCCAGGTAAGGTTGTTCAGATTTCGGTTAAGCCGGGAGATAAAGTTACAGAAGGTGAGACACTACTTATTCTCGAGGCCATGAAGATGGAAAATGAGATAAAGACCTCAGTTTCCGGAACGGTTAAAGCCGTGCATGTTGAAGTTGGACAAGCTCTCGAACAGGGCGTCTTGATGATTGAGCTTGAGGTTTAGCCCCAACAGGCAATAGGGTAAATATGCAAAAGGCGATTGAAGCCATATCAGACCAGCTGCTAGCAGTGGGTTTTGAAAAATGCACCTTCTCTTCACCCATTAAAAAGTCACAAGAACTTAGAAGTGTTGTTTTATCGGCCGTAAGCAATCCGCTTGAGATTAAAGCGGAGCTTCGACTACAAAAACATAATGATATAAAGACCATTGTAAAAGATGACTTTATCTCTAATCATTTGTCTGAATATTTGACGCAGTTTAAGCAATGTCTGGTAAAGACGAAATCAGCTGAAACACAAATATTGATCAATAAGAAGCTTAAATCAAAAATTATTACGAAAACTACGCAACAAGATGACGGGTCTAAAGCTCATAACCGCGAGAAAAAATACCTTTTACCTGATGGAGAAGAGTGTCCCTTCTTAATCGCAATTGGGGTTATGGGAAGCGATGGTTGGGTTAAGCCAACTCATTATAAGAAGTTTAGACAGATTAATCGTTTTCTCGAATTAGTCGATGACTTGTATAGAACTCAAGAGCTGGAAGTATTTCATGCCGTTGATTTTGGTTGTGGAAAGTCTTATCTGACTTTTGCTCTTTATCATTATTTTAAGAACATCAAGCAAGTGGATATCTCTATTACTGGAATCGATCTTAAGCAAGAGGTGATCAACCATTGTAATAAAATTGCTGAGGAACTTTCATTTGAGCGTCTTCGGTTTGTGCATGGATTTATCCATGATTTCAAAACGGATGATCCGGTTGATTTTGTTGTGACTTTACATGCCTGTGATACTGCCACGGATGACGCAATTTTGTTTGCCTTACGGCATGAGGCGAAGCAAATGATGTTCGTTCCATGCTGTCAGCACGAGCTCAATAAACAACTTGAAAACGAAGAGTCTTCTGTCTTGTTAAAGCATGGGATTTTTCGCGATAGAATGACCGCCATCGTAACCGATACCATGAGAACACAACTGCTTGAGGCTTGTGGCTATAAAGTTCAAACGATAGAGTTCACCAGTCTTGAGCATACCGCCAAAAATATCCTACTCCGCTGTGTGAAAGTTGATTCTGATAAAAAGCGCAGCCAAGAAGCGCTTCAGAAATACCTAGGTTTCAAGCAGCAGTGGAATATCAATCCCTATCTTGAAAAGCAGCTACGAGAAGAGAAATTCATAGAATCTGAGCTTTAGAGCTATGTAAGAATTACTTCTCCCCTGTACCTTTATTTGGGGCCGATACCTTGCATCCAAACTAATCATTTGGAGAAACGCGTGAACACACTATTACTTTCCTCATTTATCGCCCTCATTAGCTTTAGCTCATTTGCAAATGCTAGTGTTTGGGGTGGGACACTCTATTCAAAAAACCAAGCAGTTCGACTTAGTTGTCTGTCGGGATCACAAGATGAATGTGATGAGTTTGCAGTCGAAAGAGCGAGTGTCTCTAACAGCCAGATCATTGGTTCATTTCGTCAGGTAACTACAATCACAGCACCAGAAAATAATGTTTGGGCAAGTGCTAGCTCTCGTGAATCTCAACGCGGCATTAATGCAGGTTATGGAGCTTTAAGTGTCGCTGGAACTTTTGTCGGTCTAACGAGTTGTATGTTTGTTTGGTATAGCTGTCCTTATGATCTAGTCGCAGGAATTATTGTCGATGTTTATAAGGCTCCAGTAGTGGCAGCTGCTTATATCACTCATACGGCGCTTCAGATCCCAAGAAAGAAAAAGCTAGCTCGTAATATTAGCTTTCTTCTAAATCCAGAAAGCGCTAATCAAATCAAAAAGACGTCAAAGGCGCAGGTTAAGTTTATTATCCGAGGCGTTCAGAGAAATTAATAACAACTTCTATTCTAAGATTTGTGGACAAGAAGAATTCAACCCCAGTGAGCAGGCCTTCATGGTGAGCTCACTGGCACTTAGCATGTTTCCAGCGCGTGCTTCGATCTCGGCCGCAAGGGAACAAGAGATGGCTTCATCTTTATCGCAGGCAAAGCGGTTGAAGATCTTGGCCGGAAAATCAAATCCATTTGCGTAAGACCACTCACCAATAAATGCCCCAAGCGGAATATCCATGACTTTGGCATGCTGAAGAAGCGTGTAGGGTCCAAAGGCTAAAAGTAGAGCAAGGATTGAGAGTTTAGTTTTGTTCATACATATAGTGTGAACTAAAAAGCTGAGAATATGAAGGGCTTACATTTACTGATTACAGCTAGTTAAGGACTCAATTTTTGTGAATAATTTTCATTGATTGATGTATTTGTTGCGGTGCATGATAGTTTGTGAGCAATTAAATATAGGAGAGCCACATGAAACTTAAATCTCTAGCGATTATCACGTTTGCACTATTTTGCCTCAGCTCTGCAAATGCTTCACAAAAACGCGATGCCTATCGCTGTATTTTAAATAAAAATGCAGGCGGCATTCAATCCTATGAAATGACACAATTTCAACTTATTAAAGACTATGACAATTTTTGGCATGAGTTTGAGGACGCAAATTCACAACTTGGTGTAGGCGTTAGACTTAGTTCTCATGGCTCTATTCATAGGCTTTCTATTGTCACCGTTAATAGAAGCCGATCAGATGATAAAAAAGAGTATCAGCTTGGTATAGATAAAAACCAGAAGTACTTAGAGTTTTACTCAGTGGATTCAGAAATTGAGTTGAAATTAACATGCTATAAAACAAAAGATGCAGTAGTTCACTAAGATAAAAAAAGCGGGTTTGATTCTGTACGTCCAAACCCGCTTTAAAAGCAACTTTCACTCGAGCGCTCAATAAACACACACACATGGCACTTAGAACTAGGAGCCTCAACACACACACAGCGAGAACGTAGGCAGCACCACCACAAGCGCTCAAGAGCAAAAGTCTTATCTTTTATGAATTGGCTTATGGCCCGAGAATTCGTGGCAGAAAAGAGGGTGAGTAATAATTACACAGCTTATTTTTGGCCGCGAAGGAGCTTTAAAAGCTGATTTGCCGCTTGATAGGGAGTTTGTTTTGAAGCCGCCACATCGCTAAGCGCCGATTGCCATTGGCTTTTAAGATTTGAATCTGTCGATAACTCATCTTCAATCATGGCCGACAGGAGCTCTTTGAGCCAGGACTGGGCTTGAATTTTTCTTTTTGATTCTAGCTTTTCTGAGCCAGCGGCAAGATACCACTGTTCAATAGCCTTCCAATATATATCCAAGCCAATATTATCGCGGGCAGAGCAAGTCAAAACCTGAGCTTGCCAAAAATCTTTGTGCGCTAGAAGGGATAGGGCACTTTGATAATGCGACTTTGCCATATCGGCCAAGGTCTTTTGATCACCATCAGCTTTGTTAATCACCAACAGGTCAGCCAACTCGATAATGCCTTTTTTGATGCCTTGAAGATCATCGCCGGCCCCTGGAACGAGCATGACTGAGAAGATATCGACCATACCGGAGACAGCGACTTCCGATTGTCCAACACCAACAGTTTCGATCAAGACAACATCAAAACCAGCGGCCTCACATAAAAGCATAGATTCGCGAGTTTTCTGGGCAACACCACCTAGGGCACCTGAGGTGGGGCTTGGTCTTACAAAGGCGAGAGGATGGCGAGAGAGGCTCTCCATTCGGGTCTTATCACCCATAATGGATCCACCAGAAATAGGAGAGCTAGGATCGACTGCTAAAACAGCAACTTTGAGTTTTTGTTCACAAAGCATCAATCCCAGTTGTTCAATAAAGGTTGATTTACCTACGCCCGGAACTCCAGAGATTCCTATGCGCTTTGATTTACCTGTGTGGGGTAAGATTTCTTTGAGTAGTGCTTGGGCCTGATCTTTATGTTCAGGCTTTCTACTTTCAACAAGAGTAATTGCTTTTGAAAGGGCGCGAATGTCACCTTTTAGAAGCTCTTGTTTCATGACTTGCCGTGGGCCTGATTAATTTGAATGAGAACCTCTTTGGCAGCATCGGGAATCACTGTTCCTGGGCCAAAAATGCCTTTCACACCGGCCTTAGTTAAAAAGTCATAATCTTGTTTGGGAATAACACCACCACAAACAACGATGACATCATCGGCACCGAGTTTTTTTAGTTCTGCGATTAGATCGGGAATCAATGTTTTATGGCCGGCAGCTTGAGATGAAACGCCTACGACGTGGACATCATTTTCAAGGGCCTGCTTGGCCACTTCTTCTGGCGTTGAAAATAATGGAGCTAGATCGATATCAAAACCAACGTCGGCAAAAGCTGTCGCAATAACTTTAGCCCCTCGGTCGTGGCCATCTTGCCCCATCTTGGCAACAAGCATACGAGGACGGCGACCATGAAGTTGTTCGAAGGCAGCAATATCTGTTTTAATTTTTTCCCAGGACATATCACCATCATACGCTGATCCGTAGACGCCGGAAACAGTTTGTGACTGAGCTTGATATCGGCCCCATACATTTTCAAGGGCTTGGGTAATTTCACCAACTGTGGCGCGAACTCGCGCGGCCTTAACCGCTAGATCAAGCCCGTTGCCTTCGCCCGATTTAGCGTAAGACGTTAGAGCCGTTAATGCTGCATCAACTGCTTTTTGGTCACGCTTTTGCCTAATCTCTTTCAGCCGTTTTACTTGTGATTCGCGAACGGCTTGATTATCAATCTCAAGGATATCAATTTTTTCTTCTTTATCAGCATCGAGGCGGTATTTGTTCACACCCACAATGACGTCTTCGCCGCGATCAATACGAGCCTGTTTTGCAGCTGCTGATTCTTCGATGCGAAGCTTAGGGACACCTTTTTCAATAGCCTTGGCCATGCCGCCAAGAGTTTCGACTTCATTCATAAGTTCAGTGGCGCGATCGGCAATTTGCTGAGTCAGCTTTTCCATCATGAATGAACCACCAAATGGGTCGACGACATTAGTGATACCAGTTTCTTCTTGCAAGATAATCTGGGTGTTTCTGGCAATACGAGCTGAAAAGTCAGTGGGAAGAGCAACGGCTTCATCAAAAGAATTTGTATGTAGTGATTGAGTGCCGCCAAACACAGCTGCCATTGCTTCAATGGTCGTGCGAATAACATTGTTGTAAGGATCTTG
>TARA_R110000868_G_scaffold4155_11_pt1 | contig 11445 bp, 10 predicted proteins | sample TARA_R110000868 | Tara Oceans TARA_R110000868 (sample SAMEA4397489) | marine metagenome | biome: Polar Biome; feature: [SRF] surface water layer (ENVO:00010504); material: water (ENVO:00002006), including particulate matter (ENVO:01000060) such as... | depth 5 m | reverse complement strand
CGTCGACCGGTTTCAGACGAAAAAAAGACCGGCATATGCCGGTCTTTTTCTTGGTCGAGTGTATTTCGGGGGAAGGTCGTTCAGGCGGTTGCCCGCTTTTCTTCCGGTTCGGCTGGAAGCTCGACGCCTTCTTCCTGGGGATCGCGCAGTACATAGCCACGGCCCCAGACGGTTTCGATGTAGTTCTCTCCGCCGGTTGCGGTCGACAGTTTCTTCCGCAGCTTGCAGACGAAAACGTCAATGATCTTCAGTTCGGGCTCGTCCATACCGCCATAAAGATGGTTGAGGAACATTTCCTTCGTGAGCGTGGTCCCCTTGCGAAGCGACAGGAGTTCCAGAATTCCGTATTCCTTGCCGGTCAGGTGCAGCGGCTGGCCGTTAACTTCAACGGTTCGCGTGTCCAGGTTCACGGCGATCTTGCCGGTCCGGATGATCGATTCCGAGTATCCCTTGGAGCGGCGTACGATCGCCTGTATCCGCGCAACCAGTTCGCCCTTGTCGAAGGGCTTGGTCAGGTAATCGTCGGCACCGAAGCCGAGACCTTTTACCTTCTGATCCGGTTCGGAAAGACCGGAAAGGATCAGAATAGGCGTTTTCACCTTTGAAGACCGCAGCCGACGCAGGACCTCGTAACCGTCCATGTCGGGCAGCATAAGATCGAGAATGATCAGGTCGTAATCGTAAATTTTGCCAATCTCGAGTCCGTCTTCGCCGAGATCCGTGCAGTCACAGATGTAACCTTCGGATTTCAGCATCATCTCTATGGTTTTCGCCGTTGACGTATCGTCTTCGACCAGAAGTACTCTCATGAAATTCCCCCGGACTGACCCTGCAGTCCCTTAACCGAATTGATTAACACAACGGCCATTTTGCCCCCCAGTTGGTTAACAAAGCGTATACCGCCTACCCCGTATTCATACTTTACCAAATTTAAATACCGGTCCTGCATGATACTTGTCCAGCCTAACATATTGAGATTCAAAAGTTTTGCTAGCACAGACAACCAATTCCGACCCGGAGCAGATTTATTCTGCAGTCATTAACGAAATAGATCAGCTGGCGGAACGGACCGTTTACGGACGTATTTCCGCCGTTCAGGGCATGCTTGTCGAAGTCGCCGGCATTCCCCAGTCGCTGAGCGTGGGGGACCGGTGCGAGGTCAGCGCCCGCAACGGCCGCGACGTGATGTGCGAGGTTATCGGCTTTCGCGACGGCAAGGCACTCGCGATGCCGTTCCATTCGCTCGAGGGGATCGGCCCGGGCTGCAAGGCGGCGATCCTGCCCTCCCAGACGGCCTGCCGGCCGGACGATACCTGGCTTGGCCGGGTCATCAATGCCATGGGCGAGCCCGTCGACGGACTCGGCCCGCTGGGCGAGGGGCATATTTCCTATCCGCTTCGCGCATCTCCGCCGCCGGCGCACGCACGGGCGCTGGTCGGCGACAAGATCGATCTCGGCGTGCGCGCCATCAATACCTTCGTTACCTGCTGCCGTGGACAGCGGATGGGCATTTTCGCCGGTTCCGGGGTCGGCAAGTCGGTCCTGATGTCGATGCTGGCAAAATACACGACGGCCGATGTAAACGTGATCGGTCTGGTCGGCGAGCGCGGTCGCGAAGTGAAGGAATTTCTCGCCGAAAGCCTCGGCGAAGAGGGGCTCGCGCGAAGCGTCGTCGTGGTCGCGACCTCGGATGAATCGCCGCTGATGCGCCGCCAGGCGGCATTTCAGACCATGGCGGTCGCCGAGTATTTCCGCGATCAGGGCAAGGACGTGCTGTGCATGATCGACAGTGTCACCAGGTTCGCCACGGCGCAGCGCGAAATCGGCCTGTCCGCCGGCGAACCGCCGGCAAGCAAGGGGTTTACGCCGACCGTGTTCGCGGAGCTGCCCAAGCTGCTGGAACGGGCAGGGCCCGGCGCCGGAGAAGGCACGATTACCGGATTGTTCACGGTTCTGGTCGAAGGCGACGATCACGACGAACCGATTGCCGATGCGGTGCGGTCGATCATCGACGGTCATATCGTGCTCGAGCGCGGTATCGCCGAACGCGGCCGCTATCCGGCGATCAACGTGTTGCGCAGCATTTCGCGGACCATGCCGTCCTGCAACGACGAGCATGAAAACAAGCTTGTTTCGAAGGCGCGTATCCTGATGTCGGCCTATGACGATATGGAAGAGATGATCCGGCTCGGCGCCTACCGGCCCGGCAGCGATCCGCGAACCGACCAGGCCATAAAATATCATGAGCCGCTGGAAGCGTTTCTCAGTCAGCATAAGGACGATGGAACGGATCTGCCGACCGGATACGCAATGCTGCAACAAATTCTCGGGGAAAGTGAAGAATGAAGGGACTGCCGGGGCTGATTCAGCTCAATCAATGGAAAGTGGATGAACAGCGGCGCAAGGTGACGGAGCTGGAAATTCTCAGCGAGCGCCTGGCCGACGAAGTAACGCAGCTTCAGAACGACATCGAACGGGAAGGACGGAACTCCGGCGAAAGCCTTGAAGACAGTCAGGCGTTCAGCGCATTTCTGACCCGCACGATGGCCCAGCGTGCAAAATTGAAGGGCAGCATCGTCGACCTGCAAGGCCAGATATCGGCCGCCAAGGACGATCTTGCCGATGCCTATCGCGAGCTCAAGTCCTACGAAGTGGCGCAGGCCAAGCGGGATTCCCGCGAAACCCGCAAACAGGAACTGCGCGACCGCGTCAAAATGGACGAGATCGGCCTGAATATTTTCCGGCGGAACTCGCGCGTCGCGTGACGGCCCGTCACTTCGTGATGATCTCCGGACCCATCAGGGTGGTGGGCAGCCAGGTTGAAATCCATGGCACGTAGGTCACAAGGATCAGGAAGACGAACATAATCCCGACCCAGGGCAGGGCGGCCCGGACCACGCTGAATACGGACATTCCGGCGACGCCCGCAGTCACGAACAGGTTCAGCCCCACCGGCGGTGTGATCATGCCGATTTCCATGTTCACGACCATGATAATGCCGAGATGGATGGGATCGATCCCGAGCTTTATCGCGATCGGGAAAACCAGCGGCGCGACGATAATCAGCAGGCCCGACGGCTCCATGAACTGACCGCCGATCAGCAGCAGCACGTTGACGACGATCAGGAACATGATGGGCCCCATGCCGGCGGCGAGCATGCTTTCGGCGATGGACTGGGGGATGCCTTCTTCGGTCAGAACGTGTTTCAGGATCAGTGCGTTGGCGATGATGAACATCAGCATGATGGTCAGCTTGCCCGCCTCGAACAGGGTTCGCCTCGTATCGGCATGCCAGAACACCGATATCGTCCGCCACACGCCCATGAAAATGCCGGGCGCGCCTTTCAGGGCGAAAGGGCCCATATCCCGGTATATGAAGTTCGAGATCAGGAAAGCATAGATCGCGGCGACGGCGGCGGCTTCGGTCGGGGTAAAGATACCGCCGTAAATGCCGCCCAGAATGATCACGATCAGCAGCAATCCCCAGAACGCATCGGCGCCGGCGGAAAAAAATTCGCCCCAGCCGGCCCAGGGCTGGCGCGGCAGGTCGCGGACGCGGGCGGCGATATAGATGCCCATCATCAGCATCAGCCCGGCGATCAGGCCGGGAATGACGCCGGCGAGGAACATGCGGCCGACCGAAACGTCGGTGGCGGCGGCATAGACGACCATCACGATCGACGGCGGGATAAGGATGCCGAGCGTACCGGCATTACAGATGACGCCGGCTGCGAATTCCCTGGAGTAGCCGACCTGGCGCATGCCGGCGATGACAATGGTGCCGATCGCAACCACGGTGGCGGGCGACGATCCCGAGAGGGCGGCGAACATCATGCAGGCCAGGACGGACGCGATCGCTAGGCCGCCCCGGATATGGCCGCAGACGGCGATGGCGAAGCGGATGATCCGCTGGGCGACGCCGCCCGTCGACATAAAGCTCGATGCGAGAATGAAGAACGGGATGGCCAGCAGCGTGTAGTGGCCGTCGAAGGCGGAAAACAGCGTTTGCGCGATCGATGCTAGCGAGCCGTCGGAATACATCAGCAGAACCACGATGCTCGACAGTCCCAGGCTGACGGCGACGGGCACGCCGATCATCATCAGGCCGATCACCAGACCGAAAAGGATTGCGACTTCCATGGCTCAGCCCTCCTTTTCGCCGGATGCGGTCCGTGCGGCGGCGCTTTCCTCCAGTATCTCTTCGGCTTCGTGCGATGCGATGATCGTATAGACATCTCCGCGCATGATGCGGATACCCGCCTGGATAAACCGCCAGGTCAGCAGGGTCATGCTGATTGGCAACACCGCGTAGGGAATGAATCTCGGGATCTTTTCGTATTTTTCGCCGTCGTTCATCCAGTCGGACAGGAACTGCAGAAAGCCCGGCATTGGAATGTCGTTCACTTCGAGAAATGCCCGTTTGGTCGCGAACGGGTACCAGTAGTCCCAGCTGCCGATCAGCACCAGGATACTGAAGGCGAGGCAGGCGGCTATCGCGACGACGCCCAGGGCCTTGCGGGGGCCGGGGGCGAGCCGGGCGATAACGATATCGATACCGAGATGGAGTGATTTCTTCACGCCGTAACAGGTGCCGAGCAGCACCAGCCAGGCAAACAGGAAAACCGTGGTTTCAAGAGCCCAGAGAATGTTGTCGTTGAATATGTATCGGGCGACGACGTTCGCGAATGTGATCAACGTCATCAGGCCGAGAAAAATAGCGATCAGCGACTCTTCGAAACTATCGACCGCGCTGCGCGGTACATCGTGTTCCGCCGGCGACATGGCAGTCTCCCCCCGGTTGCGGTTCGCGCCCGCTTTTGGCAGCGGCTTAAACCCGATTTAGAAGCAATCCGCGGCCGGTGTCTACCGGCCGCGGATTTTCGTCATTCGGGTGATCGGATCGGCAGACCGGGTCAGCTGCCGGCGTTTGCCGCCTGCGCGGCTTCGATCATGTCGCTGCCGATATCGCCTTCGAACTTGGACCAGACGGGCTTCATCGCCTCGACCCAGGCCTGGCGCTGGGCGGTGTTAAGCGTGCGAATCTTGCCGCCGGCTTCCAGAATTTTCTTCCGGTTTTCCTGATTGACCGCGTAAGACGCCTTGTTCCGGGCGACCGTGACTTCTGTCATGATCGTCGAGAGCTGGTTGCGGATATCGGTTGGCAGACCGTCCCACCATTCGGTGGAGGCCACGACGAGATAATCGATAACGCCGTGATTGGTTTCGGTGACGCCGTCCTGAACTTCGAAGAACTTCTTGCCGTAAATGTTCGACCAGGTGTTTTCCTGGCCGTCGACAACCTTCGTCTGAAGCGCGCCGTAGACTTCCTTGAACGCCATTTTCTGCGGGTTCGATCCAAGCTGTTTGAACTGGGCGACCAGCACGTCGGACGCTTGCACGCGGAATTTCAGGCCGTCCGCATCGGACGGCTTGATCAGCGGACGGTTGGCCGACATCTGTTTCATGCCGTTATGCCAGAAGGCGAGGCCCTGCAGGCCGCGCCGCCGCATCGAGTTCTTCATGGCCTGGCCGGCTTCGGAATTCTGGAAACGGTCAACGGCATTGATGTCGGTAAACATGAACGGCAGATCGAAGATGCGGAATTTCTTGGTGAATTTCTCGAATTTCGACAATGACGGCGCCGCGAGGTGCACATCGCCCTGCAACATGGCTTCGAGCACCTTGTTGTCGTCATACAGGCTGGAATTCGGATAGACCGTCATGCAGGCCTTGCCGTTCATTTCCTTGTTGACGCGATCCTGAAGCAGCGTCGCGGCGATGCCCTTGGGGTGTTTGTCGGTGTTGGTGACATGGCTGAATTTGATGTGGATTTCACCCTTGTCGCAATTTGCGTAGGCGGGGGTGGCGATGGCCGCGATAGAGACGCCCGCAAGGGCGCCGACAATAATTTTGCGCATTTGTTCTTCTCCCTAGATTCTGATGCTTGTTTAGAGTGCTGTGAGTCTCCGACTTTGCGTTCTGTGAGTCTCCGACATCTTCCCGGTGACATGCAGCAGGTCAGATGTGGCACCAATATAACAAATCTGCGGCTTTCCCACACCTTACAAAATCGGCGCCGTCGCGGGCGTCTTTTCCGCGGTCGGCAGGCGCGCAGGCGAACCGCGCTGGATTTCCATCGTCTGCGCCGGTTTGTTCGGGGTCGGGGAGGAAACGGCGAGTCAGATTGCGCCGAGGGTCTTGATCTTAACTTTCGGGTGAATTTCGTTCTGCGACAACACCATGGTGGTGGGGCGGAACCGTTCAACGATCGACCGCACATAGGGCCGAAGGGCCGGACTCGTCAAAAGCGCGGGCGTTTCGCCCATCATCGCGAAGCGGTCGAAGGTTTCGCGGACCGCGCCGATGAATTCCTGCAGACGACTGGGGGGAAGGGAGAGCTGTATGTCTTCTCCCTGGCCGATAAGGGATTCCGCGAAGGACTGTTCCCATTCCGACGACAGCGTGACAAGGGGCACATACCCGGATTCGTTGGTTGCCGCATGGCTGATCTGACGCGACAGCCGGGCCCGGACGTGCTCCGTCAGCATCGCCGGGTTCTGGGTGAACGAACAGGCTTCCGATATGCCTTCCAGGATCGTCGGCAGGTCGCGGATGGAAATGCGTTCCTGGAGCAGGTTTTTCAGCACCCGCTGGACGCCGCCGACGGAGATCTGGGCCGGGATCAGGTCGTCCACCAGTTTGCCCTGATCGGCATCAAGCTCATCGAGCAGTTTCTGGGTTTCGGAATAGGACAGCAGTTCGGCGACGTTGTCCTTGATGATCTCGGTCAGGTGGGTGGTGATCACCGTTGGCGGATCGACGACCGTATAGCCCCGGAACGACGCTTCTTCGCGCGATCCTTCGGGCACCCACATGGCGGGCAGGCCGAATGTCGGTTCGACCGTTTCCTCGCCGGGAAGTTCGATCTTGTCGCCGCGCGGGTCCATGACGAGCAGGCTGTTGGGGCGCACTTCGCCGTCGCCTGCGCCGATTTCCTTGACGTGAATCATATAGCTGTTGGCCGGCAACTGCATATTGTCCTGGATACGAACGGCGGGCATCACGAAGCCGATTTCGTTTGCGAGTTGCCGCCGAAGCCCCTTGATCTGGTCGGTGAGCAAGGCTCCGCCGGGCGAGTTCACCATCGCCAGCAGGCCGTATCCAAGCTCGATGCGGATATCGTCGAGCTGCAGCGCCGATGAAATAGGTTCGTCCGCGGGCGGCGGCATGTCGCGCGCGTCTGCGGCGACGACCTCGTCGGCCGCGCGCGATTGTTTCTTGCTGACCATCACGGCAGTGCCGCCGGCAATCACCGCTATTCCGAGAAAGGGAACCATCGGTATCCCGGGCAGCATCGCAAGCGCCGCCATGAGGAACGAGCTCATCCCCAGGGCGCTCGGGTAGCCGCCGAGCTGGCCGAAGACGGCCTTGTCGGCGGAGCCGATTGCCGCCGATTTCGACACGAGCATGCCGGCCGCGGTCGACACGATCAGCGCCGGTATCTGGCTGACCAGCCCGTCGCCGACGGTGAGCATGGTATAGGCCTGGGATGCGTCTCCCAGAGACATGTCGTTCTGGGCCACGCCGATAATGATTCCGCCGACGACGTTGATCAGCGTGATGATCAGGCCGGCGATCGCGTCGCCCCGGACGAACTTGGCCGCGCCGTCCATGGAACCGAAAAAGTTGCTTTCGTCTTCCAGTTCCTTGCGTCGCGTCTTGGCCGTAGCCTCGTCGATAAGACCGGCGGAAAGATCGGCATCGATCGCCATCTGTTTGCCGGGCATGGCGTCCAGGGAGAATCTCGCCGCGACCTCTGCGATCCGCCCGGAACCCTTGGTGATAACAACGAAATTCACCAGGACCAGGATGGCGAAGACGATAATGCCGATGACGAAATTGCCGCTCATAACGAAGCCGCCGAAGGCTTCGATGACGGATCCGGCGGCTGATGTACCTTCGTGCCCGTTGGCGAGGATCAGCCGCGTCGAGGCGAGGTTCAGGGACAGGCGGAAAACCGTCGCCAACAGCAGAATGGTTGGAAAAGAACTGAAATCGAGCGCTCGGTTGATGAACATGACCGTCATCAGGATCAGCACCGAGAACGTGATCGACAACGCCAGCGCGAAGTCGAGCATCCACCGGGGCATAGGCATGATCATGACGGCAAGGATGCAGACCAGGCCGAGCGCGAGGGCGATGTCGCCGCGTTTCGACATTACCTCGAGCGGATTGAAACGCAGTTTTCCGCCCGAAAAACCGGCGGGCGCGGCCGTTCCGTCTATCGTAACAGGGGCGGCATTGCCGTTGCCCTCCGGAGAGGGACCGGCTTCGACGGTCGCGTCAGCCATGTATCAGTGTTCCCCAGCTATCTTAATATGCGGCACGGCTGATATCGCCGGGCACGGGGATGGCGACACCGTCTTCGGTATACTGCTTGAGTTTGTTGCGCAGCGTGCGGATCGAAATGCCGAGGATGTTCGCGGCATGGGTGCGGTTGCCGAGACAGTGATAGAGCGTATCCACGATCAGGTCCCGCTCCACGTCCGCGACGGTCCGACCGACAAGCAGGCGCACAGATGCTGCGTCGTCGCCATCTGCGGGGTCGCCGGCCTGGAGGTCGGCAGTCTGGGAAACCGCCGGAGCCTCGCCGGCGGCGCCGTTCGGCGCCGTCGATCCGGCGAGCATGATCGCTTCCGGTCCGATGATATCGCCCACCGCAAGCAGGACGGCGCGATGCATGGTGTTTTCCAGTTCCCGAACGTTGCCCCGCCAGGAATGCTGGCGCAGTTTTTCGAGCGCGGTCTCGCTGAGCGGCCGCGCGGCGACGTCGTTCGCTTCGGAATATTTGCGGACGAAGTGCCCGGCCAGCATCTGAATATCTGCCGGACGCTCGCGGAGGGAGGGCAGCTGCAGGCTGATGACGTTCAGCCGGAACAGAAGATCTTCCCGGAACGTGCCCTTGCGGACTTCGGCCTCGAGGTCGCGGTTCGAGGTCGCGAGCAACCGGATGTCGACCTTGATCGGGGTGGTGCCGCCGACCCGGTCGATTTCACGCTCCTGCACGGCACGCAGAAGTTTGGCCTGCAGCCGCGGGTCCATTTCGCTGATTTCGTCGAGCAGCAAGGTGCCGCCATTGGCTTCTTCGAATTTCCCCACCCGTCTGGCAACGGCGCCCGTAAAAGCGCCTTTCTCATGACCGAAAAGTTCGGATTCCAGCAGGTTCTCGGGGATCGCTGCGCAGTTGACCGAAATGAACTGTTCCTTGGACCGTTTGCTCTTCTGATGCACGTAGCGCGCCAGCAGTTCCTTACCTGTCCCGCTTTCACCTGTGATCAGGATACTGGCATCGCTGCCTGCGACCTGGTCGGCGAGCTTGAGCAGGTTCTCCATCGACGGATCGCTGAACACGATCGCGTTGGATTCCTCGGTCACGGCTTCCAGAACCGCCGCGATCATATTCGCGTCCGGCGGCAGCGGAACATATTCCTTCGCCCCGGCATTGATCGCGCGCACGGCGGCGGCGGTATCGTTGCCGATTCCACAGCCGATCACCGGGACACTGATGCGTTCAAGGGCCAGGCTGTCGACCAGGTGCTTGATATCGAGCTTGATGTCCGCCATCACCAGATCGGCGCCCTGTCCGGACCGCAGCGACATGAGCGCGCTTTCGACATCGTCTACATGGGCAACCGTGGCGCCGCGTGCCATGGCGATCTGGCTGGCCGCCCCGATTTGACCGTTTAACGATCCAACAATCAAAAGTCGCATCTAGATTCTCTCCTTGCCCGTAGCATCAGGCGAACGTTGAAATACGGTTGGCGGGCGGCAGGAGCGCATTGATGAGCGCCTCCAGCCGTCGCGGGTTTTCCTGGCGACCGATGGATGCGGCCGCGAACATGTATATGCGTGCGTTGAGCGCTTCCTTCTCCGAGCTGCGCTCCAGCTTGGACGCCAGCGGGGCGAACAGCATGCTCGACAGGATGGCGCCATAGAACGTCGTCAGCAGCGCGACGGCCATGTTGGGGCCGATGGTCGACGGATCGTCGAGATTGCCCAGCATCTGGACGAGGCCGATCAGGGTTCCGATCAGTCCCATCGCCGGCGCGGTTTCTGCTGCCTTGCGAAGGATGCTGGCGCCATTGTAGTGGCGGTAGGTCATTTCCTCGATTTCCTGCTTCAGTATTTTCTCGATGTCTTCCGGCGTCTGGCCGTCGACCACCATCTGGAGGGCGCGTCGGCCGAACGCATTGCCGATTTCGGTCTGAATGATGTCTTCAATGGCAAGATGGCCGCGCTGACGGGCGACGACCGCGATTTCGACCATTTTCCGTGCTGTCTTTCCGGGGGCAGGCGTCGTGCGAAGGACGGTTTTGGCGACGATCGGGTGGGTGCGCAGGACATCTTCGAGCGAGAACGAAATGATCGTGACGCCGAACGTGCCCCCCAGCACGATCAGCATTGCCGGGGCATCGAGGAATGATTCCGGGGATCCGCCAATAGCCATTGCAAGCGCGACGAGGCCGAAAGCGGCAAGCAGGCCGAGCAGCGTTGCCGGGTCGAACCGTCTGCTGCGACGACCTTCGAGTACCTCGCCGGCGACATATGTATCGCTATATTGCGTGCGTGCCATGACTGCCTGTCCCTGTAATCAGTTCGTGCGGTCGGATTTGATGATTTCCGTCATCGTGATGCCAAGGCGTTCTTCGACAACGACGACTTCGCCGCGCGCGACGAGGCGGTTGTTGACGTATATGTCGATCGCTTCGCCGACCTTGCGGTCGAGTTCGACGACAGCGCCGCGACCGAGCTTGAGCAGCTGGCTGACCTGCATGTTCGCGCGGCCAAGCACCGCCGAAAGCTGGACGGGGATGTCATATACGGCGTCGAGATCCCGCGCGGTGCGGGTGATTTCCGGCGGATCTTCCTGCGCGAGAAGTTCATCCGAATTATCGACGCTTGCGACTTCGGTGCCGCCGTCGCCGATATCTTCCATGTCGGGTCCTCCTGCATCCGGTCCGCCGGTTTCATCGACCGTCGGATCGGGCCCGGGGGCGCCGTCTTCGGGCATATCTGTATCTTCGTTATCAGCCATTCAGGTTCTCCTCGAGATTATCCGGCCTGGGTTCCGCAGAATCCCCGGGATCGGATTTGGCTTCAGCTTCAGTGATTGGAGGGGCGTCACCGGAATTCCGGTCGGCCCCGGTGTCGGGTAAATAGGCTTCTATTGTTTTATCGATATTGTCCCAGAGCTTGGCGCTCGAATGTTCCGCGCCACCATCCGCCCATTCGACGCGGCAATCGGTCTCCGCGAACTCGTCCTCCGGCAGCAGGATGATGTCGCCAGCAAAGCCGCTTTTTGCCGCCAGCGTGTCGACCTTCTCGCGAAGCTGGTCCATGGCGGTTACGTGAACCCGGATAACGACCCGCGGCTCGTCCATGAGT
>TARA_R110000868_G_scaffold348196_1_pt1 | contig 11447 bp, 11 predicted proteins | sample TARA_R110000868 | Tara Oceans TARA_R110000868 (sample SAMEA4397489) | marine metagenome | biome: Polar Biome; feature: [SRF] surface water layer (ENVO:00010504); material: water (ENVO:00002006), including particulate matter (ENVO:01000060) such as... | depth 5 m | reverse complement strand
TGGCGTAAGACCTGCCCACGTTGTCAGGTCGGCATCGTAAGCCTGAACGCTGACCCCAATATCGGCATCAACTAAATACGTAGCGTCGTATGCCTGCACGTGGGTGCCAATTACTAGCCCAAGTGTCGTAGGTGTTATACTATCGGCAATCTCTAAACGTAAATTACTCCAAGCTATATGCTTGGGAACACCAGAAGACCAGATCGGAAACGTGTCTAGATCAGCAAGAACGGATGTTGATGAAGACGGATTTAACCCAGTTGAAACCGCCATGACAGCAGATAGCGCTAGGTCAATCGATGCACCATTATGTTGAGATATAAAACTCATTCAGGTACTATAAATTCATTGTCCGTACCTGCCAGGAACTTTCCTCCATTAGCAGTTTCAAACAGGTTAATAAAAATGCCCTCTGATCTACCACAAGCATAAAGAATATCTTCCCGATTGTTTACAATCTGAAATGTTATTCCTTTATTGTGTACAATCTGAAATGTTATTCCTTTTCGTAGAGTTGCGATTTCGATATTTATCGTTTTGCAACTCATCAAATAGATAGTGATTCAACGCTCTCAATAGAAATAATCAAATCGTCTCCGCTGCAAAATACAACAGGGTTATCAGTGTCTTTTCCTGCAATAATCTCACACGGATAATCGCTACCTGAATAGAGACCTGTTCGCTCAAGAAATATAGGAATGTCAATTATCGTATCTGCCAACTCCCCAAAAGATAGGTTCCCGATTTCCACTTTCGTAGGGGTGGCACCGCCAAGGATAATCAAATAGGCATGTATTGGAAGTGCGCTAGTATTCCAAGGAGAATTCTTTATCCGAATAATCTCCAATGCCCCTTCTTTTACTGTAATGATTGTTGACATCAGATTACGTGCTGTTGAATAATAATACTTCTGGAACGCCATTGCTGACGAATAAATGACCCCCTAGCCTTAATGAATTTCTCTTCAAGTCTACTCCTGTCATAATTCATCATGCGAAGCTTGGAATTAGTAGCCTCGGTTATCACTCTTTGTTGATTAATTATATTACCAGACTGCGTTCCAAACAATTGAACATTATGACCAAAAAGATTTAGGCTTCCATCATAGGTTTTAAATGCTAATTCAATATCTTTTGCCATATTTTGTTTAACAATATCAGTACTTAGACTTGCTGTCTGAGCAGCCTCCTGTGCCAATATTTGAGCCTGTAAAGAATTTCGTTGAATACCACCAGTGTAAATTGCAATCTGGCCCTCGAACTCCGCCCGAGAATTCTGAACAAGAGCGGAATACCGCTGCACACCTACGCCCGCATTAGTCTCGAATAGTCTAATTGATCTATCGAGAACAGTAACGTATTCCTGAATAACAAGCCCAGACTCCACATTATAAAGTGAAGACTTCAGACTATATAGATTCAACTCATTAGCATACTGCTGTATATCCGCAGAAACTTTCTGTAACTCATTCTGTGCGCTCGCGTTTGTTTCGAGCTGCGCTTGCTGCGAAACCCGCTGGGCGTTTATCTGAGCTTGTTCAGAGATTCTTCTAGCTTCAAGAGAGTGGTCATCCATTGCGCCCCTGTACTCATCACTAGTCTGCTGAATATCCTGAGCATATTGAGTCATGTGGAAACCTTGTTGGTCTCTCCACGGGCCAATAGCTTTCTGTAAATCCATGCTAAACGTCTGCACTTGACGTTCTATTTCTGAACGATACTTGACGGCAGACGTCTCGTAAGCTTTTACATTAGAGTCAAAATCAGCTATCGAAGCCTCTAGAGCCCGCGCTCTATTTGAAGCGTCTACATCAGTAGCCGACTTAGCATTAGATAACTCCTCTTGTAGAGTAATTCTACCTTGCTCAATAGCGGACAGAGCAGCTTTGTCATATATCTCGTTCTGGTTTCTCCACCTATTTGTTTCGTCAGAAATACCGGACTGAATCTCATTGAGTTCAGTATTTAGCTTGTTGACAATACTTGCCATCATTTCCGGGTCTTCACTACCCTCGTAATTGGAATAGTCAGTAAACGAAAGACTGCTCCCGCTTTTTATATATGAAGGAGGCGTACCAAGAGACGCTATCGTAGTGGCTAGTGCCGAAGTTGATTGTGATCCAATAAATGCTATTGCAGGCGCAACAAGCGCAGCGGGAGGGTTGAGCGTTGTCGATCCGTCAATCTCCTTGGTCAAATCGAGAGATGGCAGGGACGGGAGGGAAAGGTTTCCTTTGTAAACAGCTTTTGTATAAGCAGGTAATGGAGGCAGGGTATCGAGAGTGATTGTTCCAATAGCTGAAGCCAATGCTCCGGTATACGAAAATAAAGGAGCGGAAGGCGAAGTGGGTGCTTCCAGGTCGGTTACGCCACCAATTTTTTTGGTTAAATCTAAAGCGGTAACGTTAGGGACGGTGGGCTTACCCTCCAATTCCGGCGAAATATAAACCGGTGCGGATGGCAGCGCCGCTATAGTAGTAGCATTTGGCGCTACGGAAACGATGTCGCTAACCGAAAAGAATGGTGCGGCAGGAGCTGCCGGAGCAGCGGGAAGCGTAAAGGAAATTCCGTACCCATCACGCACATCCATCATCATGCTATCAAGAATATTTAATGCTGAACGAACAATGATCATATCAAGAAGCATCGTAGGAATAGCAGTTACGGATTCGGATTCAGACGTTCTATTAATATCTGGCATCGCAACACTTAATACCGTACCCCCAGCCGGAAGGACAAATACAAGATTGCCTAGTTCGTAAAATCCCGGGTATCCATCATTATCCTGTGTGGTTTCAAACCGATCTCTTTCCCAAGTATTAAGAGGGGTAGCCCGGTATCCGTCTTTATGCGCTCTCACAAAGCGTCTATTGGAAATATTGACCCCAGACCCAGTATCTATGTCTTCGGTTACGAAACTGGACAATACGTGTTCTGGAAGATCTGCAATAACCTCGCGAGAAGCTTCGTCGAAGAATTGCTCCATCCTGTCACCGTAAGGATATGCGCCAACAAGGTTCTTTATGCGTTGTGAGATTTTCATATCTAAAAAAGCAGAGCTTAGGGAGTGAGCGCGAAGACGGGTACGCTCACCCCCTAGACTCCTAACACCCTAGTGGGTGATTTTGTAGGTTAAGGTTGTCGCAGCATCGTTTGCAGCAGCGTCAAACGTCAGGCGATAGAAAGGGAAGTCACCCGACGTTGCCGCCACGTAAGCCACCCTTACTAAAGCCGTATCGCAATCTGCAGCGAACGAAGCATTAATGTCAACCCACGTAGCACCATCAAACGATCCTTCTAGATCAGTTGTTATGGCACCGGCTGTATTTACGGCCGCCGTGTTAATAAATGCCACAAAGTCACTACCTTTCGGCACTTCGAATGAGGCACCATTTACGGTTCCAGCGTTGCCTTGCAGCAACGATTCTGTTTGAACAACACGGTTGCCAGGATTACCATCAATGCGATCAATGGTTGTTTTTAAAATAGCCATGGAATAATTCTCCTAGATTATAGCATTATAAAACTCAGTGGTTAACTGAATTTTAGGATTGCATGAGTTTCTGGAAGTGCGATTTCGAGCCCTGCTTCCGTAAGGATCATATCCTGACGGGCATCGACATCGTTATCTTGAACGTTAGTCATCAAGAATGTATCACGAGATTTACCATTCCCTACAAGGGGACGGTAAGCAACATTCTTCATATCAATCGCAACAGCATAGTCCTCGAAAGGGCCACGTAGCCACGGATTGATTACGAAGTTAAAGTTGCCATACATGGTTTTAACCTGCATGATCTGATGTCCAAACTCTCCAGTAATGTTCTGGAAGTCTAAGCGAAAAGCATTTTCACCAACCGTGTTTTGAAGATAACCGCCAGCGCCAGTTTTGTTAAGCCATGTCGCAATCTTGCGAGAGCAGAGAACAAGTTTAGAACCGAGGTTCCCAAGTTCCCACTCAAAGAAATCTTCAGCAACTTCAAGAAATTTATCCCATCCTGCCTGACCGTAAGTGAAGTCCGAATAGACTTTACCATTAGCTTCGGTATATGGAAGAATTCCCCAAGTGCGGCGTTTTGGTGCGCCAGAGCCCTCGTCTGAAGTCCCGACACCAAAAAGAAACGCCTTCTCTAGATCGGCTTTGTGCTCCATGATCTTTTCAAGCCAAGTACGTTTGTACTCATTCTTGCGACCACGAAGCTCAGTGGCTTCACTTGTTCCTGAAAACATTGGGATTGCGGTCTTGAAAATCTGGCAGTACCCTTCTGAGTTGTACAACTCATCTTTCCAAGCCTCTGCAACGCCTGTTCCTTCAGCAAAACTTGATCCAGTGATCTCGATAGGAGCGTTATCTGCAAATGCACATGTCGCGCTAAAAAGAGGAGTCAGATCAACTTCCGCTGCGGTAGAAGTGTCTCCGGTATAATCAGGAACATCACCAACTTCAAAATGGCGGAGTACACCATTGGTATCTTGAAGCGTGATAATTTGACCACCGAGGACAAACTTCGGAACAACTGGTACAGCGACTTCTCGACCATAGATGTCATAGTCGGAATCTAGCTTTACCATGTTAGCGATTTCGGTTCCACTCGTGAAAGCAGTGGAAGTCTTAGCGCCCTTCAGTCTCATGTTTCGACGCAAAGCTTGGTGGCGTTGCTCCTGAAACTTAAAGACCGGATCATTTGTCGATACCTTGCGGTGCTTAGACAAATAAGAGAAAAAGGGAGTAGGCTTTGGGGCAATTTCAACAACCCGATCACCGAAGTTAAACTTACGACGATCATTGTTAATCGAAACACCCTGAAGCGTAGTACCCTGTGTTGAATACTGGTCAGCCATTGAAGTAAAGGTATGGGCCAGTAGACGTTATTGCCTACTGGCTATTGTTGATACCCCTACGGAATCAGGTCGGGAATATCTCACTCCCAGTCTGAAGCCCAATTAACTCATCAATCATCACATCTTCAGGTGCTCTTTGCGGTGCTCTTGATGCTCCAGATGCGACAGATGCAGGAACGGGTGGCAGACTAATAGAATGTCTTTGCTGCGCTTGCCGGGTCTGCATTTCTGCTGCCGGCTGCCCCCTTACGTGTCGGTATAGATGCACAAGATTATCAAATGTAAGAACATTCGGATCGTTCATGACCTGAATGAAATCATTCGATTGTTCCGCATTAAACCCGAATCTATTTTGAAGTTCATGACGATAGGTGGATTCAGTAGTCTGCTGTTCGACACGTTGACGCTCTATTTCCAAAGCGTTTTCTTGCCGCATCAACTGATTCTGCATCACATCATATCGCTGCTCATTAAAGGTTTCAAGATCCCGTAGGTACTTGTACGACGCAGACTGAGAATCCGTAAGGGCATCAGTCTGGTCGAAATCGGCGGGTCTTTCGGGCTTAAGAGGCATCTCTAATGGCGCTTGTGATCCCCTGGCTTGTGCGCCCACCGCACCCTCACCCGGATTAACCATTCGCTCTCCATCGAGTCGATAAAGTACTTCTTCGAGTTGCTTAGACTGCCGCGAGGCTGTTTCGGTCAAATCTCGAATTGTATTCTGTGCCTGATCGTATCTCTGTTGGAAATACTTGTAGCTGTTTGGATCATCAACCCCTTTAGGTTCTGGATTCAAACTGCCATCTCCGTTGCCCCAGGCATCACCCTTATTGGATTCTGCTGTCTTAGGAGAAAATTGTGCGGGATCATTAGGAATCCCGGCTAGATCCCAAACTGATTCGGGTGCATCTTGTTCTGTGCCAATAACACTATTGACTAAAGAATCTAGTGCGTCTGCACCCTGTTCTTGCGTGGTAATCGGATCACTCATTACGTTTTACCGTGGATGTCGGACGGAGCTTTACTGTCTCTATTTTTTTAATTCCCGCTAATTCCCGTTGAGTATTCCTCAACTCGTCAGCCTGACGTTGTTCATAGAGTTGCGAAGCCATATCCATGCGATTTGTAGCTTTATTTATTTGCTGTTCACCGCGTTCAACTTGGAGAGCCATCTTTGCGTGATAGACCTCTCGTTCACGAGTCTGCAAGTCACCACCAATTTCTTTCAACTGTTTATTTAGCTGCTCGATCTGGGATGCCTGCTGATTTATGATGCTCATGCGTTCCGTAACGCCTTCAGCATCTACAACGTCCGTCTTCTTGAGAACTTCCTGTGCATCAATGATGCCTTCGCGCTTGAGATCGATATAATAATCGAGTAGCGCGAAGCGGTTATTTGGAAGCGTTGATCCCGTGACCACCACGCCATCATAAATACCGCTTGCAAGATCTAGGGATTTGCCTATTGCTGCTCCGAAACTATCGTACTGCATCAGATTGGCAACAGTCTCCTTAATTGTGTTGTTCGGGTTTACCAGACGGATAACCTTTCTGGTTGTGTACGTGATCTGTATCAAAGGTATAATCACCCGGCAAAGGTGATTCATTGCCCCTTCAATATCGTCTAGTTTCGAGCGAATCCTTCGCTGTCCAAACTGCTCAATAGCAATCGTTCCCTTGTGCGTAGCGGGAGCCTGTGAAGCATCTCCTTGCATCAATGAGAAAATTCCCATTTCGCGCTCAATCATTTGAACAAGCGTGTTAAATTGCGAATACGCACCAGCACTAATCGGAACCGGCTGTGCAATGACGGGGGCGCCGTATTCTGCATCATACTCAATAATGGCCGCACCAGGTCGTGCAAATTCAGCCTCGATCTCGTCCTTGTCAACTGATCCGCGTGGCACGAAAGCCTTTACGTTAGTTGAAGAAGATAGATTGGCAGTCATTAAAGCCTGAATCTTATTGATATGCTTCTGAATAGGCATAACAAACTGGACATCGCTCATGGGATAAGGTGTCCTAAAGTGACGGTTGTTTAGCGGCACTACTGGATACTGGTCTATTGGCAGGTATCCCGCCCAGTATTTCCTATTGCCAATACTGATTACAAGCCTGATTCTCGTTTGGGGGTATTCTCTGGTCAGTATCTGACCCATTTCTATAAGATCATCTTTCTTTAAAAGTGCAATCTCAAGTATTCTTTCTGGTACCTCTTCCCCAGTAGGGAGTTGCTCCCCGGGTAGTGTTACAATCCTGATTCGTTCGTCATCAGTCTGCTCACCCTCTTGCCATAGTTCGGCTGCTTGATCATACTCTTCGCCGTCTACTATCTGCTGCTGGCCATTCTGGTCGCTTACAACAGCGATAGGGGTATTTTTATACTCTTCGAATTCTGGCTTTAAAAATATTCCTTCGTAGTCATTGTATAGTTCAGAAACGCTTATATAGGGTATTTTTACCTTTGTGTACCGTTCAATAACCTTAAACTTGTCGTGGTAAGTGTCTTGGCCATGACCACGTAGCTGCTGCGAATCCTGTGCCACAAGTCCAGTAGACCATGTTGATTCACTTTCTATCGACCCTGCTTCGGACTCAAGAATGTCTCCCGAGGTAGGCCATAGGTTTTCTATTTGCTCTGCTGTACGAGTGGTAATAATCAGAACGTGTGCTGCATCGCGCCACAATCGATCTTTTGAGTTTGGGTCTGGGTAAACATCAAGTGGGTCAACATCTGTAATAACGACCTCTCCTTTCCCAAAGTCGCCGTCTGGGTCAATGTATGCTTGTAAGCACCCACGCCCCTTGACGTAATAATCGTAACAAGCAGCTTTTAATTTTTCATTGCCCGAAGACTGCTGCCACACCCAAGCCAATACGTCCGACATAACCTTAGCGGTTTTTACGTCTGAATCTTCCCTAGCCGTAACTTGGAAGCTTGGATGGTTTGTTGTCAACATCGCCACGGCTTGCTCTACCGCGGGCCACACAACATTTATCGGCAGTGGTGACTGCCCACGTTTTTCAAGTTCGTCTGCTTGCTTTTTAGTAAGCATGACATTATGCAGAAACTCTTCGCACTTTGTGGCCTGAGTAGACCAATCATCCTGACTTGACTCGTAATGCCTAGCCAGTTCCAGAGAATACTCTACTTCCTCATCAGGCTCAATCTGAGTGAGCTCGTGATTTACAGGATCTTCTTGTCTTTCAAGATCCCGGCTACGGTGACTTATAAGATTGAAACTTGACACGGCAACCAAATATTGGTAGATATTATCTCTGGTTAAGATACGCTATTTAATATATCACCGCAATACCTACTACAAAACTTCCCAGTCATAAATTTTTCTAATGGAAGACTTCTCTTCTCTTCTAGAGGATCCAACAGGAGCGGTGTGATACGGTAGGTATGCTCCCTTGTTAGCATAGAACACGCCATCCAGAAGGTCGTCATGCTTTGATCTTGGAAAGGAAAGCAATTCATCTACAAGGTGCTGCATATTGGCCCCGAGAATCTTATCATCTGTTCTTCGCAAGAAAAACTTCTTCTGATAAAATAAAGGCTGAAGTCCTTCCAGTCGCTCGGTCTTGCCTCTACGGGGATTGTTTTTAATCATCAAGCCAGGAATGTGAACATTCTTATCGCGCATGATATAGTCGGCAAGCATCGACTGGTATCCCACAGTTTCTACTTGGGTTTTATCCGGTTTCCAAATCTTATAGAGTCTGATAATTTCGTTTCCGACATCGATAGGACGCATTCTGCGCCTCACTAGATCCAATACGTATCTATTCCCCTCCCTGTCAACTCCCAAAACAACTATGCCGGTGTAGTCTGCACTATTGCTAACACTAGATGCCGGGTCGATACCCATAAAAATATTGATCGGTATAAGAGTTTCCTTGTCTTTAATATTCAAGAAAGCCTTACACTTTTCTGTATCGTCTCGGTATTGCTCCCAAGTTACCTCTCCGTCATAATAGAGCATGTCCTCTGCTCGGAATAGTTGATCTTCATCGCCAACAACGCGGCACATATACTCTCTTTGAAAAACAGAGCCGCGCCCTATCTCTTCTAGAGCTTCTCTTTTTTTATTTAGCCACTCCATTGACCTTAGCTCAGGCCACAACGGAGTCTCTTCACCCGTTTTTGGATCGGTAATAATTGCAGAATAGTGATGCGTCCGCCAATCAATCATGTCGGAAAGCATAAACACAATTGCTCTCTGGTGCTGCGGGGTGCCAATGTTAAGATACTTACATGGGTTTGATCCACCTACGTTATGTAACGCCTGCAGAAACCAGCGAAAGTTACTTTCCATCCGTTCTGAATTCTTTGTATTCTCCTCATCCTCACCATCATCAAGCAATACAAAGTCTGGCCGGGTTCCGCCTACGTTTAATCCACGAACTTGTTGACCCATCCCCTTCGCCATAAATATGTCACCATAGGCGGTAATAACGAAATCTTCTCTCCAGACACGCGCTGTTTGCTGACCATGGTATCCGAACAATGTTTTAAAGTTTTCACTGTACTCGAACGTATTCTTGATCGCTGTGAGAAGATTTATCGAGTGACCGCGAGACCTTGATACAAGTAAGACGAAGTGCTTTCTCCGGGGTCGTTTATAGTATGCGTCAACGCAGAACGTTCTCCACAGGCTGCCGCCTAATCCCGTTACGGATGTTTTTGCGTGACCACGTGGTGCAATAATGTTATCATTAAGGATTTCATCATCTTTGATAACCATCTCTAGATCAAGATGAAATGGAGGTGGTGCCAACGTAGCAACATTTGGCATACATAGGCGAAGCATCTCAAGAGGGCTTTCTATACATGCAGCTTGAGCAGTTTCGATAATAAGTTCATTTGTCAAAACAATTGGCCCTGAAGTATTTTGGGATCCGCTTCCTGTACAATCCTCTCTTCTTCAACTTCTTGATCGCGACGAAGCTTCATCTCATAGGTTATCTGCCACGCAGCCCTGCTCTCCCCGACACTATCACTATCTTTCTCTTCGCTTTGCAAAGCGCAACCAGTAGACAGCCCCCTCGGATTGAGGTATTTCATGCTTTTCTCTAGCATGGTTTTCTGAACCATCTTGTTCAGGCACACCGGCTGCTGTCCATTAAGATAACCACCCGACTCGGCTAGATAGGCGCAGTCAAAGCACCCACCCTTTGGCATGATGTCAGCCTGATAAACCATTATATCATCTTTTTATTTATTAGTAGGCTTCTTTTTTTTTGATGCCGGCAAAATAACAGGGTCAATAATTTTTTTAGGTACTTCTTTTTTCAACTTTCGTTCATTGACCAATCCGGCTAATGCATCATCTTGGCGATCTATGCGCTCTCGTAATTCGCCAACAGTGCGCGTAATCCCGTCGAGTTCTTTTTGCAAGCGTGTTGTATCTCCCATTCCCATTGTTTTTTCCGTTTAGTTATCGTTTTCTTCTAGTAACCCATGGACATCGGGTATTGAATCCCCTATCGAAGATTGGTATTCAAAGTCCGTGTCGATACTCCTAGGTTTTAGTAGATGACTGAGATCTCGCGTTTCGAGAATGCCACCACTTATTTCAATTTTATCTGGTTTCATGTCCAGCATGTCGGTGTACTTATCCAACACGCGAAGCTCTGTTGCCAGATCATCCTTGTCTCTGGCTTTCTCCCGTACCGCTTCGTAATGCTTAAGCACTTCTTCAGGAGTAATTTTGGCGTTTGTCATTAAGAGCGCCAGTTCTGATCGTACCATTTCCTTAACGGCTTTTGTTCTAAAAATACGTTTAATACTACTAATCGGCTGATCCTGATCATCACGCCACATTGTTCCTAATCGTAGCCAGTCATTATCATTAAGCCTAGACCGCTCTAGTAATATACGAGTATACGCCACAACTACACGCCTAGTGCGCTCCCTCCTGCTTTCCTTCTCGTCCCAAGAATAGTTACAAGTCATATTCTCATGACCGTACCCAAAAGTTTTCCTGGATGAATACCGGCGCCCAAAGACAAATATAACCTGTACCTGAGAGGTTCTTTCGTTAACAAGGTAGACACCATCAAATATTGGTGATACTACTCCGTGGTCGTCAATTAGGTATGTTCTAGACCTGTCAACCTTCTGATCGTCGTAGTCGGGAACCTTATTATGGAAGGGTTTTTCTGGTTTTGCTTTTCTCCACTGAACATAGTTTATGTCTCTCTCGTCGGCTTCCTCCTGAGAGAATAGGTAGTACCGAACGACTTGCCGCCCCTCCCCGGTATATCTAGATCGGTCAAATGGTATCACGTTATTTAGTTTATGTCCGTGATAATAGAGCTTTTTGGTTTAATAATGTTGCTTTCAAAGTTTCCGTTTGCCTGCATCATGTGTATAAAACCTTCCACTGCCCCATTCCATGCTATTCTAGCCTCGTCAAAAGTAGACCCCTGCCCTGATATGCAAAAGCATACGTCTAGATAGGCCCCACCTATCGGTTGCCCTTCTTCGTTCACCGTAAGATCCGATAGTGTTGTGGGATCGTTGCCGCACAAGGGGCATTTGTGAGATATTTTTACCATGCTCGTACTCGTTTTAAAATATATTACACCGCGTCCATT
>TARA_R110000868_G_scaffold35321_7_pt1 | contig 11452 bp, 11 predicted proteins | sample TARA_R110000868 | Tara Oceans TARA_R110000868 (sample SAMEA4397489) | marine metagenome | biome: Polar Biome; feature: [SRF] surface water layer (ENVO:00010504); material: water (ENVO:00002006), including particulate matter (ENVO:01000060) such as... | depth 5 m | reverse complement strand
GCCATGGCCGCAGACGAAGGCGAGATGCGCGTCGCGGGCATGGCCGAAGAAGCACTGCGCCGCCTCAAGACCAAACTCAACTGAGGGTTACAAGCGCCTAGTGGGGCGGCAGGGTGACGATGAATTCGCGCACCGTGTCCGTGATCCCCGTCATCATCATGCCGACGCCGATGGTCGCCACAATGAGACCCATGAGCCGCGTCACGACCGTAAGATTGGTCGCGCCGAGAAAGCGGACGATGCGCGGCGCCTGAATGAACATGAGATAGGTCAATCCGCCGATGACCATGAAGGCCAGGATCGAGATCAGCGTGTAGAGAATGCCCTCGTTGGCGGCAAAGCCGACGGCGGTGGCAATCGTGCCCGGCCCCGCGATCATCGGCATGCCGAGCGGCGAAATGGCCACTGAAAGCTGGGCTTCGATGACATCGGCGGCACCTTCCTCGCCCTCGACTTCCTTGGGAACCTGCACGGTGGATGAATGACCCTGCAGCATCTGGTAGCCGACAAGCGAGACGAGAATGCCACCCGCGATGCGGAGCGCCGACATGGTGATGCCGAAAAGTTCAAAGATGAGCTTGCCCGCGAGTGAAAACAGCACCACGACAAAAATAGCCGTCAGCACCGCATGGAGTGCGACCTTGCGCTTCACGTGCGGACGGTCGCCCTGCGTCAGCGCGATGAAGATGGGGGTCGCGGAAATTGGGTTGGCGATGGCGAAATAACCGGCAAGCGCGGTCAGGCCGAAAGTGACGAGATCGTTGAACATGAGGGGCTCCTTGGGGGTGAGCCTCGCTTGAGCCTGCGGAAAGTGCAAGGGAGGCGGTGTAAATTGCCCGTGAAAGCTCCGCCCCTCTGGTCTTTTGGCCTTGGCTCCCCCACATTCTCCAAAATGTGAATTGAAAGCCGGAGCCAATATGTCCCTCAAAGTTGCCATCCAGATGGATCCCGTCGAGACCATCAACATCCACGGCGATTCAACTTTTGCCCTTGGGCTTGAGGCGCAGAAGCGGGGGCATGCGCTTTTTTACTACGAGCCGAAGAACCTCTCGATGCGTGACGGACGGGTTTACGCGCGCGGCCATGCGCTGACATTGCGCCGCGAAGCGGGCAACCACGCGAGCCTCGGCGCTGAAGAAGTGCTGAACCTGGCCGAATTCGATGTGGTGCTGCTGCGCCAGGATCCGCCCTTCGACATGAGCTACATCACCACGACGCATATGCTCGAAGTGATCCACCCCAAGGTGCTGGTGGTCAACGATCCGTCCGAAGTGCGCAATGCGCCGGAAAAGATTTTCGCGACGCGTTTTGAAGGCCTGCTGCCGCCGACGCTGATCAGCCGCGACCCGCATGAGATCAAAGCCTTCCGCGCCGAGTTTGGCGACATCATTGTAAAACCCTTGTTCGGCAACGGCGGCGCGGGTGTCTTCCGTCTGCGCGAGGGCGACGAAAACCTCGCCTCATTGCTGGAAATGTTCGGCATGCAAAACCGCGAGCCGATCATCGTGCAGAAATATCTGGCTGACGTGAGGAAGGGCGACAAGCGCATCATTCTCGTTGATGGCAAGCCGGTCGGCGCGATCAACCGCGTGCCGGCGGCGGGCGAAGCGCGCTCCAACATGCATGTCGGCGGACGGCCTGAAAAATCCATGCTCACCAAACGCGAGCAGGAAATCTGCGAGATGATCGGGCCGGATCTGAAAAAGCGTGGACTGATTTTTGTCGGCATCGATGTGATCGGCGATTACCTGACCGAGATCAATGTGACCTCGCCGACCGGTATTCAGGAGATTGACCGGTTTGACGGGTCGGACCTGTCGAAGCTGGTGTGGGATGCGATCGAGGGACGTTTAAAGCGATAATTTTTTTTATAGGCAATCAAGGGCGGAATGATGGAACGGTTTAGCTTTGCGGCAGCGCTGGTGCTGGCTTTCATCGGTGCGGCTTATGCGGCCAATCAGGCGGGCGATGTGGCGCGCGCACGGGCGGATAACCCTGTTCTCATCACTATTGATACGCATACGGATATTCCGACATTTTTTGCGTCCGTTAAATATGATCCGGCCAAAACCAATCCGCCGCCAGTGCTCGTTGATCTGCCGCGCATGAAGGCAGGGCATCTGGATGCTGTGTTCTTTATCTCTTATGTTGATCAGACGAAGCGTGACGCGACGGGCTATGCGGAAGCAGCGTCGGAAGCCTTTGCGAAATTTGCCGCCATTCACCGCATGACGGATGAGCTTTATTCAGATCAGATCGGCCTTGCACTGACGTCCGCTGACATTCGCCGCATCCATGCGCAGGGCAAAAGTGTGGCGCTGATCGGCATGGAGAACGGCTATTCCATCGGCAAGAATATTGATCTGCTGAATATCTATTACGGGCTTGGCGCGCGCTATTTCGGCCTCGTCCACAACGGCCACAATGACATTGCCGACAGCGCCCAGCCGCAGGAGAAATTCGGCGACAAATCCAATGCCGATGGCGGCGAGCACGGCGGTCTGTCGGAATTTGGCCGCAAGGTGATTGAACGTTGCAATGATCTGGGGTTGATGGTCGATGTGAGCCATTCGGCGAAATCGACAACGCTGCAGGCGATTGAAGCCTCGCGCGTGCCGATCATCGCCTCGCATTCGGCGGTCTTCGCGCTCAACCCGCATGCCCGCAATATGTCGGACGAGGAAATGAAGGCACTGGCGGCCAAGGGCGGTGTCATCCAGATCGTGGCCTTTGACGAATATTTAAAACCGCTCGACCCTGAGAAAAAGAAGGCGCGCGGGATGCTGGCGAAGTCTCTGGGCTTCACAAGTCTCGATGCGATTTTTGAAGCGGATAAGGCGACGAAGAAAAAGTTTTTCGACGGGCTCGCCGAACTCGACAAAAAATGGCCGCGTGCCGATGTGAGCTTGCTGGTCGATCACATTGATTATGCGGTGAAGCTGATCGGCGTTTCCCATGTCGGCATCGCGTCGGATTTTCAGGGCGGTGGCGGCATCGCCGGCTGGGCGGATGCGTCCGAAACCTCAAACGTCACCAAGGAACTCGTGAAGCGCGGCTATTCAGACGGCGACATTGCCGCGATATGGGGCGGCAACCTCATGCGTGTGATGGATGAGGTCGCCGCCGCCCGTCGTTAAAAAACATCGGCCTTAAGCTTGTTGAATATGCCTCAGTGCTTGCCATTCGGTCTGTCGATGGGCAGGGATTGGGAATTGGCATCAGGCAGATCAGCTTGGCTGCCGGTTGCCGTTGAACCCATCGAGCCGGGCGGCGTTTGCGCCGGGCCGATGCCCGAGGAACAGGCCTGAAGTCCGGCCATTGCGGCGGTGATGGCGAGAACGGGAAGAAGGCGTTTTAAATTTTTCATCGTCTATCTCCTGTTGAGCCCCCGCTGTTTCCCGACCCTGCGGGCCAATCATGTCTGCATTGAGGCCTGGAACGGTTAATGTTCCCATTTCGTTCTTGACTGCCACGGTGATTTCGCCAAAGCTTTGCCTGTCAGCGTTGTCACAAGGGGCAGGGGCATGGTCGCGCGGGTCGAGACGGTTGCGTTTCAGGGGGTGGAGGCAAGACCCGTCGATGTGCAGGTCCATATGGCGGGCGGCATACCCGGTTTTGCCGTCGTCGGGCTCGGCGACAAGGCGGTCGCTGAAAGCCGCGAGAGGGTGCGCGCCGCGCTCCATGCCATCGGCCTCGGATTGCCGCCCAAACGCATCACCGTCAATTTGGCACCGGCCGACATGCCCAAGGAAGGCAGCCATTATGATTTGCCGATAGCACTCGGACTTCTCGTCGTGATGGGCGTCATGGCGCAATCGGATTTGGATAAGTTCATTGTCATCGGCGAACTGTCGCTCGATGGCCAGATCCATGCGGTGGCGGGCGCTCTGCCTGCCGCAATGGCGGCAAACGCGCGCGGCCGCGGCCTCATCTGCCCCGAGGCCTGCGGGCCGGAAGCGGCCTGGGCGGGGATGGACGAGGCCAACGCCGGCGGCATTCTCGCGCCGCGCTCGATCATTGCGCTGGTCAATCATTTCAAAGGCACGCAGGTGCTGACCGAACCCCAGCCGATGAAGGCGAGCGATCCGCGTGCGCTGCCCGACATGCGCGACATCAAGGGTCAGGAAATGGCCAAGCGCGCCTTGGAAGTCGCAGCCGCCGGTGGTCACAATATGCTGATGGTGGGGCCGCCGGGCTCGGGCAAGTCGATGCTCGCGGCAAGGCTGCCGGGCATTCTTCCGCCGTTGAGCCCACGCGAAATGCTCGACGTGTCGATGATCGCCTCCATCGCGGGCGTCTTGCAGGCACAGGGCATGGGCCGTGCGCGCGCCTTCCGTGCGCCGCATCATTCAGCCTCGATGGCCGCCCTTGTCGGCGGCGGGATTAAAGCCAAGCCCGGCGAAGTGTCGCTTGCTCATCGCGGGGTTTTGTTTCTCGATGAATTGCCGGAGTTTCCGCGCCAAGTGCTCGACAGCCTGCGCCAGCCTATCGAGACGGGCGAAGCGGTCGTCGCGCGTGCCAATGCGCATGTGACTTATCCCGCCCGCTTCCAGCTGATCGCCGCTATGAACCCCTGCCGCTGTGGTCATGCGGGCGACGCCGCGCGTGCCTGCCCGCGCGTGCCGCGTTGTGTCGGCGATTATCAGGCAAAACTCTCGGGGCCGCTGCTCGACCGGATCGATATTCACGTCGAAGTGCCGCCTGTCTCGCCCGCCGATCTCGCCTTGCCGCCGCCTGCTGAAGGCTCCGCTGAAATCGCGCTGCGCGTTGCCACGGCGCGGGATATTCAGGCTGATCGCTACGAAGGACTTCAGCGCACGATGGGTGAACGCGCGCCGCAGCTCAATGCGCATGTCGAAGGCGAATTGCTGGAAGACATAGCCGCGCTCGATGAGGCGGGGTTGCGGCTGCTGAGGGAGGCCGCCGAACGGATGCATCTCACCGCGCGCGGCTATCACCGTGTGCTGCGCGTTGCCCGCACATTGGCCGATCTCGACGGCAAGGATGATGTGCGCCGCCTGCATGTCGCTGAAGCGCTCGCCTATCGCGAACCTGTCGCCGGTCGTCTCGGCGCGGTCGCCTGACGCAGAGATCTAGTCCGTTGTCAGATCAACAGTGACACGGGCCGAAAGGCCGGGACGCAAACGCTCGGCGCCCTCCTGACCCGGCAAGAGTTTAATGCGCACGGGTAGGCGCTGGACGATACGTGTGAAATTGCCCGTCGCCGGTTCAAACGGCAGCAGAGCAAATTCTGAACCCGACGCCGGTGCAAAACTTTCAACTTCGCCGTTGAAGACATGGCCGGGCAAGGCATCGATCTTGAAGCGCACGCTTTGGCCGACCTCCATGCGCGCGGTCTGTGTTTCTTTGAAATTGGCCGTCACATAAATCGTGTCGGTCGGCACAATGCGCATGAGTTGCGTACCGGGCTGGACATACTCGCCTGTTTGCACCTGACGATCACCGACAATGCCGCTGACGGCGGCGCGAATGACCGTGTGATCGAGATTGAGTTTGGCAAGCGACAGCGATGCTTCCGCTTTGGCGACATCGGCTTCGAGCCGTGCGCGTGTCAAGCTGACAACCGAAGCCTCGCTTTCGCGCGCAACAAAATCAGCGCGTGATTTGTCGGCGCCTGCATGAGCAGCCACAGCCGTCGCGCGCACGCGTTCAGCATCACGACGCGATATATTGCCATTGCCGACGAGGGCGTTGTAGCGCCTGGCATCCGCCTCAGCGCGTGTGCGTTCAGCGTCTGCCGCTCGAATGGCGGTGGCAGAAGCCGAGACATTGGCAGCGGCCAGTTCTTCCTTCGCGTTTTGTTGGGCAAGCACAGCGCGCGCGGACGCGAGGTCAGCTTCTGACGATTTCACCGCCTGCACATAGTCTTCATCGTCAATGCGGGCGAGCACATCGCCTGCGTTGACAGCTGTGTTTTCCTGCACCAGCACTTCAGCAATGAGGCCGCGCACTTTCGGCGCAACAATCATATTGTCGGCTTTGACATAGGCGTCATCTGTCGAGACGGAGGAGGCGGGCAGCGCAATCCATGTTGCGCCGAGAACAATGGCGGCAATGGCACTTGATGCGACAATGATCGCGCGGCGCGGCAGGTTTGCAAGGCGCGCGGCGAGGCTTGATGGAGGCACCAGTTCCGGCATGGCATCTTCAAATGTGGTCATGATTCACCTTCCGATTGGAAAGACCAGGCAGGTCGTGGTGCCGCTGGCGCAGAGCCGGTTCTGATTGTCGTAGATACGGCCCTCGGCATAGGCCGCACGATTGCCCGACGTGACTATTTTGCCTTCGGCGCGCAAGGGCCCGCTCGCCTCGCTCATCGGGCGGTGATAGGCGATTTTGAGTTCCAGTGTCGTGAAGCCCTGACCGGACTTGAGTGTGGAGTGAACAGCGCAGCCCATGGCCGTGTCGAGCAATGTAGCCGCATAGCCGCCATGCACCTGACCCAGCGGATTGAAATGCGCCAGCGTCGGCTGGCCTTCAAAGACAACTTCACCGACCTCCGCGCTTTGCGGCGTGAAGCCCATGGTCTGCACCATGCCGTTGTAGCCGGCTTCACCGGAAAAGATCGCGCGCAGCTGATCGATGCCAGCGAAAGAGGCGAAACGTTGCGACACGTTCAAAGACGCTTCGTCGGGGAGGATCGCGTTCATGGCGTCACCTGTGCGTCGGGAGCAAGAAGAGTGGATTTGATCGCGGTGCGCGAAGCGTCGAGCAAGGCGTCGGAACTTTCCTTGTTGGACAGCGTGCGCGCGAGCGTCACGGCACCGACCATCGCGGCAAGAACGGCAGGAGCACGGGCCTCAGCATTTGCAAGTCCCGCGCGGCTCATGCGGCCAGAAAGCATCTTCGTCATCTGGGCGACACCCGCATCGAATGCACGGCGGAAGGCCACGGACTGGCGCGGCAGGTCGGAACTCAAGGCCACCACCGGACAGCCGGTCGCCACATGGTCGCGGTGAAGGGGCGCGACATATTGATCGACATAGGCATCAAGTGCCGCGCGGGGCTCAAGCCCTGCAGTGCGGCGTTCCCAGAGCCTGCCCGTCGCCGCAAAAGTCGCGCTTAGCGTCTCGGCGAGAAAGGCGTCCTTGGATTTGAAATGCGCATAAAACCCGCCATGCGTGAGGCCTGCCGCCTTCATCACCTCGGCCACCGACAACCCGTCAGGCCCCTTGGCGCGAAGGGCGGCGACACCTGCCTTGAGCAGGCGGGCGTGGGTCTCAGCTTTATGGGTTTCATTGTAGCGCATGGCTTGTAACTCCTCTGGCGAGGTTTATATGATGATCATCATACTATAAGTCAAGACCACCGCGCCGGAGTTTTCCGCCATGAGCCTGTCAGACGCAGACGCCCTGCCCGCCGCTGCCGCACCGGCAGGCGCGATCAGCGAAAAGCGCAAATTGCTGATTTTCGGCATCATGGCCTTCGGGCAATTCATGGCGCTGCTCGACATTCAGATTGTCGCCGCTTCGCTCAATTCCATTCAGTCGGGGCTCTCGGCCGGGCCCGATGAAATCGCCTGGGTGCAGACGGCTTATCTCATGGCCGAAATCGTGATGATCCCGCTTGCCGCCTTTCTCAGTCAGGCGATTTCGACGCGCTGGCTCTTTGTCGGCTCGGCCATACTTTTCACGCTCGCGAGCCTCCTTTGCGGCATGGCCTGGTCGATTGAATCCATGATCGCCTTCCGCGCCGTTCAGGGTTTTGTCGGCGGCGCAATGGTGCCGACCGTCTTTGCCACGGGCTTCATGCTGTTCACCGGAACGAAGCGAGCGATGATCCCGGCGATCCTCGGCATGGTCTCGACACTTGCCCCGACATTGGGGCCGACGCTCGGTGGTTGGATCACGGATGCCTGGAGCTGGCACTGGCTCTTTTTTATCAACATCATCCCCGGCACCATCATCGCCATCACGCTGACGGCTTGGGGCAAAGTCGATGATGCTCATCTACCGATGCTAAAACGCATCGATTGGATGCATGTGGCCTCGCTGGCGGTGTTTCTCGGTGCGCTGCAATATGTGCTGGAAGAAGGCCCCCGCTATCAGTGGTTTGAGGATGAGACGATCAAAACAGTTGCCTGGGTCTCGCTGATCGGCGCGATTGTTTTTATCGAACGTTCCTTCTATTCGACCATGCCGGTGGTGAAGCTCACGCCCTTACGTCATCCCGTCTTCGCGCTCGCCTGTGTTCTCAATGTTGTGATCGGCTTCGGGCTCTATTCAGCGACATATCTCACGCCCGTCTTTCTCGGTCGCGTGCGTGGCTTTTCAAGCCTCGACATCGGCACGACTGTCTTCGTGTCGGGCATCTTCATGGTTTTCTCCGCCCCGATTGCCGCCCGTCTCACAACCGTCGTCGATCAGCGCGTCGTCATCAGCTTCGGCCTCACGCTCTTTGCCATCTCGCTCTGGATGTTCTCCTTCGTCACTTCTTCATGGGGCTTCGACGAACTTCTCATCCCGCAAGGCTTGCGCGGCTTCGCGCTGCTCCTCTGCATTGTGCCGTCGGTCGGTATGGCGATGAACGGTCTCGGACCCGATGAACTACGTTTCGGCTCGGGGCTTTTCAATTTGATGCGCAATCTCGGAGGTGCGGTCGGTATTGCCTCTGTCACCACATGGCTTGGCGACTTTGCAAGAACCAATGCAGCACATCTGGGTGAAGCCATGAGCGCACGCAGCACACAAGCCTTGAGCGGCGTCGCCGCCCGCTTCAACGCACTAACGCCCGACGCTGACCACGCGCGCTCCATGCTCGAAGCACAACTGGGGCTTTATGTGTCACGAGAGGCGCTATCGCTGGCCTTTCAGGACGTTTTCACGGTGATGGCATGTCTCTTTGTAGCGTCGCTTCTGATTGTCCCCTTTTGCAAGACGGCAATATTGTCCGACGATGCAGAGCCCCCTTCTGGGCATTAAGGCCCCGCAAGCGATCGCTCCCATTTGTTTACAATCTGTCAATAATTTGGGTCCAGCATTGAGACTGATAATTCCCTTTGGGCCTGTTTGATGGGGGGGGGAGGATTCAGCAATGATTTTTCGACGCCGCCATTTTGCATCAATACTTGCCGCCGGACTGCTTTGCCTGACGCTGGTCGCCTGCGGGCGCGGTAGCGACGATCAGGTGCATGACTTCTTTTCCGACATAGCCAAGGGTGCCCGAACCGAAGCTGCGGCGCGTTTCTCGCCGGGGCTTCACGCCCGTTTCAGCGAAGACGCGCTTCTTGTCGCGCTGGATCAATGGTCGAGCGACATCGCCTCGCATGGCGGGCTGAAGGACATTGCGCTGTCAGGCGGTGTCATCACCTATAATCAGATTGCCATGTATGATGTCGTGTTGACCTATGGCGACGGCAAGACCAAAGCGCTCAAAACCACTCTCGTCTATGACGATGAGGACTGGTACATCAACACGGCGCTTTAGCACAAAATCCCTCTTGAATTTTATCCGCTTGCGGAGATTATATGCGCCTCGATTCTAACCAGGGGCGGATGATGAACGTCAAAACAGTCGGGCTGGCGGCGCTGGGTATACTGGCAGTGATTGTGACCGGGCTTTTGGTCGTAGTGTTCCTGATCTTTCCCCGTGTTTCGGCGGCGCCCGACATGCAGGTCGAACGGACAGCGGAGCGCGTCGCCCGTGGCGATTATCTGTTCAATCATGCGCTTGCCTGTGTCGGCTGTCATACACCTGTGCTGGAGCCACGGCGTTTTTCCGGTCTTCCCGATACGCACCAGATGGCTGCGGGTCGCTATATGGGCGGACCGGCCGAAGGGTTTCCCGCTGACATTTATCCGCCAAACCTCACGCCTACAGCACTTGGTGGCTGGACCGACGGCGAGATTTACCGCGCAATCGTTTCCGGCGTGACGCGCGACGGGCGGCCGATGTTCGCGCTCATGCCTTATGTCTTTTACAAGGCGCTCGATACAGAAGACGCAAAGGCGCTGGTTGCCTATCTGCGCAGCCTGCCCCCGCAACCTGTGACACAGCCTGCAACCACCCTCCCGCTGCCGGTGCGTATTGCCATGCGATTTGTGGTCGCTGATCCGGCACCCGAAGGGCTGAGTGCCCCGAGAGACGAATTGGCGCAGGGAAAATATCTCGCCTTCGCAGGCGCCTGCTTTGAGTGCCATACCAAGCGCAACGACCGGGGCGAGCCTGTGGGTGCCCCTTTCGCGGGCGGAAATATTTTCGCCCTGCCGGGTGGCGCAATTGTCCGTTCGGCCAATATCACGCCTGATGAGGAAACGGGCATCGGCGGCTGGTCGAAAGAGAGTTTCATCGCCCGGTTTCGTAGCCGGACAGCCGCTTCCCTGAACGATGTTCTGCCCCAACCGGGCGACATGGACAGCGAGATGCCGTGGAGCGCCTATGCGGGCATGACGGAGGCTGATCTGGGGGCTCTTTACACCTATCTCAGAACGGTCTCGCCTGTGGCCGCCGAAGTGGTCACTTTCGAACCGCCACCGGCGAAATAATCGCACCACACCGGCAGGAAATGGCGGGTTCGGTAATCCTCCGGTAACCATAGATGCGGCACCTTTAGTGACTTGTTCCTGAGGCCCCAAAAATGCCCATCTTCAACGCCGATCCCGTGCCGCTTGCCTTGCTTGCGCTCGCCACCGTGCTTCTTCTCGGTGTCGAGGCCTGGCGACGTGCGGCCTCACGCGCGCGCCACCACGAAAGCCTCGCCAGCAAAGCCGAAGCCGAGCTTGAGAACTTGCGTGACACAACTTGGGAACTGGCGGACCGCGAGGAACATTATCGCGACCTGATCAGCGCGCAGGGCGACGTCATCCTGCGTCAGGATTTGCAGCGCCGTGTGACCTACGTAAACGATGTCTTTTGCGAAACCTTCGGACGTGACCGCGCCTCGACCATAGGTCAGATTTTTGTCCCCGATCTTCCCGACGGCGAACGCCCGCGCCTCGTCGGCACATTCTCAGGTGCGACCCATCCCCAGCGCGTGCGCTTTGACCAGCGCGTCATCACCGTGCAGGGCGTGCGCTGGTTTGCCTGGGAAGAATTTGCCATTCATGATGAAGATGGCAGCCTGCGCGAAATCCATGTGGTCGGTTCCGACATCACCGACCGCAAAGCGGTGGAAGAGCGGCTCGCCGAAAGCCTCGATGAAGTGCAGGCGGCCAACCGCGCCAAAAGCCAGTTTCTCGCCGCCATGAGCCATGAAATCCGCACACCCATGAACGGTGTGCTCGGCATGACCACGTTGCTGCTCGACACGCGCTTGACGCCCGCGCAGCGCACTTACGCTGAGGCCGTCAAAAATTCCGGCGAAGCGCTCTTGTCGATCATCAATGACATTCTCGATTTTTCAAAAATCGAAGCAGGCAAAGTCGAGATCAACGAAGGGCCGCTTGATCTGCGCGGCACGCTGGAAAGCGTTTGCGAATTGCTCTCGCCCAAG
>TARA_R110000868_G_scaffold219323_10_pt1 | contig 11463 bp, 8 predicted proteins | sample TARA_R110000868 | Tara Oceans TARA_R110000868 (sample SAMEA4397489) | marine metagenome | biome: Polar Biome; feature: [SRF] surface water layer (ENVO:00010504); material: water (ENVO:00002006), including particulate matter (ENVO:01000060) such as... | depth 5 m | reverse complement strand
CGGGCCGCCCGCAACTGCCATTGTGCCATGTCCCGCCATGTGGCCGCGTCGCGCGCCGCGATCGCTTGTTGCGCGAGGCCTATCAACATCACCAAAGCACCGATGATCGCGAGAATCGCGGCACCATAATAACTATGTTCATAATGTGCGCGCAGGAACAGTCCATAAATGACGGTACCCAATACCAACAGCAATACAGCAAAACATACAGCGTCGATAACACGGCTGGTCCTGCTCGACCATCGGGATTGGGCGGGATTGTTGATGTCGCGAGGGATCATGGCGAACTCATGTCAAATTATCACCATCTCGGCAACCGCATAGAGAAAAGCCAGGCTTTTGCTGGAGATATCGCGCAGGTGTATGAAAGGCACGCGTTGCTCATCGGCCTATGTGCCATCGAACCTTCATGCCCCGTCGCCTGATATGCTATGGGCAAGCGTGTCCATGGTACAGGCCGACCTGGAAAAAAGCGTGAGGCATGATGCGCGCATGACTAGCGGCATGAAGCACGGTCGGGCGGTCTGACAATTTTACGCCCCTCCAAAATCCGTGCTTGAGCGCGGCGCACCCCTAGCCTCTAAAAGGCATTGCGATGGACAACAACGCCCAATGTCCTGAACAATATCGCTATGTCGAGCCAGATCGACCAGTCATTGAGATATTCCAGATCCGCTGCGAGCCTGTCCCGCAGATCTTGCTCACGTTCCGTTGCTCCGCGATGGCCGCGAACCTGAGCAAGGCCGGTAATGCCAGGCTTGCAGGCATGGCGATGCCAGTAAGTCGGATCGACTTCCCAGAAGAGCTTGTTCTGAGCGGTGGAGTGGACGGCGTGGGGACGCGGCCCGACGATGCTCATGTCGCCCTTAATCACATTGAGCAGCTGGGGAAGCTCATCGATGCTCGTCGCCCGGATGAAGCGGCCCACGCGCGTAATCCTGTCGTCATCGCGAGCGGTCGAGCGCAAACCCTTCATATCGCTGCGCTCGTCGCGCATCGATCGGAACTTCATGATCTGGAACAGGCTATTTTGGCGACCGATTCGCGGCTGCCGAAAAAATACAGGACCTCGGCTATCGATTTTGATCGCAATGGCTATGAGAATCAGAAGCGGCAACAGGATGAGCAAGGCGCCCCCGGCAAAGCAAATGTCAAATATGCGCTTGATCATCCGATCCGATAGGCCAAGCGGACCGCTGGCAACCACAAAAGTGATATCGTCGCCGCAGCGCCCCACGCCTAAGATCGACGATCCCGTCAATTCGCTTGCCACGATCTCTGCATGGACATTCATGCCTTGGAGGATATGGGACCACCGTACCCTGCGATCAGCGGGACATCGCACGACCGCACGATCGGCGGTGCCGATCATTTGGGCAAGTTCATGATAACCACCGGGGTCATCAGTCCATATATTCCAACGCAAGGATCTGGCGCGTGCACGCGCTTCGCCTCCAATGCGAATACCGTCTGGCAGATCATCAATGAATACGGTTGCGTAGAGCGTGCCGCCAAGCGCTTTGCGCGCGACTTTGACCATTGCAAGCCGACCAACGATCACAAGCAATACGGCGAAAAGCGCGCCAAACCCGATCTGGATCCGCGAAGCATCTTCGCTCTGCTGAGTCGCAAAGAGAATCATGAAAAATATCGCAAGAGCAGACAAAAGGCTGCCCGTCGCCAGCTTTGCCGCGGTCATGCGCTCTATCAGCGCGGGACCGGAAAAAGCGTGAAGGATGCATCCCACCAGAAAATGGAGAAGCCCAAGCACCAGGGCAAAGGACAGGGCAGGGGCTATCCAGCCCGTTCCGAACCGAATGACGCCTGCGAGCGCTGACCCTGCGAAGATCGCAACAAGATCGCACGCTACGACATAGAGGACCAAGCGCGCACGAATATGAGCTCTGGCACCCTTTGCCTTAAAAGCCGGGCTCGTGATTGAATCACCCCTGATCGCGTTCATGATATTCATTGAAGATACGCCTGAACATATTGAATTCTATCAGTGCGACCCGATGCTATGATAATGGCTATGCTGCACTGCGATAGCAAGTGAAAAGACATGTTTGCAAGACGATAAAGCGTTTCATTATCGTTGCAACAGCTTCCAAATTTCTTTGGCAGTCACGCTTGTGCCCGGCATTCGCTGCTGTCGGAGAGATGCTAACACAAGATTCAGACATCGCTGTTACAGCTGGGCTGACACGGTAGAAGGTCAAATTATGTGTTTGAGGGAAACGGACGGTGCCATGCGGTTGGCCGTGCTGGTGCCAAGCTTTCAGGCCAGCAGCGCTGCGGGGAAGATCCTGTTGGCGTCGGGCGCAAGTCTTTCATTGTGGGGCCTCATAATATTGGCAACCTCACAATTGTTGGGCTGATCGAACCTGAACCAGCCAACGGTCATGTCCGCTCAAACCAATGGCTGACAGGAGGCCTGATCTGTAAGCGCCGGTGTCGAGGCCGATACGGTGATCGAGCAATTCGGCGTCTACGCTGATGGAGTGCCCGTGGACGATCATTTTCTCAAATGGTCCGGGATGGCTGGTAAATTGCGCACGTATCCAGCGCGTTCGGGGCAACAGCTGTTCTGCGAGCGCGCGGGCGGGATCGATGCCTGCATGAACAAAGGCATAATCGCCGATGATGATCATTTCTTCCATTTGGCCAAGAAAGATGCGGTGGGAGGCAGGCACGTACCTGTTCATCAGGGCCGGCAAATCATCGAAGGTACAAGCATCATATTCCAACGGGGCAATGCCATAGCTGAGCGCCGTCGCGCGACCGCCGAACCTTGCAAATTGGCGCGCTGCTTCCGGGTCACCGTCCAGAAGTCGTAAAAGAACTTCTTCATGATTGCCCTGGATGAACCTGGTTGATGCTTGGTCCTGAAGCCCTATCAATCGATCCAGGACCTGCGCGGATTGAGGGCCGCGATCGATCAGATCGCCAAGAAAAATGATCAGCGGGGGGAACTGCCGGATGTACTCCCTATCAACCTGCAACTGAGCGATCAGTGCGTCAAGCAGGTCCAATCGACCATGAATGTCCCCAACAGCATAGATTGTTTGGCCCGCAGGCGACACCGCTGCTCGCGCCAAGCCTGGTCGTTGTTTGCCCTGGCGGTTGCTACGCCGCAAGGCGTGAAAAATATTGACCGGAAACATCAAATTACCTGAAAATCACTATCAGCGCAGTGGCTCGACTATAGCTCGCAATCCAATGTTCCAATCATAAATTTAAAGCATTTCAATGTTATGCCTTTTGCGGCCGTTGAAAGCCAGGAGGGTGAAAAATCCGATGGTCCAAAGCCGGCGTTGCAAACATCGCCACGCGTCATGAATTGACGATCGGAACCCATGAACGGCGCGCAATCGAGGCCTTGGTTGTTGTCCAGATGTAAAATATCGAATGATTCTCGTTTGTTGACATTGATCGATCACTCGGGCAGGTATTTTTTCTTACCCTTATGGATAGGTCAATATATGATCTCGAACACTTCAAAAGAGTGCCGGCGGTCTGAGCTATTTCCGCTTGGTGGCATGATGATTGATAGAGCAAAGATAGTGGCTATTGCTCCAAACTGTCGCGGATCGAGCATCTATTTTAATGATGGTTCCATCTGCCATGCACGCCTTAGCCCGCAAAATGTCTATGGAAAGTTGTTTTGCCAGCAAGGGCGTTGAAGAGGCGTTACTATTATTGCGGTGATATCGGAATATATGTCACCGCAAGGGAAGGGGATGCCCGCCATCATCGGACCGTGAAATCTGAAATTCTAACCCGCACATGCCGATCAGGCCATCCTTGCAGATAGGGTCTCGCGATACCAGGGATGTGATGATTTCTATGGATGGCGTATCTTTGCCAGTTCTGCGCTGGCAAATTCACGGATATGATCACCTATGTCTTCGCGCGCAATTGCGAGGGCGAAATTGGCTTCGACATAACCGGCCTTTGAGCCGCAATCGAACCGTCGTCCGTCAAAAGTGACGCCATGAAAGGCCTGTCGACCGATGAGCGACGCCATGGCATCGGTTAGCTGGATTTCACCGCCAGCGCCCTTATCCTGCTTTTCCAGTATCGCCATTATCTCGGGCTGCAAAATATAGCGCCCTGGCAAAATGAGGTTGGATGGTGCCGTGCCAAGGGCAGGCTTCTCTACCAGGCCAAGGACCTGCGTCAATTTCCCGTCGCATATGCCAGGATCAATCACGCCATAGCTTGGCGTATCTTCCATCGGCACCTCCAGCGCGCAGACAAGATTGCCACCTACCTGAGCATAGGCATCGACCATCTGCTGCATGCAGCCCTGGCCTGGGGCACCTTTCATGAATTCGTCTGGTAGCAAAACGGCAAAGGGTTCATTGCCGATCAACTCCCGCGCGCACCAGATCGCATGGCCAAGGCCCAGCGGCTTCTGCTGCCGCAGGAACACAGCATTGCCAGGCATCAGCCGTGTGCCTTCCAAGGCAGAGAGATCCTTACCGCGCTCGCGCTGCGTTGCTTCGGTTTCGAACGCGATATCGAAATAGTCTTCGATCGCCCCCTTTCCCCGGCCAGTGACGAAAATCATCTGTTCGATGCCGGCTTCGCGTGCTTCGTCGACCGCATATTGAATAAGAGGGCGATCAACCACTGGTAGCAGTTCTTTAGGCACAGCTTTGGTCGCTGGCAGGAAGCGCGTACCAAGGCCAGCTACAGGGAAAATCGCCTTACGAATAGGATTAACCAAGATATGCCCCCACTTGCTTAGTTATGGCCAATTCCTTGCTTGCCCTGCATCGCAACGTCAACACAAAATGCGATTTTTTTTTCGGATATATATGGTCATGAAAATGACATTTGTGCGTGGCTTTAGTCTGATAACGACAGCGTTTGAATTCAAACAAGTGGATGAGTTCAAGATAGTCTCTGGACTGTGTCTACAGATTGCTAGTCTGGACCTGTCTTGACGCCATTTTGTCGGTCTTCGCCGAGCTTGGCCGCAGCGGCGTGTGCAGCGGGGGGGGGCGGATCATGGCCCCTTTTGTTCGCCGCGGCTTTCTGAGAGGCTTGTTGGGCTGGACGCCCCGGTTCGGGACTTCTGCGGCACCGCCGCACAGGCTTTGTCGGGGCAAGCCTGTGCGCAAGTCGCGATTGCGCAGAAGATATCGGCATCATGGCAGGCTGTAGCGATGCGATGCGGATTTAAGATACGGTCTCGATGACGGGGCCATGACGTTCAGGAGTCTGAAGCGCACGGCAGCAAACTCAGCGGTGGGCATGTGAGCCGCAATCGCTTGATGGTCCGCCTCCCATCAGCGCCGCACACAAGGCATGTGGCGAGGAAAATCAGGCGCGCGCCTCTGCGCAGGGAAACCCAAATTCGACATGTGCGTTTCAGCAACAGGTCGACCGCTGGAAGTGGAACGGAACAATGCCGGATGGGATACGGGGTCTTGGTGATGTCGGCGGACTGATTGTAGCCCAATTACATATATATAAAAGGTAGAGCAGCTGTTGGAATGGAGATTTGTGCGAGCTGGACATGGATGAAATGCACGTCGTCAATATGTATTCTTGCTCGAACATGTTTCGTTTACGTCACGTTAAAATTGCTGTATTGGAATAGTCAAGAAAAGGAGAGGTCGCGTGGATACGCCTTTGAGAGGAATGATTTTTGGCATTCCGCTAGCAATGATTATATGGGCTCTGACGGTCGTACTTATATGTATTGGCTGATGGCCAGGTTAGCATAGATTTTGGTATTTATGGCGGATAGCCATTTGGCTTAAGCTATAAATTCATTCACTTATCTATGTCTATTTTTATTCGCTCATCATTGATCATTTCTCTTTCTTTGTCTGATGTATCATACGCTGTGCAAAGCAGATCATGATAGCTACCAGGCTGCTGGTCGGATGGCTTTATAGTCTCTTTCGCTATCCAGTCTGCAGACCAAATCGCTTTTGTCGCCATGCGGCATTGTATTTTGAGCGCGAAATTTGCGGCATGCAGTGGCTGCAATTACAGAATTATTTCGAAAGCGCCCGCAACCGGTTCACCTATGCCCTGATCTGGAAAGAGCGTTAAGCGCGCTGTTCCCGGGTTTATCTGACCGTAGGTTACGCGATATTTACTATCTTCACCTACCGACAGGGAATGCCCTGCTCCGCCGTCTCCCCCACTATATTGCTCGGTACGCCAGCAGAGTCGTCCGTCAATCGATATATTGGCGAGAATCAGTGGTTGCGCGGCGCCCTTGGCATCAGCGCGGCGGTGTTTGTTGCAAGCCTCGTTGGCTTGTCGTCGCGTCATGCCTTCTCGGTGTCTTTCTGGCCAGCCAATGCCATTCTAGTGGCTTGTTGCTGCGCGACCGCTCTTTGCACAACGCACCGGCATGGCTGGGTGCCTTCCTTGGCTATATGGCGGCCGATCTCGTTTTCGGGCGCACATTGTCTTTGGCCGCTTTCTTCGCTGCTACCAATGTCGTTGGGGCCTTCACGGCCACGATATTGCTGCGCCGCCTTGACTCACGGGATCTGGCGTTAAGGCGGGTTCATTCCGTGATCCGAATCCTCGCATGCCTGATCCCGGCCTGTTTCGCCGCCGCGATCTGTGGCGCGTTGCTCGTCAGGGTCCAGTTTCATGGGTCAATGAGCCAGGCACTCATGACCTGGCCGGCGAGCGAACTTGTCAACTATCTGATCATGCTTCCCGCCATGCTGACCGTAGGGTGGAAGGACATCGCACGACGCATATCGCACAGCAATTCGATCAACAGCATCGGTAAGCTCGGCCCGGCAGTTTTCCTCATCATTTCTTGTGCTGCGGCGACAATATTTGATGGACCAGGCAGCATAATTTTCCCGCTGCCAGGCCTGCTGCTTTGCGCTCTTGTCTATTCTCTTCCGGTGACAGCTCTGTCGTCCATGCTCGTCGGTACTGCATTTCTGATGATGCTTGGTCTTGGCGTGATAGACATGGGTCAGAACATGGCGATCCCTTATATGGTCGTCTCGGTCCGTATAGCCGTCGCCTTTTTGGTCATGGTGCCGTTGACCATCAGTAGCGCAATGGCCGTTCGCGACGATTTGTTGGGAGAATTGCGCAAGGCGGCAGATCATGATGGTCTGACAGGGCTTCTTAACCGCCGGGCATTCGAACAACGGCTGGACACGCAACTGGCCGTTCCCCTGCGACAGGGTTCGAGCCTTCTCATTCTTTGGATCGACATCGATTTCTTCAAGTTGATCAATGACCGCCATGGCCATCCGGCAGGCGATGCGGTCTTGCAGGCCTTCGCCGCTACGGCACGTTCCTGTTGCAGGGCGAATGATTTTGTAGGACGATTGGGAGGGGAAGAATTCGCTTTGGTAGCGCAGGTGTCGAGCGCCGATGACGCCCAGGAGATAGCCAATAGGCTACGTGAAGCGTTCGCGGCGCAGACCCTCATATGGGAAGGTGCCGCAATCCGGGCAACCGTCAGTATTGGCGCTTGTTATCTAAATTGCGTGCACCAGGATATGGCGACCCTCATTCGTGATCTCGACACGGCTCTTTATGAGGCAAAGCGCAACGGTCGCAATCGTATCGAGTGGCTCGAACAGGATATATCGCGGCGGGATCGGGCTATAGGGCCAAGACTGGCAAGGGCCTGATGTTCCGAGTATACAGCTGGAGATACTCAGCGATTTACGCGTCAAATCCATTCGGCAAGGCCTGTGGCCTGGTCGTAGCTGCTATCCCGACATGCGTCTGGCCATTTTGAAGCCAGTTATCAAGCTCATCATATCCCAGGGTATGACGGAAATGAAGGCCGGCCTCATTGCCTTTGATCCAGGCCAGTCGGGCTTCCCGGCTACCTAGTCCCTGCAACTCGACGAGCAGCAGATCCCCGATATGAAGCCATGGCGCAACGCCGCGTATTTTCATCCCGCCAAGAGATATATCGACACTCAGGCACAAATGGGTCGCGCGGGGGCCGACAATCTGCACTGGTCTTTCCAATTGCAACCGAACCGACTCCTGTCCGCCATGGGCGCGTTTGCCCGCTTCGACCACATCCGACGGATTGACGGGACGATCGAACAAGACAGGAATGAGAGGGCCGGCAATGTCTCCCACCTGACCGGGTAGAAGATAATTTCCTCGTAGCCCTATGCGAACGATCATGCCTGGCTCAAGCAACAGGCGGGTCGCGATCATGACATGACTGGTCGACAATTTTCGCACGATGCATAGAGCTTGCGCATGATCATTTTGAACGCTGCCAATGTGGAGCAGCGACAGGCCGCTATTGATCATCATAGCTTCATCATTCCTCACCAGCGTCTATCGCTACCATCCTCATTCGATGAGCTTGAGCACGTCACTTTGACTGGCATTGGCCTGCGCGAGCATGGCGGTCGATGCCTGGGAAAGGATCTGGTTCTTGGCGAGATTGGTTGTCTCGGCTGAAAAATCCGCATCCTCAATGCGGGATCGTGCCTCGGTTAGATTGATCATCCCATTTTGCATATGCGCGGAAACAGATTCAAGGCGCCGCTGCATGGCACCAAGTGCGACGCGACCGTTGGAAATCTGCTCGATCGCCGCATCGATCACATCAAGCCCATGGGCGGCCGTGACGCCGATATCGGCATAGCTCTTATAGTCGGAATCGGTGTATTGCACATAGCCTGACGGATCACCCCAGGCGTGAACCCCACCACTATCATAGTCGCAGGTCCGGGCAACATCGACATCGGCATCAAGCGTAAGATCGATATTGGCGATTGTGACAAAGCGCATCGTGCCACCGACGGCCGTTTCCGTGCCGAGCAGCGTGAATTGATCTTCGCTGCTCCGGAGCGTCGGCAGTGCGAGCATCACGGCGTCAGTCGCATTTGCCCCGGTTTGTATCTTGATTGCCTTGCCACCTGCACGGTGGACCGTCTCATCCTGACCCACATGGTAGACCGCCGTATCGCGCAGATCGCCATCGCGATTATGATCGATGGCCAAAATGCCATTGGAGGTATTTGAAAAAAGCTTGGTCCCGTTAAATTGCGCCGTTTCCAACACATCATCGATCTGGGCGACCGTTTGTGCAAATTCGGCCTGAAGTGCGGCGCGATCATTGGCATTATTGGTGCCGTTGGCCCCTAAGAGCGCGAGTTCCCGCAGCCTTTGTAAGCTTGCTTCGACCTGTGCGAGCGTGGATTCAGCCGTCTGAGCCAGCGAAATGCCGTCCAACGCGTTGCGCTGACCTACCTCCATTCCCCTGATCTGGCTGGTCATGCCGGTCACAATGGCAAGACCTGCAGCATCATCCTTGGCAGAATTGATGCGCTTGCCCGTCGAAAGACGCTCGCTCGCCTGCCCCAGAGCAGTGTTGGCGGACTCTATGGCGCGCTGCGCGCGCAAGGCGGGGCTGTTCGTCCCAATGACGGTCATCGACTTGTCTCCTTGGCTATAATCCGGGCGGCACGGGTCGCATAGCGCCGCCCGGACATCGGAGCCTATCGGGGTCCGATCAGAGCGTGATGCCGCCGCAGCGGCGCCAAGCCTATCCGGGCAAATCCCGGACTGGATGGATAGGCCAGGGAAAATTCCGGCTTGGCTGTGTAGCCCCACGCGATAGAAGCTGTTCAATGCAGATATGGGCCATTCATCAGCATCTTATCGAACGGGTCAGCCATGTTCGCGCCGAGACCTGGTTGATGCTTCTCATCTATCCGCTTGCGTTCAAAGCCGCGCATATGGCGGCGAGCCCGTGGGGCGGCGCGCATTTCTTCAGTCTCTGGTTTCCCGCAGCCGGCGTCCGATTTGCGCTGTTGTGGCGTGTGGGTGCACGATTTACGCCCCTGATCATGATCGAGGAATGTCTTGTCCAGGTCGCGACAGGCACGGTGGAACTTCACCATCCTGAATTCCTGAACCATCTGGGCGGTGTTGCTCGCGCCCCTCTGGCCTACGGAGCGATGGTGGCCCTGGTCCGCTTCATTGAAACCAAAGGCCGGTCGGAACTGGCAATCGCCCCAATGCCCTTTGGCCTGGCTACGGTGCTTTCGCCGACCTTGGCCGCATTCGTGGCCGGCCTGTGGGAATGGATATGGCCAGGCTTATCGACCGACCTTTCCACGCAACCTTTTGCAACAATGATCGCTGCCTTCCTGATTGGTGATCTTCTGGGCGTCCTGCTGTTGGCGCCAGCCCTGTTATGGCTGTTTGACCCTTCTAACCGCTGGGGTCTGGGGATATTGAGTGGGACCCGCGCGATTGAAGCCGCTATCGTTTTTCTCGCTGGATGGCTCCTGGCGGCAGGGTTAGCGTCGGTCCAGCCTCAGATCGCTGTCATGCCGGTGCTGATCGCCGCCATATGGGCCGGGATCAGATGTGGACGCCATGGCGCCTGGGCGGCCATCATTCTGTCGGCAGCCATCATCCTTCCCTGGTCTGCTGCTGTGCAATCTGTTTCCACCAGGCTGGCACTCCATATGACCCTCGCGGCTATGGCCATAGCAGCCTATCTGGCCGGCAGCTTTGCCGAAGCGCAACTCACCGCACGACAGGATATCGGACGGCGCGATCGCATGTTGTTCCAGGCTGAGCGCCTCAAGACCCTGCGTGCCATGTCGGTGGCCATCATTCATGAAATCAGTCAACCCTTATCGACCCTGGCGATTGAGACGCGACATTTGTCGAAGCTGGCCGATGACGGTGACTGGGACCGCGCCGACATGGCCCAAAGTATCGAACTGATTGATCGCAAGACGGCGTTGATTGCAGATATGGTCCGCCGCTTGCGAAGCTTTGGCGGGAGAAGCGTTGATGAGCCGTCGAGCATTTCGGTGGCGCAGCTTCTGCGCGACTGTGTCACCATTCTCGAACGCGAAGCGCTGGACAAACAGTGTCAGATCAGGCTGGAACCAGTGGACAGCCAGCTTGTCGTAATGGGACATGAAATCGAACTCATGCAGATACTGATCAATCTGTTGCGCAATGCCATCGCAGCCTCTCCTGGAACGAGTATCAGCATTTGCGTGACATGTGCCAAGGACGCGGTCGCCATTGCGGTGGAAAACAGGCTCGTCCAGCCGGGTCGAGACCCTGGCGGCATGGGCATTGGTCTGATGGTTGCCAGGGCGATAGCCAATGCCCACGGTGGCGACTTGGTACGCGAAAAGGACAGCGACAAGGTGCGGCATACGGTACAGCTGCCGTTCGAAATGATGTCTCATGGCTGAGCCGGGCCCTGTCACTATAGTCCATGTTGTGGACGATGATCATGATCTGGGACGGGCTGTCGCCCGCCTGCTGACCCGTCTTGGCCACAGAGCTACCGCGTTTGATAGTCCGGTTGATATGATGAACCATCAGCGCAATGAACAGGCCCACTGCTTGGTGACAGACATCATGATGGCAGAGCTGGACGGATTTGCCTTTGCTGAACAGGTCCGCGCGCAGGATCCAGCAATCGCCATCATCTTCATGACGGCT
>TARA_R110000868_G_scaffold21708_6_pt1 | contig 11467 bp, 11 predicted proteins | sample TARA_R110000868 | Tara Oceans TARA_R110000868 (sample SAMEA4397489) | marine metagenome | biome: Polar Biome; feature: [SRF] surface water layer (ENVO:00010504); material: water (ENVO:00002006), including particulate matter (ENVO:01000060) such as... | depth 5 m | reverse complement strand
CATAGCCATTCGTAGAGGCCCGATGAAAGTGCCTACGAGTGGGACGAGTGTGTTTAAGGTTCCTTATGTCCGCACTGGTGGGGGGTCAACGCAAGACATTACAGGCGCGTCATACCCTGTAAATGACCTTGTAGTTACAAAGTCAACATCAAACACCCAAACATGGGCGTGGACTGATCGGCTTCGCGGGGCAACGCAGGAGTTGACTAGCGCGGCGACAACGGCAGAAACAACGTATGCAAACGATCTAACAAGTTTTGCATTCAACACCGGCTTTCAAGTTGGATCAGGTGCTGGTGGGCAGATGAACACTAGTGGGTATACATACATTGATTACACATTCCGTCGTGCCCCCAGCTTCTTTGATGAGGTTTGCTATACAGGGACGGGAACGGCTGGTCAAACATACACTCACAACTTAGGTGTTGTTCCAGAGTTAATGATTGTTAAGGGTCGAAGCATTGCCGAGGAGTGGAATGTTTATTTTGGTAATAATACAAATTATTTGAAATTAAACAGAAATGATGTACCGCAAACTGCTACTACAAGATGGAATGACACAAGCCCAACAAGTTCTGTTTTTTCAGTTGGCACATCTAATTGGGTAAACGCATCTGGTTCAACCTACGTAGCTTATTTATTTGCCTCACTTGCTGGTGTAAGTAAAGTGTTTTCCTACACAGGAAATGGCTCATCACAGACAATTAACTGTGGGTTTACAGGCGGTGCTAGGTTTGTTCTTATCAAGCGCACTGATGCCATAGGTAATTGGTATGTGTGGGATTCTGCTAGGGGTATTGTGTCAGGCAATGACCCATATCTTAGCCTCAATACAACAGCCGCTGAAGTAACAACAGATGACAGTGTGGACACAGACTCAACTGGCTTTGTGGTCAACCAAGTTTCAGCAACTAATGTGAATGTATCTTCTGCAACCTACATTGGAATCGCAATAGCGTAAGGAAAAATCATGCAAATCAGAATTCGTGAATCAGGCGCAGTCATGTACGAAAGTGAATTTCGTGCGCTGTTCCCAAACACTTCTATGCCCCAGCAATTGTCAGAAGAACTGATCAATGAGTTTGGTGGCGATGTAATCCTTGAAGGCCCACAAGCATCTGGCGGTGACCACTACCAATACTCTCAAGCTGCTGGCGTTGAACAACTTGATGGCAAATGGTACACAAAATATGTGCTTGGCCCTGTCTTTACAGACACTACAGATGATACTGGCAACGTCACATCTGCGGCTGACAATGAAACTGCTTACAAAGCCCAAAAAGACGCTGAACAGGCCAAGTCTGTGCGAAAAACCCGTGATGACAAACTTAAAGAAACAGATTGGATTGTCATTAAAAACTTGGAATTAAATTCCAACATACCTGGTGTTTGGGAGGTTTACCGCCAAGCCTTGCGTGATATTCCAAATCAATCAGGTTTTCCTTGGACTGTTACTTGGCCTGACGCACCTTAATTTAATAGTATTGGAATAGCAATGAAAATAGCCGTGTACGCAATTAGTAAAAATGAAGAACAATTTGTTCAGCGTTTTTGTGATTCTGCCAAAGATGCAGACCTTATTCTGATTGCAGATACAGGCTCTACTGATGACACAATAAAACTAGCATTGGAATGTGGCGCAAAAGTGCATGATATTTGCATTAGCCCTTGGCGGTTTGATAAAGCTAGGGATGCTGCCCTTGCGATGATTCCCCGTGATTTTGATGTCTGTATCTCATTAGACCTTGATGAGGTTATGGAAGAAGGTTGGCGGGAGGAGATTGAACGGGTGTGGACTGCTGAAACAACTCGTTTGAGATACAAGTTTGATTGGGGCAGTGGAATATCTTTTTTTTACGAGAAAATTCACCACCGCCACGGATACCATTGGCATCACCCTGTCCATGAATATCCCCGTCCTGATGGAAGAACTAATGAGATCTATGCCCATACAGATATGCTTTTGGTCAGCCACCATCCTGACCCAACCAAGTCTCGTGGCCAATATATGCCATTGCTTGAATTGGCTATCAAAGAAGACCCACACTGCCCTAGAAACGCTTTTTACCATGCACGGGAACTAACCTTCTATTCCCGTTGGCAAGACGCTATAACGGCTTTAAATCGATATCTAACCATGCCTGAAGCTACTTGGCCTAATGAGCGATGCTATGCCATGCGGTTATTGGGTAAATGCCATGAAGAATTGGGTTTGGTTCACGAGGGTTTGAAATGGTACAGATTGGCTTGTGCTGAAGCCCCTGATACCCGTGAGCCATGGTGTGAATTGGCAACTGTAACTTACAGGTTAAGTATGTGGCCTGAAAGCTATGGAGCCGCCCTTTCAGCCTTAAATATTAAAGATAAACAGGCCGTTTACACCATGGACCCAAGCGTTTGGACTGAAAAACCATATGATTACGCCAGTATTGCAGCTTGGAGGCTTGGATTGAAAGAACAGGCTATCGAATTCTGTAAGAAAGCTTTAGAATTCAACCCTACAGACACCCGTCTATTGACCAATCTTTCGCAGATGGAAGAAGTGACATGAGCGATTATTCCCGCCTCCGTACTCCATTTACATCAATGAGTTTTACTCCTGATGTGCCTAGTAACGCTTTAGGCCCAAATGAGTACAACAGTGGGAAGAACATAGAAGCTGATGTGCGTTGTATTAAGAAGATTTTTGGTGAGATTCAGATTGCTTCTACTATTGCTGATAAACCTATTTTTGTAGAAGGTGGATTTAGGTCACAAACATCTTGGGTATATATCGTAGCTACCCGTAATTCATCTAACCAAGGTAAATGGTTTATGATTACTGCCACGGGTATATCTAATATTACGCCTGGCGTGGGTGCTAATCCTTCTGCCTTTATTGCCGGATATACAGAAGATATAAATATCACCACTTCTTGGGTTGGAAATGTCTTTTTTATTAATGACACCATTCAAAACCCAATGTATTTCTTGCCAACAGGCAATGAAATTACAGTAACTCCTGATGCATCATGGAATTATGATGTTGGCGTAACGTCTACAAGAGCAGCATTTGTGCGTAATTTTTGTTCTCCAAATGTGGGAAACATCCTTATTTCGGGAAATTTAACCAAAGTTATTGGTGGTACGACTTATAACTACCCCACAACTGTTAGATGGTCACAAGCTTTTGCCAATCAAGGCTATCCTGTTACATGGGAGCCAACCTTGTCAAACGTGGCAAACGAGCAAGAAGTTCCTGTTCGTGGCCCTTTGATTGATGGCTTCTTTTTGGGGGGTAGTTTCTATGTATGTTCCTATTGGGATACTGTAGTTTTCTCCCCTATTTCCTATCAAAACAGTACCGCTCCAATTTTTGGTTTACGTTTGTTTAATCAAGGCCGTGGGTTGTTTAACAATAACTGTTGGACAAACACAGATGCTAATGTTTATGGAGTAGATGCCCGTGATATTTGGGTGTTTAATGGCTCTGAATTTAGTTCTTTAGGCAACCAAAAAGTTAAAAACTATTTCTTTGCTAACTTAAGTCCTCTATATGCAAGCAGGATTTTTATGGTTAACAACACCTCAAAATCTCAGATTGAAATCTATTACCCTGATTTAACCTCCACAGGTTGGTGCAACAAAATGTTGTCATGGAGATATGACCTGCAAGTATGGAATGCTCCTAAAGATGTTCAGAACGCCTGTATGGGCACTGAAGGACCTAGGTGGATAGACTCATCAACGGATTACTTTAATTTAGCTTCTAGAGCCGTTGTATACGCCCGTGGCGGTGTTGATAACTCTCGTTTGGTAGAGACAGCTACTGGCAACTCTTTTGTAGGTTCTGCCATTGATTCTGAATTTGAGCGTACCAACATTGCATTGCAAACTGCAAATGGTCCTGTTCCTTATTCTTCTAAAGTCTACATACACCGAGTTTTGCCTGAAATAGCAGGTACTGGTGCGGTCAATATTACTGTTGGTGGTGCTAATTCAACTGCTCAAGCCACTACATATGGCGAGACAGGCAAAACCAATATTGATACCGATACACCTTGGGTTCCTACTCAGCAAAATACGTTTCGTACTGTGGCAGTTAAATTTGGCTCAAACGATGCCACTGACACATGGAAGATGAGCGCATTAAATATGCAAGCAACTGTGACTGAGGATGCTTTCTAATGACTTTTGCACTTACCAATAATGCATCTAAATCTGAGATATCGGAGGCTATCAATTATTTGTTGGCCAACTTTGGACCTAATTTAGCTGCTGATCCTGATAACGGACAGATTAGCGGTCCAGCAGGTGTCATTATTGCGTATCTGTACAAGTACATTGCCGTCAAATATGCGGATAGCTTTGATGGATCTTTAAATTTTAGTAACAGTCCAACAGGCCGTTTGTATTACGGATTACGAAACAGTAATGATTCTGTAGAGTCAAGTAACTTTGCTGACTATATTTGGTATGAAGCTACAGGTGGATTCGGTTCAACTAAGTTTTTGTTTTACCAAACAAGCGGTGGCAGACAGATTAATTTCTTTGTAGGAACTGCCGCTCCTAGTTCTACTTACCTGCAAGAATCTGGTTCTTCAATTGATTTAGATATAGTGACCACCACTACGGCATATAGCACTGCTGCACCATCTATATACATTTGGACGGCAAATTCCACACCTCCTGCCCGTCCTAGTACCACATCGACTTACACATGGTCTACAGGGGCTTACACGGCTCCTAGCGGGTGGACAACTGAGCCTATAACAAATACAACGGCTGGAAGTTTTCTGTGGGCTATTACTATTCCTCTAGTTGTTAACTCCAATACAGTAACTTCTGTTTTGGATTGGACAAATGTGTCTTATCCGCTTTATGCGTTTTCATCTAATGGTGCAACGGGTGGAAGTGGTATTAGTGCGTTAACTGCTTATTTACAGTTAAATCAAGCTTCTGGCACACCAGCAACACCTTCTAATACATCAGGTCCTACTGCACCAGTTGGATGGTCATTAATTGCACCAACCTCTGTAACTGTTGGTGATGTTGTTTGGTACACATTTGGTCGATATAACTCTACTGCTGCCACATTAGATGGTGTTCCTTCAGGTCAAACTGCATGGGGAGTACCTGTTGCCGCTTCTATTTTTCAAGACATTCGCTCTGATAACTGGAATGGTTCAACACCGCCAACATATGGCACGCCTGGCACTTATGGAACTCAAGGTTATTACATAAGCAGGACAACTGGTAACGTATATTTTAATAATGGCGTTTTTAGGGCTGACATTACTACTAATGGTGATGCAGTTTTTAAAGGTGATAACCCTACTACTGCCACAATCCCTGTTTACGATAGTAATTATTTTATTGATTATTCCGCTTTTGGTGATGGAACAACTTCTGCCGCATTAGGAAATGTTCGGGCTGGTTTATTAGGCACGGCAATTTCTACTGGATCAATTGTAAATGCTGGCGTAATTGGATATGCAACCAATGCATCAAGCGTGCCAGGTAGCGTAGGAATTGGTGTTGTTGGTTCTGGTCGTGATATTGGTGGTTATTTTTCTTCATACATCAATAGTGGTGTTGGACTTGTTTGTACTGCGCCATCATCAATATATACGGCTTTTCAAATAAACCAAGGTAAATTTAATTGGGGAGCATATTCAATTGCTCAACCCACTGGATCTACAACTACATTTTTGCGTAATGATGGCACTTGGAGTACTGCATTAATAACTGCACCTACAAATAGTGGAACAGCTACTGTTAGTTCTGGAGCATTAAATATTCTTGGTTCAACATCTACGGGTATTGTTAGTGCTTATGTTGGAACAACAGGTTCAGGTAACACTGTCACTTTGGATGTAAGAACCACAAGTCCATCAGATGTTCGTTTAAAAGAAGAAATTACTAATAGTGATTTAGGATTAGCTTTTGTAAAACAATTAAGACCAGTATCATATAAACTAAAAGCAGATTCTAAACATCAAAAAGGTTATGGTTTTATTGCTGATGAAGTTGACCAAATCATAGAAACTGGTTCTTCTTTAGTTTATTTTGAGCCCGATTGGAAAGTTGGTAATGAAGTTGGATTTAAAACCATTCATTACCCTTCTTATATTGCTGTTTTAACCAAAGCAATTCAAGAGTTATCAGCAGAAGTTGAAGCGTTAAAAACGCAATTAAGGACATAATATGGGTGGTTTTTCAGCACAATTGCAGTCTCCTCAATCCTCTAACCCTGCGGGTAAGGGTGCAGGAATGTCTGCCATGCAGATGGGTCAAAACCCTATTCAGACTCCTCCTGAAGAGCAAATGATGAAAATGCAACAACTTCAGATGGAGCAACCTAGTTTTCCTCAAGGTAATCAAATGCCCCAAGACAACATGGGACCACCTTTGGGTGGGATGATGGGTGGTAGGGTAACTATGCCAAATCAAGGTGGTCAGCCTCAATTAGGTATGCCTAATGCCTATTCAAACACCATGCAACCATGGGATAATCAATCTAATCAACCTAATGGCACAGGGTTTCAGCCATTTAAAATGTTTGGTAAAGGAGCTTAATCATGGGCGCTGGAAAAGGATCAAGTAGTTCATCTGTACAGATGACTCCAGAGCAAACAGAATTATTAAGAGCACAAACAGGTGCGCTTAAAGATACTTTCTTACCTGCTTATACAAAAACCATTAGCGGTGCAGACGCAATGTTGCGTGACTTGCAACCCTATCAAACCAAATCTGCTTTAAATGCTTTTGACACATTTACCGATGTAGGTAAAAAAGCAACTACTGGCGCAGAGGCAATGATTACTTCTGGTAATAAAACATTGCAAGCTTTGTTTGATCCTGATTATGAACAAGGTCAAATTGATGCTGCTTTGCAAGCAGGTCGTGAATCTGCTCGTGAATCTCAATTAGGTCAAAATGCTATGTACGGAGCATCAGGTGGCCTAGGTTCATCTCGCATGGCTTTGGCAGATCGTAATTTATCTTCTTTAAATGCTCAACGACAAGCCACTGCTGCTGCTGGCGCACAAGCTCAAGTTCAGGCTAATCGTGCAAATGCGGCTACTTCTGTAATGAGCGCAGGTCAAAATTTAGCAAATACTGGATTAACTGCTACAGGCAATGCAATCACTGCAGCCCAATCTCCAATGGATTTGTATTCAAAATATGCTGCGGTTGTTTACGGAACACCTCAAGCTTCTACAACTCCTAATTTTGCTGGTACACAAAGTCAAAAGACTTCCAGCAAAGGGTTTGGATTCTAAGGAAATATCATGGCAACAGATGTACCTTTCGGACTTAGTTTTGGCAACCCTGCTAAATACATGGGGCAAAGCCCTTTGGCTGAAATTGGCAAGGCAGCAAAAACTGGTTTAATTTTATATGGCTTGCAACAGTCAGGTGCTATTAAGGCATTAGATAAACTTGGTGTTAAGCCTAATCAAGCAGGTACATTATCTTATAACAATCCTGCTGCACCTACTAGTGCTGTTCCTCCTGTTGGTGTTGCAGCACAACCTGTAATGCCTAATGCTAATGTTCAAAGAGATAATCCTTTAACACCTGCTATTGCTACTCCTGTTTATGACAGTGCGGCTCCACCTATGTCAACAACACCTCCTGCCAACATTGGTTTTGATGTTCTTGATGGAAAATACAATGGTGCTGAAACTTCATTTGTAAGCCCACAAGCACAACGAGATTCATTGGTTTTGCCCCAACAAACCGGATACAACACAATGTTAGCAACTGGTAATGAGTATCAGCAAATGCCAGGTTATGGCAAACTATCTAAAGCCATGCAAGGTATGGCTGGTGGAATGATGGGATAAGGAAAAATCATGGCAGAAACTATTGAACAAAAAGCTCCTTTAACAACTGAAAGTTCTTCAGTTACGATTTATCCAAGTGCTTTGCAAGATGCTGCCGCTATTAAAGATTCGGCTAATGCTGCTTTGGCAACTCGTGATACTAAAGGTTTGATCAATGCTGCCCAACAAATGGGTGTTGATACGCCTCAAGGCAATGCTGCGCTTAAAACTGCTCAAGAAATGCAAGAGCGATCTAACAACTTTTCACAAATTGTTGCGCCTATTAATAACGCAAAAACTGATGGTGAACGCAATCTTGCTGCCGCCAAAGCTTTGCGTAATGTAAGCCAAGAACCTTTGTATGGTCAGGCACTTATTGCTTTTATGATGGGGCAAAAAGAGACTGCCTTTAATTTGGCTACTGGTGGTGCTTTAAAAACTACCACTGAATATGCCAAAGACAATGGCAATATTATTCAAGTAACTGTCAACGCTTTAGGTCAACCACAAGGATATTTTGATGTTGAACAAAAACGTGTCCTTACTCCTGAAGAATATTCAAAGCGGGGTGGTAGCACTTCTGACATCGACAAAACTTTTGCTATCAAAAGTGCAGAAGAAAATCGTTCAAGTTATAACTCTGCGTTCAAAAACGATAGAATAGCGGTCAACAAATGGACTGAGGCTTATGCTGGCCTTGCACCAAAATTAGAATTTTTAGATAACTTTTATAGAAACGCAAAAACTGATCTTGCACCTGATGACTATGCAAAATTAGTTGGTTCAATTGCTAATAGTGTTGGTCAATCAAGCACTAAATCAAATGCGTCTACTTATTTTAATCAGATTAATGACAACAAAAGCAAAGGTCAAAGCCAAAAAGTTGATGCTGGTTTAGCCGCCAAACTAGGTATTCCTAAAGAATTAATAGGTACTGAATTTAGCATTGATGGAAACTATCTTGTTTCTAAATCCAACAATCAAAAATATGATTATGGTGCTTTAAAACAACAAACTGATTCTGCTAGTTTGGCTTCTGAAGCAACTCAAAATAGTCAATCAACATTAGACAGCATTGTGACTTCTAAAAAGTTTCAAGATTCTATTGCTGGCAAATCACCTCAAGAAAAAGCTAAATTAATTCAGCAAATGAAAACTGCTATTCAATTTGGTAACGAGGTAGGTTATGAATTGAATAAAGCATCAGATCAATACGGCAAGCCAACATTTATTTCTTTGCCAACTGCCGCATCATTTACCGATACGCAAGCACAAGCAATGACTCAACTTGCTCAACATAAGCAAAACGCAGAACAAATTGCTGCTTATAGAGATCACTTTGATAAAAATGCCAAGCATTATGATGAGACTAAGACGTTACCAGTACCTGGTTCCATTGGTGCGGCTTACACTGCAAAACCAATCTTTAACGAAATTCGTGATCGTTGGTCTAATGAAATTGGCAAGATTATGGAAGGTGAATATGTTGCTCGTGGTGCAAAACAACAAACTACTACCCAGCCAAAACCTCAAGCTCAATCTACAGCCCCTGTAGCACCACCCGCAAGCAACAAACCACCTTCTTTGTCAGAACTTAGAAGACAAGCCGGAGGTAAATGATGGCTAAATTTGATGAAGAAAAATTTCGAGCTTTGGCAGCAGCCGCTGGCTATGGTAAAGATGAAATTGAAGCAGAAATAAAGTTAGAAAAAGCACCCGTAGGTGCTGCTGTGCCTAACATTGTGCCTATTGCTGATGGTAGACAAACCACTGCCGCTTTTGAAAAAGAAGCGCAAACAAAAGGTGCAGAACTCATAACGTCTGCAAACCAAGAGCAAGAAGCTACTTTGGCGGCTCCCCCTTTTGATTTTATGAAAGCCCTCAATTCACCTGTTGGATATGTAACAGGTGGTGCGGCTATTGCTGCTCTTACTGCTGGTGCTGGATATGCTTTTGGTAAAGCTAAATCAGGACTAAGTGGAATTAACCAACGCAAAATTGGTCAACAACCAATAGACAGAACAATTGATATCCCTATGGATACAGTTGAAAAAAGAAACATGAGCCCATTTGCTCAACAGTTTGAAACAACTTATGGTGTTCCTTTATCCAAAGCAGAGGCAATCACGGGTGGTCCAATTACCAATCCTAAAGATGCCGCAATTATTGGTGGAGCATTAAAAAATCAAGCTGGTATTTCTGTAAATAATCCTTATCAAATAAGCCCATATACACCAGCACCTATTCCATTTGAACTTGATGAATATTCCAAATCTGGAATGATTACAGGGCAACAACCTAAAGCTCCTATTGCCCCAACTGATCCACTTGCACCTAGACCTAATCCATACATAACACCTAGTGTTCAAGAAGGTGTAGCAACTGGCAATACTGCCCAAGCGGTTCAAACTGTTGTTGCTAAAGAACTTGATAAAGCTACAGGTGTTGCGCCTACTTTAGCTACATTTAATCGTGATGCTAATGGCAACATTCAATATCCAAAAGGTATGAGTCCTGCTGCTAGACAAGGTGCTGAAGCATTTGCTCAACAATATCCTGACAATGCTAAAGCTTTGGCTTCTGAAGGTCGCTTTGGTATTTTGGGTGCTGGCTCTGGTGACAACAATTTGTTTAACTCTTACGGCTCTGACATGATGAAGAGAATCCGTGATGAGGTAAACCAAGGTCAAATGGTTGGACCCTATGCCAACTATGAGACAAAAGTAAATCCGGCCATCAAAGCTATTTCTCCTGAAACTGCTTTAGGCAAAGAGCTTGCTGATTTAAGAGCATCACAAACTGGTGGCAATTTTGGCCCCCTTGGAACACCTGCAAGTATTGGTGGTAAAAAAGGTGGCTTAATTCAAGGCACTAATATGGTTGCCAAAGCTGTTAAGGCGGGTGGTCCTGCTGCACTTCTGATGAGTATTGCTGATGCCGCCAATGCCGCTCAACAAGGTAGATATGGTGAAGCTGCCATTCGTAGTGCTGATGTAGCTACAGATTACATTCCCATGATTGCTCAGTTGAAACAAGGTTTATCACCTACGTCTGCTGGTGAAGGCTCCACTCTTTCTGCGGAACAAGTTCAACAAGTAAAAAATGTAAACTTACTTGGAAGTCCTTACGCCCAAACTGAACAAGCTAAAAAACTTCGTGAACAAGAAGCATATGCTCGTAAAGTTGGTGCTGGCCGTGGTGTCGCTCCCCCATCTGCTTACATAAGATAAATATGGCTGAAGTTACTCACGAACAAATCTACGATAGATTGGTTGAAGTTGAAACCAAGGTAGATAACATAGACAAGAACACAAAAGGTCTTGTAGAGGCTATAAACGCCCTTGATGGAGCTTTTAAAGTCTTGGGTTGGGTTGCATCTGCTGCCAAACCTATTCTTTGGATCGGTGGTTTGATCATGGCGGCTGGTGCTGTCTGGCAAACTTGGATTAAAAAATAATTGGGGGTCTTATGAAAGCTGGTTTATACGCAAATCTTCACGCCAAGAGAGAACGTATCAAAGATGGTTCAGGCGAAAAGATGAAAAAGCCTGGCACTAAAGGCGCACCTACTAAAGCTGATTTTACTAAATCTGCAAAGACTGCTAAAAAATGAAAGATTGGGCTGTTGCTTTTACAAGCGCAGCCCTTTTTAGCATT
>TARA_R110000868_G_scaffold383564_1_pt1 | contig 11468 bp, 15 predicted proteins | sample TARA_R110000868 | Tara Oceans TARA_R110000868 (sample SAMEA4397489) | marine metagenome | biome: Polar Biome; feature: [SRF] surface water layer (ENVO:00010504); material: water (ENVO:00002006), including particulate matter (ENVO:01000060) such as... | depth 5 m | reverse complement strand
GTCACACTGGAGGCATCTTAATGAATTATACCGAGCTCACGGCAGCGGTGCAGTCGTACACCGAGACGCAGGAAACCGCGTTTGTTGCGACGATCCCTACGTTTATCCGGCAAGCGGAGGAACGCATCGTGCGTAACCCGCAGGTGCGTATCGCCGAGCTGCGCAAGAACTCCACAAGCACGCTGACTGCCGGTGATCTATACCTCACGCGGCCCGCGGACTTCATCGCAGTGTCGTCCTTGTCCGTCGTCGACCTGACAGGCGCGTATTCGTATCTGTATGATAAAGACGTGAACTTCATCCGCGAGGCATACCCCGACCCCGCGACGACCGGACTCCCGCGGTTTTATGGGCAGTTTGACGGCGATCGCGTCACACCGGCCACCGAGGGCCACTTCATACTCGGGCCTACACCCGACGAAGCTTACGCCGTTGACCTGCACTATTACTACGACCCGCCATCCATCGTGGATTCAGCGACATCGTGGTTCGGCGAGAACGCGGAGACCGCTCTGCTATACGGCACACTGCTCGAAGCATACGTGTTCCTTAAGGGCGACGCGGACCTCATGCAGACCTACAGCCGCCGGTACGACGAGGGCATGGCAATGCTCGGCGTCGTCGGGGTGCGTGCAGGTCGCGATAACTATAAAGACGGTGAACTCACCGCATAATGGAGCCTCGATATGGCAATTGACCAAGCCCTGTGCACATCGTTCAAGCGAGAGGTGCTGGAAGGCGTCCACGACTTCACGACGCACACGTTCAAGATCGCGCTCTACACGAGCGCCGCATCACTGGGTGCGGCGACCACAGCGTATACGGCCACGGAGGAGGTGGTTGGCACCGGGTATACGGCGACAGGCGCGGCACTTACCGTGACCGGCGCTGCTGTGAGCGTGAGCGGCGCCACAGTGTATATTGATTTCGGCGACGTGATGTGGACAACGTCGACCCTAACGGCCCGCGGAGCTCTTATCTACAACGACACGGCTGCCGGAGACCCGGCGGTTGCTGTTCTGGACTTCGGCATCGACCGGTCGTCCACTGCGGCTAGCTTTGTGGTGTCGTTTCCCACTGCCACTGCATCCAGCGCGATAGTGCGCCTTGTGTAGACGTAATAACCCCGCTGTGGTATCCACTGCCGCATAACAACACCCATGGAGGGCACCGCGATGTCAAGTTTCTCAGACTACCTCGAGGACGCCGTCCTCAACTACGTATTCCGCAACACAGGCACGCCGACGTCGGCCAACGTGTATCTTGCCCTCTTCACGACGACCCCCTCGGATACGGGCGGCGGCGTTGAGGTGTCAGGCAGCGGCTACGCGCGCCAGGCGACAGCCTTCGACGCATCATCCGGCGGTGCCATCACCAACACAGCGGCCGAGAGCTTCACTGCCTCGGGCGGCGCCTTCGGGACTGTTGTCGCGATCGGTATCTTCGACGCTCTTACGGGCGGGAATATGATCGCGTGGGATGGCATCACATCGGCCGTCATCGGGGACGGGGACACTCTCACGTTCCCGCTCGGCGACATCGACATATCGCTGACCTAACATGTCAAAGATAAACAACACCACGGACTATGCCTCGGTAACTCCGGTTGACGGTGATCTCCTTATTGGGACAGACGTATCCAACACGGCTACGGATGCTAACGGTGAGACCGTTACGTTCCTGATGTCTGCTGTTAAGACGTACGTCCTGACCGGTGCTGGCACTGCTCTTGAACTCTACGCTGAGAACCCAAGCACGCCCACTGCACCTTCTGCTACTGGTACTAACAGTTTGGCGATAGGTGATGAGGCCGTGAGCGCCGGAACTAATACCATTGCTTTACAGCGGTCATACGCTTCCGGCGAAGAGTCCTTCGCAGCAGCTATAGCCAACAACTCTGCAAGCTACGGTGCGACTGGTGCTAACTCGGTGGCTCTTGGTCCAAGGGCAAAAGCACCCGGTGGCCAAGGCATCGCCATGGGGTTTTCGGCTTGGGCGTATGGGGCTAGATCATTTGCGGTATCAAATAATGCTCAGGCCACAGGAACAGACAGCATTGCCATAGGTAGGAGTACTAAGGCTACCGAAACTGCTTCCGTAGCATTAGGATTTGCTGCTGCATCTTTAATATCTGGTAAACTCGCTTACACTGGAAAGAGTTTAGGTGGCCTTGGATCGGCACAGACAGGCACTTTCGTTCTGATGTCCAACACCACAGACGCTACGGCAACAGCACTAACTACAACCAACTCGGCGGCTGGCACAACCAACCAAATCATCCTCCCCGACAACTCTGCCTATGCTTTCCACGGCACCATCATAGCCCGTCAGCAAGCCTCGGCAGGCACTGCATGCGCCGCATGGAAGGTTGAGGGCCTAATCCGCAGGGAAGGCAGTGCAGGAACGACAGTGTTGGTCAACAGTGCCACGACAATCCTAGACAACACACCAGCTTGGGGTATGGCCCTGACTGCTGACACAACCAACGGGGGCTTGAAGATCGAAGTCACTGGCGCAGCAGCCACAAACATTCGGTGGGTTGCCACCATTAATACCTCGGAGGTAACATACTAATGGCTATTCAACTCGACCTGACCACATCGCAGTACGGCACACCATTCGCTGGGGCTTACTTCCGCATTGCCACTGCGGCTATCTCCCGTATGCGCTCTGGCGATGGCCCAAAGTTCACCGTAATGGTAGACGTCACTGGGTATGCCACTGCAACGCCTGATGATGACACCCGCGAAGTAGATTTCCGCCGCTACCATGCTGACTTGTCTGACGTAGAGGCTGCAACAGGGGATAACTTCCTCGACAAGTGCTATGTGTGGGTGATGACTCAGGGTGATATGGCTGGATCGGTGGCAGTATAATGAGCATCACCATCAATCATCAGATAAATGACATTTCCGCCTCTAGCGGTTCCATCACGATTGACGGGGCTGCGGCTGCACCGCTGGCAAGCCCGACGTTTACTGGCGTTCCTGCCGCACCAACAGCGGCAGAAGGAACAGATACAACTCAGATAGCAACCACCGCTTTTGTTTTAGCTAATGCTGGTGGCGGCAGCATCCCTACAGCGCAGACCTTTGAAGCATCTGGCACATGGACGCGCCCCGCTGGGTGTAGATATGTCCGGATGATTGTCACGGGCGGCGGCGGCGGTGGCGGCGGCAACTCCAACAACTCGGGAGGCAGTGGGGCCACTGCGATCAAGGTCATTGACGTTTCCGCAATCGCCACGGCCACGCTTACGATTGGCGCGCCGGGCGCTGGTTCGTCGGGTAATAACTCAACACCGGGTAGCGCGAGTTCTTGGGTCGATGGGACAAACACGATCACAGGTGGCGGCTCGGTAAATAATGCTGATTCCACTGCAACGGGTGGAGACATAAACCTAGTGGGCGTCGAAGGAGGCGAAGGCGGCGGTGGGGCTGGTTCTTTCTGGGGTCCGGGAGTGAACGGTAACATCGCGGGCAGGTATTGGGGGGGTGGCGGGAACAGCAGAAACAACTCCACTGGCTACGCAGGTAAGGGTGGCGTGATCTTTATTGAGGAGTTTTACTAATGAGCAGCAACATTAAACTCGCACAGATTGAAAGTGGCATTGTCGTCAATGCAATCATGGTTGACCCAGATAACATCCCTGACTTTTGCGCCGATTGGCCGGAAATCACTGAGGGAGGTAAGGGTTGGTCCTTCGATGGGAATAGCTTCACTGCCCCCGCAGTTGATCCCGCCGAGGCACTAGCAGCCAAACGCGCGGGCATGACCTGCTCTAAGATGCAGGGTATCCTGACGCTGGGCGAAGCCAAGTGGGGCGAGGTGATGGCCTACCGCGACACCGCGTCATGGGCGGAGCAGATGGTTATTGACAGCGCAACTGATTGGCATCGTAATAGCCAGAACATTCAGTTCATCGGCTACCTCGTCGGATACACAGACGCAGAGATGGACGACCTGTTCATCGCGGCTGCCTCGGTGGAAGGCTAAGACAACAGAGAGTGAAGTGTAAACTATGACGTCGACCCTCCTAGACTCAAGTGGCGCGTCACTCTACGACGAAAGCTCTGCGACCCTCTGGGATGAGTCCTATGTACCGATAGCCCCGAGTGCAGCGTCTATCGTCAGTGCGTCCGCGGTCACAGCCACGGCGCTTACAGCACGTGCTCGTGCAGCGTCTATCGTCAGTGCGTCCACGGTCACAGCCACGGCGCTTACATCACGTGCTCGTGCGGCAGCCATCGCAAGCGCATCGACCGTTGCGGCCGCGGCAATATCGACGCACCGTCGCGGGGCCTCTATCGCAAGCACATCTACCGTTACGGCCGCAGCACGCGTATCGCAGAATCGCACGGCGGCTATCTCAAGCACATCGACCGTTGCGGCTACGGCGCTCACATCACGTGCTCGTGCAGTCGCTATCTCAAGTGCATCGACCGTTACGGCACTAATCGAGCAATACCGTGCGGCGGCTATCTCAAGTGCATCGACCGTTACGGCCGCACCGCCGCGCATCTCGCCGCTAGTCCCCGTGTCAGGCATGTACGCCATGTTTACTTTAGAGTCTGCGCTTGTTTGGGGGCGGCCGCCTATCAGCGATCCGGCGGAGTCGTGGACCAATACGGCACCGGCAGATACTGCGGTATATGCTACCACTACGCCCGCGGACGACGACACGTGGACGAACATTGCGCCATCCCGTGTGGATGTGTACACTAACACAACACCGGCACCTGCCGACGGCTGGGCCGAAACAACGCCGTAAGGATAGACCATGCCTACAACATACACGCCGAACCTCGGATTATCCAAGCCTGGCAACGGCGAGCTATCCGCCGCGTGGGGTAACGTCGCCAACACAGTATTCGACATGGTGGACCGATCGGTGTCCGGGGTTGGGGCGATTACGCTCACCGGGACCGCGACGACGCTGACCACGAGCGACGGCACATTGTCCGACGGCAACTACAAAGTCTTGGTCCTTGGCGGTTCCCCGTCGGGAGCGAACACGATCACCATCGCACCGAACGACGCCCAGAAAGTCTACATGGTGTTCAACAACACCGCCGAGTCCGCTATATTCACTCAAGGCTCTGGAGCGTCGGTCACGGTGCCTACTGGCGCAACGGCTATTGTTTACGCAGATGGTGGCGGCACGGGCGCAGCCGTAGCGGACCTGACGTCCAAGTTCATCTACGCCGGTGGCACATACGACAAGCTGGCTACGTTCAACGGCCTCGCAGTAACCGCGGGCAACTTTATCGTGGCGGACGGCACCACATGGGCAGTGAAAACACCCGCCGAGGCGGTCGCAGCGTTGGGGATCACGGCTACGGCCGCTGAGCTCAACCTGCTGGACGGTGTGACGGCTACAACCGCAGAGTTGAACCTGCTGGACGGCGTGACGGCTACAACCGCAGAGTTGAACATCCTTGACGGGGTGACTGTCAATGCGGCGGAGTTGAATGGTGTTACGTCTAAAGCGGAAGACACCGATGCGAGCGTTGCCGACAGTATTAGCCTGACGGGTGCGGCGTCCGCGTGGACGTTCACTCTGTCCACCAACGACCTGATCATCAAATATGGCGCGACGAACGTAGCCAAACTGGACACGTCTGGCAATCTAACGGTGATCGGTGATGTCACTGCATTCGGAACGGTGGCTTGATATGGCGGTCCCCGCATCTGGTACAGTATCGCTGGACGATATCCAAACCGAGTTCGGCGGTGCCAACCCAGTATCGCTGAGCGAGTATTATCGCGACGGCACCTACGTTACGTCAAACAACACGGGCGTTCCAACGTCTGGCGCGGTTAGCGTCAGCGAGTTCTACGGGGCTGTTAAGCAGTTCATCTTCACCATCACCGCCAACACGCAAGAAGCAGACCTCGCAACACTGGCGACAGCGGCTGGGTGGGACGGCGTTGCACCAATTGCAGCAACCGTGGACACGGGCGTTTACCTTTGGTCCGACGATGTGGCCGTAGGCGGTCTAGCCGTTGCGAGCGTCCCAACCGGGACAACCGTAGATAACTATGGGTACATTATAGGCCGTGGCGGCGACGGCGGGTTCCGCACTATAGCGCCGCAATCTGGCGGCCCAGCGCTGATAAACTCAGCGGCCGGGATAACCATAAATAACATGTCTGGCGGATACATCGCTGGTGGCGGTGGCGGTGGCGCTGGGTCACTAGATTATGGTGGGGACGACCAAGGACACGGTGGTGGCGGCGCTGGCGGGGGCGATGGTGGAGGCACGCTATCAGGACGTTCGGGGGGCACAGGCGGGGCGATTGGTGCCTCTGGTACAGGTGGCGGCGGAAGCAACGGTACCGGTGGCGGCGCAGGCGGCACAGCGGGCGCGGCGGGCGGCGGAGGTACAAGCTCCAACGGTGGCGGTGGCGGTGGCGGCGGTCGCATCTTACCCGGATCAACGGCTGCGTTTGTTGATGTCGGGTCCGCAACAGGTGGTGATGGCGGCGCAGGGGGCGTAGTTGGCGGCGCGGGTGAGCAGCTCGGCGGCAGCGGTAACGGCGGCGGCGGCGGCGGCGGTTGGGGGGCTGCGGGTGGTGCGGCGTACAGTCGCGCGGGTGGAACCGCCGGGGCGGCTATCTCCGGAACAGCCGTGACGCTTGCGGACAGTGGCACAATTTACGGAGCGACGGCATGACCCTACAGAAGCTCGTATTTGCGCCCGGTGTAAACCGCGACTCGACGAACTACACGAACACCGGCGGGTGGTACGACAGCAATCTGGTGCGCTTCCATCATGGGTTCCCTGAGACGATCGGCGGGTGGGCCCGCATGACGATCGCGGCGATGCTCGGCTCGTGCCGGCATCTGAACGCCTGGGCTGCGCTAGACGGCACGTTATATGTCGGTGCAGGGACGCACTTGAAACAATATATTATCTCCGGCGGCACGCCGTTTGACGTCACGCCGATCAGACTCACGACGGCGGCAGGCGATGCGACGTTCGCTGCGGCGGATGGATCGACTACGCTCACGGTTACCGAGGTGGGGCACGGCGCCACAGCCGGTGCGTTTGTCACCTTCTCTGGTGCAGCCACACTGGGCGGAGTTATCACGGCCGACGTGCTTAACATCGAGTACCAGATTGTATCCGTGACGGACGCGGACACGTACACAATAACGTCGGCAGTCGCCGCAAACGCATCGGACACAGGAAACAGCGGCGCATCTACAGTCGCGGAGTACCAGATCGCTGTGGGGCTAGATACTGCGGTCGTTGGCACCGGCTGGGGTGCAGGCGCGTGGGGCGAGGGCCCTTGGGGCGGACCTGCGGATACGACAGTCGCCGGTGCAGACTTGCGCCTATGGACAATGGACAACTGGGGTGAGGACTTGCTGTCTAACGTGCGCGACGGTGGCTTATATTACTGGGACAAGAGCGCGGGTCTTGGCGCGCGCGCAGTCGCGCTAGCGGATCTAGCCGGAGCTACTTCGGCCCCAACGGTAGCACGTATTATTCTGGTGTCGGAGAAAGACCGGCACGTCATTGCGTTCGGGTGTGACCCCGAAAGCGGCACCGGCATACAAGATCCCATGCTCATCCGGTTCTCGTCAACTGAGAGCTTGATCGAGTGGAACACCGCAGATACCAACACCGCCGGTGCACTGCGACTAGACTCAGGCAGTGCCATTGTCGCCGCAGTGCAGACACGCCAGCAGATACTCATACTCACAGACTCCGCTGTGTACACTATGCAGTTCATCGGAGCGCCGTTCGTGTTTGGCACCACGGAGATCTCGGTGCGGACGTCTATTGCCTCGGCCAACGCCGCAGCGCCGGTGCAAGATGTTGTGTATTGGATGGGCGACGGTCTGTTCTATCAGTTCGACGGTATCGTGTCCCCCCTGCCGTGCACCGTGTCAGAGTACGTATTCAGCGATTTCAACACAGACCAGGCGTCCAAGGTGGTGTCGGGGGTCGACTCGGCCTACAACGAGGTGTGGTGGTTCTACCCGTCGGCCGACAGCGATAACGTGGACCGGTATGTCGTGTACGACTACGAACGTAAGGTGTGGTATTATGGCGTGCTCGCACGCACCGCATGGATCGACCGGTCTGTGCACCAAAACCCGATCGCCGCGTCCGCCGATGGCTACCTGTACTACCACGAGTTCGGTCTTGACGACGGCGAGTCTAACCCGCCGGTCGGCCTAAACGCGTGGATCGAGTCCAGCCAGTTCGAGCTAGGCTCGGGCGATAAGTTCTCGTTTGCGCGGCGTATCATACCGGACCTGACATTTCGCGACTCGACTGCACCGATACCGGCGGTCACGTTCACGGCCAAGGCACTGCGATACCCCGGCGAGGGTACCTATGGGGATGACGCGGACGTCGTAACAGGCAGTGCGACATACCCCCTCGTGCAGTACACCAACTACCTCGACACCCGCCTGCGAGGCCGCGCGCTATCTATACGCGTGGAGTCAGACATGGTCGGCGTCCACTGGCGGCTCGGCACGCCCCGTATTGATCTGCGCACCGATGGAGGCCGCTAATGCCTATCAACGTACCGTACTTCCCGCGACCGCCGGCCGAGTACTCGCAGCGCTATATGGCCGAGATCACGCGCGCGTTCTCGGTATACACGACACAGATGCAGGGGCCGGGGCCCATGTCGCGCCTCACTACAGCGGCGTCAGCATCTATGGCAGACGGGGTTATGCTCTGGGACGCAACATTAACGGCGCCCGTCGTTTCGGTAGCCGGGGCATGGCGGCCGGTCGGTATCTACGGCGCGGTCCCTGCGAGCGCTGGCGCGACCGGTACGGCCGGGCAGTTGGCTGTGGACGCGAACTACATCTACGTGTGCACAGCGACGGACACGTGGAAGCGAACCGCTATATCCACATGGTAAGAGCGGCCTAGATAATATGTGTGAATACGCGTAGAGTGCACGCAACAACCGACACAGGAGAGTAACTATGGGACTTCTAGTAAGCGCTGCCGAGGGCCTAGAGTCCCTTGGTAACAGCATCCGAGACGGTGTCCGCGGCGGCATTTCGAACATATTCTCTGGGTCACAGCGCAGCACAAACAACGTCAACAGCGGACCAATGAGCAGCAGCATCCGCCCCCAAGCGCGCCCCACCGGTGGTATATCCGGCCTATCGACGCGTGACTGGATCGACTCCTCCCGCCGCGCGAGCGACCGCCGAGGCAGCCGGAACGCAACACCTGCCAGTGATCCCGCGTCTACCGGCGCCGGTGCGTATGGCTTTAACATGCCTGCCGAAGCGGCAGCCGGGTCTTTCGTGCAGCCCCTGAACCCTGCATACGACGCGACCGACCCGATGTCGGCGCGCTACGCTAGCCGTCCCTCATACGAGCAGCTTGTGGCGTACCGCAACACACCGTCGCCCCACGTAAACGAGATGCTGCCCGGAACCAAGTTTGCGACCGGTATGGCCGAAGGCGGCGAGATCGCCCCAGAAGGCGGCAACGCCGTGATTGACGCCGCAGTGAACGCCGTGCGCGGTGTGCTTACAGGCCAAGCGGCCGCTGTTGCGCTCGCGAAGTTCGTGGACGCATACGGGCAGGCCGAGCTCAAGAAGCTCGTAGCTGCAGTAACTCCAGCCATGCAAGAACAAGCCAAAGAAGGCGGCGGCGAGGTCGAAGGGCCGGGCACCGGCAAAAGCGATAGCGTCCCTGCCAAGAACGGTCAACAGCCCTACGCCCTGTCAGACGGCGAATATATCATGCCAGTCGAAGTGGTAGACGGACTCGGCGGCGGCGACCACGAGAAGGGCGTAGCCGCGCTCGATAGACTGCGTGAGATGGCCCAAGAGGGCCGACCGCGCGAGAAGGCGATGGACCCTAGCGCATGACCGACACTGTGGAGGACACGATACGCGTCACTCCGGTGCCGCCGGAATACCTCGATAACGTGTGGCGTGAGCTCCTTCCATTTGTGCGCCGTGCCGTAGCCACGTCCGACGGCGCGTTCACCGCGACGAGCGTGTATAACGATGCGATGAGCGGGTTCCATACTATCTGGATTCTTGTACGCAATGATGTTATCGTGATGATGCTTACCACGCGCATCGTACAATATCCGGCCAAACGCGGGTTAGCCATTGATTGGGTCGGGGGCGGAGACTTGAAGGCGGTTATCGAAATCGCTCTTGATTCGCTCATGCAGTACGCGCGTAGAAACTCATGCCACGAGATCGAAGGATGCGGTCGCAAGGGGTGGGAAAAGTGGTTAGCGCCGCATGGATGGAAACACCAGCATGTAGCGTATAAGTTGGAGATACCCGATGAAGTCTAGCACCTATAACACGACGTCGGACACGGAGAACAAGCTGCCCGAGTGGGCGTCGCCGTACTTCGAGCGCAACATAGCCCAAGCTGAAGCGGCCTACGGCACCCCGTATGACCGGTACGGCGGCGAGCGCATCGCCGCGCCGGGCGTAGACACCATGGGTGCACGGGGCATGGTCCGCGATATCGCCGGACGGCCTATCAGCGGAATCGACCAAGCCACAGACTTCGTTACCGGCGGGATGGATACCGCTGCAGGTCTGGGTACATACGACCCGTCTCAGTTTTCGGCGTTCGGGTTTGACCCCGCACGTCAGTTCAATTCTGCCGAAGCGCAGCAGTACATGTCGCCGTACCAGCAGAATGTTACGGACATTAACAAACAGGAAGCGTTCCGCGACTTCCAGATGATGCAGGGCAATCGCGATACGGCCGCAGTGAATGCCGGTGCGTTCGGCGGATCTCGCCAAGGCGTCGTGCAGGGCATGGCCGAAGAAGAGCTGATGCGCCAGATGGCGAACATCCAAGCCACGGGCCAACAGAACGCGTACACAAACGCACAAGGTATGTTCCAAGGCGATCGCGCCGCGCAGTTCGACACAGCGCAGTCACGGGCCGGAGAGCAGGCACGCGTACAGGGCGGCATGGCAGGCGAGTCACAGTTTGGTGCAGGTCAAGGACTTGCGGCGCTGCAGACCGGCGCGCAACTCGCGGGCGGGCTTACCGATCTTGGTCAGCTGGAGCGTCAGGGTCAGATCCAGAACGCACAGCTCCTGGAGGGTGTCGGCGGCGCAGTCACTGCGGACCAACAGGCGCTCGACGATCTGGCGTACTCGGACTACCTCGAACAACGGGACTGGTCGCGCAACCAAGTGGGCGGCATGACCAACGTGCTGAACGCGCAGCCTATCGCAGCCACCGGTACATCGAACACTGTGGGCACCACGCCCGGACCAAGTCCGTTCCAGCAGGTCGCTGGCGCTGGGCTCGGCGCAGTCGGACTATATAAGGCGTTCCAGTAATGGCTATTAACCTCTTCAAAATGCAGGACATGCTGAAAAACATGTCCAAAGATCAGCTCGTAGCCGAGGCGCAGAACCCTACGGGTACGGCTCCGGCGTTCATGGTCCACGCCCGTCTCGCCGAGGTTAGTGAGCAAGAGAAAGA
>TARA_R110000868_G_scaffold120421_5_pt1 | contig 11478 bp, 11 predicted proteins | sample TARA_R110000868 | Tara Oceans TARA_R110000868 (sample SAMEA4397489) | marine metagenome | biome: Polar Biome; feature: [SRF] surface water layer (ENVO:00010504); material: water (ENVO:00002006), including particulate matter (ENVO:01000060) such as... | depth 5 m | reverse complement strand
AAAATGATATTAAACGCAAGAAGTCCTTATTTTATTAGCATAAATGAAACGGGGCAAATAGGTAGTAAATTGGAATTGTTTATTTGGGTGGGTACTGGCTCGGCACCAGCTACGGCTACTTATACTTTTACAAAGCCAGTTGCATCATCAGCACAAATAGAAAATACATATAATATAAATTCTTTTGTAGCTGAGTTTATTAATGCTATTAAGCCAGCGGATGCAACTACTCAGTTATGGGTAAACGTAACTGTAAAGAGATATAAGGAAGTTACTGCAGGAAGTTATACATTACTAGACACCGTTAATCATACGGGCGTAAATGGTTACAATGATTATTCGGGAGGTTATAACCAAACGCCAAGCAATAGTAACTTTTTAGTAATGGCAAACCCGAATATTGAATTGCAATATTTAGAGGGTACAAATTACGATATTAACGTTTATGCAAACTTAACATCGGGCAATAGTATTTCATTAGTTTATAATGATTTAGGCGGTGGAAATGTTTCAACAGATACTTATACAACTTTAGGCAAGGCAATAATTAAGGTGCCAATTACAAAGGCGATTGCAGGTTATTCAAAGGGTAATTATTTAGCGGTTAAATACTTTGTAGGTGGAAGCCTTACAGAAACAAAAACATTTTTAGTGAAGCCAATTTGCGAGCCAAAATATACGCCTGTTGCTTGTAATTTTATAAACAGATTTGGAGGGTGGCAAAGGTTAAATTTCTTTAAGGCACAAACTAATTCAATTACAACTCAAGGCACTAAATATAATGTCGCTCAGGCTTCTGTTAATTATAATATAAGCATTGGCAAAACAAAGGTTATCAATAAAAACGGTAATAAGTTAGTTAGTTTAAATACGGGTTTTGTTAATCAAAATTATAGCGATTTAATTGAGGATTTATTGCTTAGTGATACTATTTTATTAGATGGCAAACCTGCTTTAGTAAAATCGGAAGCTATTGAATTAAAGTCTGCATTAAATAATAAGAACATTAATTACGAAATACTTTTTGAATATTCATTTGATTTAATTAACAACGTAGTATAATGAAAGTAGTAGGGGTTTACATTTATATTGACGGATTAGCAAAGCGCATCGAGTTATTCGAGGACGAAATGATTAACGTAACTTCTGCAATTCAGGATGTAGCTGATATATCAAAGATTTTTACCGACTATTCACAAAGTTTTACAGTACCAGCTTCTAAAATTAACAACGCTATCTTTGAACATTGGTACGAGAATTCAATAGATAACGGTTTTGATGCAAGGATTAGAAAAGACGCTTATATTGAAATAGATACCATTCGTTTTAGAAGCGGTAAAATACAGTTAGAAAAGGCAAAAGTTAAAAACGGTCAAGTTGAAAACTATCAGATTACTTTTTTTGGTGCTTTGATTAGTTTAAAAGATGCTTTTGCAGATAGGTATTTAAAGGATTTAGATTTTTCTGCTTATTCATTTGATTATAACGGTGCTAATGTAATTAGTAAAGTAGCGGGAGATGTGAATGGTCATGTTAAATTTCCATTAATAAGTTCTGAAAACGTTTGGACATACAATACTGGCGGTACAACTACATCAAATTGGGATATAAAAAATACAGGAACGCCAATATATTATAATGATTTATTTCCAGCGATGCGAGTGAGTGAGATATTTAATGTAATTGCTGCAGAATTGGGAGTAACTTTTAATGGTGCATTTTTAACAAACCCTAAATTTACAAGGGCATTTTTATTGCTTAAGAATAACGATGTTTTTAAAGTAATAGCTTCTCCGAAAAGAATAAACTTTAATTCAATTACAGCAACACCAGCCTTTAGAGCTGATATGTTTAATTTTCCTACCGATGAATTTATTTATGACGGCGGTAAATGTTATGATAACTCAGGCGTTGAAGTTGGCTCTATGGGGAGCAATAGTAAATCTGCTTTTTTGAATTTACAATTTACGACAAATGGATTTCCTTATACGTTCATGATTTATTTTGATGGCGTAAAAATAAGTGAAACAAATTACACAACCACTACAAGTTCGGGGTTTAATATTGCAATACCTTTGTATTATGGCATAGGCGATTATTCATTTTACATATCTTCATTCCCATTCGTTACTTTTACTTCACAATTTTCATATACGGTAACAACGCCAGGTTATACCAATACAGTTGTAGTTGATGCAGGCACGCAAACTAATTCTAACTACATTGGTTTATCTACTTATATGCCAGATATAAAGATTGAAGATTTCTTTACTGGAATATTAAAAGCGTTTAATTTAACAAGCTATTCAGATAGTGCAAATAATTTTAGAATTGAGCAGATAGAGGATTGGTATAGCGCAGGAGCAATAAGAGATTTAAGTCAATATTTAATAACAGATGATATTGAATTAGAAAGGTTAACATCTTATAAAGCAATTAAATTTAATTACGAAAAATCAGAAAACTTTTTATCGCAAAATTACAAATCGAGGTCAGTAACTGAGTATGGAGATTTAGAATATACTTTAGATATTGACGGGGGAGAATATAAAGTACAACTACCTTTTGAAAATATGTTATTCCAAAAGTTTACATCAACTAATTTACAAGTTGGATATTCTTTGAAACAAGATTTTACTGCTTATAAGCCTAAGCCTATTTTGCTATATGATTATGGTACGTTGCAGAATGTTAGCTTTTATCTTCATGACGGTACAAGTTCAGTTTTAACTACGACTTACAACGTATTTGGGCAGGATACAAATATATCAGGAACTAATTATACAATTAATTGGGGATTAGAAACTTCAAGTTTTACGGGTACTCTACAAGAAAATAGTTTATTTGAGGTTTATTACAAATCATACGTTAACAATATCTTTAATGTCAAAGCTAGATTAGTAAAGTTAAAATGTATTTTGCCGATTAGCGTAATAACAAAAATAGCTTTGAATGATAGGATAGTATTAAGGGATAAAAGATATTTAATTAATTCATTTTCGACTGAGTTAAATACGGGTTTAGTATCTTTTGAATTGCTACCAGACTTTAGAATTGGAAGTGGTGGCTCAGTATCAACTACGACTACAAGCACAACAACTACGACAGCGCCTACAACTACGACTACAAGTACAACAGAGCCGACTACAACTACGACTGCGCCTACAACAACTACAAGCACAACAGAGCCTACAACGACTACAAGTTCGACAACAACGACATCGAGCACAACAACGACAACAGACCCTGTAATAACTACAACTACAACAACATCAAGCACAACAACAACATCAAGCACAACAACAACGGCACCGCCTATTTGTTATGTTTATTCTAATTACTTAGGCTCTACATGGGTGGGTGATTATCAGGATTGCAATGGTGTTTGGCATTATGGCGAAACGGTGCCAGGATATACAGATATTTGCGCGCTAGATGGAACGGTAACAACAGTTTCAGGTTCTTATGATTTACAACAAGGAATAGAATGCGCTTAGTAAGATATATTTGCGCACAACCTGCAGACCTTTACTATGCGTGGCAAGTTGAGGTTATGATAAATAACTTTGTCGCTAATGGTATTGATATAAAAGATATTGATATCGTTTGCGCTAAAGTATCGGATAAAATTAGTACGGAATGGATAGCGTTAAAAAATGGATATGAAGCTAATTTTTATTTTTATGATGATACTAGAGAAGATAAGAGTTATATACCTAGTCTGCAGGCGCATATTTTAGAAAAGCATTGGATTGCTAATTGCGAATTGGAATGTACTCCGATATTCTTTCACGATGCAGACTTTTTATTTGTAAGACCGTTTGATTTTAAGCCTTTTTTAGAAGATGCTAATTGGTATTTTTCTGACACGATTTCATATATCGGCTCAACTTATATTTTAAGCAAAGGGCAAGAGGTATTTGATACAATGTGTAATGCAATAGGGATTGAAAAGCAATTAGTTTTAGACAATCAAAGAAACTCAGGCGGTGCGCAAAAGTTATTCAAAAATATTAATCAACACTATTGGAGAAAAGTATTTGAGCATCAAATGAAACTTTACAAAGCTATGCAAACGGTGGCGCATATTAAAAAAGAACATGATACGTATGGAATACAAATATGGACGGCTTCGATGTGGGCTGAGTTATGGACTGGATTGATGATGGGTAAGCAAATAAGAGTACCAAAAGAATTTGATTTTTGTTTTGCAGTGGATAAGATAAGTGTATTTGATAGGTTAAGTTTTTACCACAATGCAGGGGTATCAAGTTCAAATGACGGGTATTTTTTTAAGGGCGATTATATTAATCAATTACCTTATAATAATTGCGTAGAGCCGAGCAAAGAATTTACAAGCCATTTTTATTGGGAGTGGATAGACAAAACAGCTAAAGTAACTAAACTATTATGATAAAAAATATATTACAATTACTATCAGCGACAGAGCATTATGCTCAGACTGAAAACATAGAAATAGCTAAGGGCAAATATCAGATTGCTAAAGATTTTAAAACAGGATTTAGACAAATAAAAAGACACTTGAAATGGCTGAGGAAAAAATAGTTAATTTAAAGATTAACACTAACATAGATGAAACTACCGAAGATGTTAACCAACTTAATACTGCTTTAGGTAAAACAGAAAAGCAAGTTGATAATGTAAACGATGCGGGTAAAGGTACGTCTAAATTAACTGCAGGATTTAATTCAGCGGGTACAGCTATTGAGGGATTATCGCCAGGACTTAAAGGTGCAGTATCAGGAATGAAAGCTATGCTTGTTCAGATGTGGGCAATAGTTGCAAACCCTATTGGATTAGTAGTGGTTGCTATTGTAGGGGCGTTAACTTTACTTTACAAAGCGTTTACATCAACAAAAGAGGGGGGCGAAAAGTTAGAACAAATAATGGCAGGATTAAGTGCTGTTATTGATATTGTAAGGGATAGAATTTTAATAGTTGGTAATGCAATAGTAAAATTCTTTTCAGGAGATTTTAAAGGAGCTTTAGCTGAGGGTAAAAAAGCAGTTAAAGGTTTCGGGGCGGAAATTGAAAAAGAGTTTAAGCAAGCAGCAAATGCAACTAAGTCATTGCAACAAGTTGAAGATGCTATGCGTGGTTTATTAGTATCTCGTGCAAAATTAGATAGAGATTTAGCAAAATCAAAAGAATTATTAACAGATGAAAATGCAACGTATGCTCAAAAGGTAAAAGCATTAAATGAAATCAAAAAAGGTGAGGCCGAACTAACGAAACAAGAATTAGCAAATGCAGAAAAGAAATATAATGCAATAGTTTTAGCTAATAGTTTATCAAATACAAGTAGAGAAGATTTACGAAAAGAAGCAGAAGCACAAGCCGAGCTTTATAAGGTACAACAAAAATCTGCAGAAGATAACAAATCAATCAACAAGCAAGAAAAAAGAGCGCAAGCAGATGAATTAGCGAGATTAAAAGAAATTTCAGCCGCTAGAAAACAATCAGCGAAAGACTTAGCAGCCGAAAGAAAACGAATTGATGATGAACTAACTCAAAGCATAGTTAATAATGCTAAGAGGTTGAAAGATATTGAAGATGCAAAGGTAGCTGATGCAAAGAATGCAGATGCTCAATTAACAGCAATAGCCGAAGCGAACATAGCTAAGAAAGATGCTGAAATGAAAGCGCAAGGAGATTATGCAGCTTGGGAATTAAACTTAACTAAAACAAATTATGAAGCAGGAAAAAAGATAAGAGATAAACAAATTGAAGATGAAAAAATAGCATCAGATGCTAGAAGACAAATAAGAAATTTAGAAATAGAGGGCGCACAACAACTTGTAGCAGTTTTAGCAGGATTATTTGAAAAAAATAAAGGAATACAAAAGGCTGCTTTACTTGCAAATAGCGCTTTATCTATTGCACAAATTATTAATAATACAAACGTAGGTTCGTCAAAAGAAGTTGCTACTAAAGGTATTTTGGGTTTAGGTACTTCTGCAATTTTATATACTAAAATGGGATTAAGTATTGCTTCTGTTTTAGTAGCAACTGCTAATGGATTAAAAGGACTTGGAGGCGGTGGTGCTACATCGCCAAGTTCAACAAATAGCGGAGGTAGTGGTCAACGTACAGGACCGTCAGCACCTCAATTTAACGTAGTTGGTGCAAGTGGGATTAATCAAATTGCTCAATTAGTTGGCGCAGAAAAACCTATTGTCAAGGCGTATGTAGTTGCTAGTGATATTACAACGGCTCAGGCTTTAGATAGGAATATTATAAAATCTTCGACTTTAGGATAATCGAAAATATAACAAAATTTTAAATTAACGTTAAATATATAATGAGGATAGTTGAATTAGTAATTGAGAATGATGCGGACGGTATAGATGCCGTTTCTGTTGTTGATTTACCAGCGATTGAAAGCAATTTTATTGCCTTAGCTACGGACTTTGAAGTTAAACTTGCAGAAGTAGATGCCGAAAAGCGTATTTTAATGGGTGCAGCTTTAATACCTAACAAGCAAATCTTTAGGAGAATTGGAGATGACGAGTTTTACGTTTACTTTTCAAAAGAAACTGTAAAGCAAGCATCGGAGTTGTTTCTAAAAAATGGCAATCAGTCAAACGCAACCCTGCAGCATGATGCAAAGATTGACGGAATGACGGTTGTAGAAAGTTGGATTGTTGATGATTTGGAATTTGATAAGTCTAAAAAGTACGGATTTTCAGTACCTGTTGGAACGTGGATGATTTCAATGAAAGTTGATAATGAAGATATTTGGCAAAGGGTAAAAGCTGGCGAAATAAAAGGATTTTCAATAGAGGGTTATTTTGCTGATAAATTAGAAATGCAAAAAGAACAAGAATTAATCGACCAAATAATTAAAATATTAAAAGATGCGTAAAAAAAGTACAAGTCCATTAAGCTCAAAGCGTGGATGCCTTTGTAAAGACAAAGAAACATATAGCGTAGATTGTTGCGAGGGCGAAGTTATTAATCAAGGTATTGGGGCGTTGCAAAGTGATGGTATTTCACAAGTGCAAAACATCTCACAAGAGCGTATAATAGTAACGGAAAATTAAAATAAACAATGAAAAAAAACATTATTAATCAAATCAAAACATTGCTATCAATGGAGATTAATTTGGAACAAATGAAGTTAGAAGATGGTATTACCATTATCGAAGCTGAAAAGTTTGAGCCAGAATATTCAGTTGGCATTGTAACGGCAGACGGTATAGTACCGATGCCAGTAGGCGAGTACACGCTCGAAGACGGTAAAATGGTTGTAGTTGCCCAAGAGGGAATTATAGCTGAGGTTAAAGATGCAGCATCAGAAGAAGTTGCAGCACCAGCTGAGGCGGAAGTTACCGTAGAAGTTGAAGCGGAAGCAAAACCAAAGAGAGTAGTTGAAAGCGTGAGCAAGGAAACTTTCTTTGAGGAAATTGAAAAACTTAGAGCGGAGTTTACTGCAATCAAGGCAGAGAATGAAGAATTAAAAGCTGAGTTATCTAAAATTGAATTATCAGCAGAAGATGAAGCAGGTGCAGATGCTATTGCTTTTAATCCTGAAGCTAAACAATCGGAAAGAATTACGTTCGGTAATCAAATGCAAAACACAACACAAAACAGAGTATTTAAAAAATTATTTAATTAAAAAATGGCAACAACAACATCAATAACAACCACCTATGCAGGTGAGTTCAAAAAGAAAATGATTGCAGCGGCTTTATTAGAAGCTAACACAATCGCAAACGGTGGTATCGAAGTTAAAGCAGGTATCAAATACAAAGAAGTAATGAAGAGATTAGCGTTAAACGATGTATTGAAAAATGCAACGTGTGATTTTGATGCTACATCTACGGTTACTTTAACAGAACGTATTTTAGAGCCAAAAGAATTACAAGTTAATTTGCAACTTTGTAAAAAAGATTACCATTCAGATTGGTTATCTATTGAGCAAGGATTGTCAGCTTTTGACGTTTTACCTAAAACATTCCAAGACTTTTTAATGGCTCAGGTAGTTGCTAAAGTTGCAGCTAAAAATGAGGTTAACATTTGGAGAGGTGTTGCAGCTAATGCAGGTGAGTTTGACGGATTTTCAACTTTATTAGCTTTAGATGCTGATTTACCAGCGGGGCAAGAAGTTGCGGGTACAACGGTAGATGCTGCTAACGTAGTTGCTGAATTAGGCAAAATTGTAGATGCTATTCCAGCGGCTTTATATGGTGGCGAAAATTTAGCTATCTATATTTCACAAAACATTTATAGAGCTTACGTTCGTTCTTTAGGTGGTTTTGGTGCAAGTGGCTTAGGTGCTGCAGGTTACGGTTCACAAGGTAATAACCAAGCGTTTGGCGATTTAATGTTTGACGGTGTTAAATTATTTGTTGCTAATGGATTGGCTAACAACACAGCGGTTGCAACTACAAAAGATAACTTGTTCTTTGGTACGGGTTTATTGAATGATAGCAACGAAGCTAAGGTTATCGACATGGCTGATATTGACGGTTCACAAAACGTTCGTGTAGTAATGCGTATGACTGGTGGCGTTCAATATGGTATTGTTGAAGATATCGTAACTTACGGCATTGTAAACTCTGCAAATTAATTAATGGGGGGTTGAAATATATCCCCCTAAATATTTAAAATTTAAACAAAATACATTATGGCATGTGATATAGCAGGTGGAAGATTAGAGCCTTGCAAAACAAGTAATGGCGGTTTAAAGGCGGTTTACTTTGTAAATTATGGAGAGGTTGATAGCGTTACTTATGACGCTACCGATACAGATGTAATAGACGCAGTTACGGGTACGCCCAGCGCATATAAATACGACCTTAAAGGAAACAGTTCATTTGACCAAACAATTACTTCTAGTCGCGAGAATGGAACGACATTTTTTGAGCAAACATTAAATTTGACATTAAAACAATTAACAGTTAAGGATAATAAACAAATAAAATTACTATCTTACGGGCGTCCTCAGGTTATCGTGGAAGATAATAACGGTAATCTTTTCTATTGCGGTTTAGCGCATGGAATGGATGTAAGTGGTGGAACGATTGTAACGGGTGCTGCAATGGGAGATTTAAGCGGTTATACATTGGTATTGACAGGTCAAGAGCCAGTACCTGCTAACTTCTTAGGTACTACATTAACATCTGCAGGGTTTACAGTTGTAGTTGGAGTTTAGTCTTTTCATAATAGTTCATATAGTTAGTTAAGTTTGGTTAAAAGGGAGGGTAATACCTCCTTTTTTTGTGCAATAAAAAACAAAATCAACTTTTTACGTTATATAATTATATGATAATATTAAAACCTATAAACACTATTCAGGAAGTTAGATTTATTCCGACACGAAAAGGTGATGGCAATAATGCGGTTATAACAAGCGAAACAACAAACGTAAGCGAAAGTATTAATTTAAGTTTTCAAATTAGATGTTCGGCTTGCGCTTTTTACCAACAGTTTGAGCATGAGTTTGATTTAAAAGAGGGGCATTTTTATAGCATATCTATTTATGAAGATGAGGATTTAATACATAGAGATAAAATATTTTGCACGAGCCAAAATACAAATGCTTACTCAGTAAATAAAGATACTTACGTTCAAAACCAAGATAACATAATATTTTATGAGCAATAATTTACACTTTGTTGAATTAGGTAAATATTCAGCACCTACTATTGTAGAAAGTAGTAGGGAAGAATGGATTGATTACGGAGATAATAATGGTTATTATGACTTTTTAATTAATCTATATAATAACAGCACAACGCACCACGCAATCATTAACGCTATTGTTAAACTAGTTTATGGTAAAGGCTTAGATGCGACTGATAGTAGGTTAAAACCAAACGAATATGCACAGATGATGATGCTATTCCGTAAAGATGTTTTGCGTAAAATAATTGCAGATTATAAGTTATTAGGACAATTTGCTTTGCAAGTTATTTATAATAAAAAAAAGGATGCAATTATAAAAGTTGAACACGTTCCTATTCAATTATTAAGAGCAGAAAAGTGCAACGATAAAGGCGAAATAGAAGCCTATTATTATTCTGATAATTGGCAAGAGCCTAAGAAGTTTATACCGAAAAGAATTTCGTCTTTTGGATATGGAGATAAAACTTTAGAGATTTTATATTTTGGTAATTATACGGTAGGGCAAAAGTATTATTCAAATGTGGATTATACGGGTGCGATACCTTACGTTAAGTTAGAAGAAAATATATCGGACTTTTTAATTAACGATGTAGAAAATGGCTTTAGTGGCACTAAGGTAGTAAACTTTAATAACGGGGTGCCAGACGAAGAAAAGCAGACTATGATTGTTAACAACGTTACTAAAAAGTTAACAGGGCAAAATGGTTTAAAAGTAATAGTTGCTTTTAATTCAGATGAAACTAAAAAAACAACGGTAGATAATATACCTTTAGATAATGCACCCGAACATTATCAGTATTTAAGCGAAGAAGCTAGAAGCAAAATTATGCTAGGGCATGGTGTAACTTCGGGGTTGTTATTTGGTATCAATACAGCTACGGGTTTTAGTGCTAATGCAGACGAGATGAAGAACGCAAGTACTTTGTTTGATAACATGGTTATTAGACCGATGCAGGAAGCTATTTTAGATTGCTTAGATAAGATATTAGCTTTTAATGCAATTAGCTTAAACCTTTATTTTAAAACCTTACAACCTTTGGAATTTATAGACTTAAATTCAGCGGTTACCGCAGCGGATAAAGAAATTGAAAGCGGTGTAAAATTATCTAAACAATTAGAAGAGTTTGGCGAAGAATTAAACCCTGAGGAATGGGAATTAGTAGATAGCAGAAAAGTTGACTACGATACGGAAGAGGAATTAGATGCAGAAATAGAAAAGTTAAACAATCCTAAAAAATCTTTATTAGCAAAACTTTGGGAATTTGTTTCAACTGGCAGGGCGCAACCAAATGTAAAGAGTGAGCAAGACGGTGTATTTTTTCAAAGCCGTTACCGTTATACAGGTGGACAGCAGGAAGATACAAGACCTTTCTGCAAAAAGATGTTAGCAATTAATAAATTGTATCGTAAAGAGGATATTATAGCTATGGGCAACAATCCAAGTTCTAATCCAGGTTGGGGACCGAGAGGAGTTGATACTTACGATATGTTTTTATATAAGGGCGGGGGCGCTTGTCACCATTATTGGACGCGTGAAACATACAGACGTATTCAATATTTAAAACCGCAGAATAATAAGAACGAAATAAGTCCAGCACAAGCAAGAAAAGAGGGCGAAATATTGCCTACAAATGATAAAAAAGTTTATACAAGACCTATTGATATGCCTAATAAAGGCTTTTTACCAAAATAAATATGATAGCATTATTAGTAAGTAGGGATGACATAGTTAAGTTTACGGCAGTAAGTGGAAATACTGATACCGATAAATTTATACAATTTGTAAAAATAGCGCAAGATACGCACATACAAAACTATTTAGGCACA
>TARA_R110000868_G_scaffold67582_1_pt1 | contig 11486 bp, 5 predicted proteins | sample TARA_R110000868 | Tara Oceans TARA_R110000868 (sample SAMEA4397489) | marine metagenome | biome: Polar Biome; feature: [SRF] surface water layer (ENVO:00010504); material: water (ENVO:00002006), including particulate matter (ENVO:01000060) such as... | depth 5 m | reverse complement strand
ACTCTCTTCTTGCAATCATAGGAGACGAAGGAGAAGACATTTCTGCACTTTTAGCAGGTAAATCTGAAACGCCAAAAGAAGAAGCGCCAAAAGAAGAAACAACTTCTGAAATTAAAACTGAAGTAAAAGAAACAGCTGCTCCTGCCGCTTTACCTAAAGGAGTTATAGTAGTAACTATGCCTCGTTTAAGTGATACAATGACAGAAGGAACTGTAGCTACTTGGTTGAAGAAAGTAGGTGATAAAGTTGCTGAAGGTGATATACTTGCTGAAATCGAAACGGATAAAGCTACAATGGAATTCGAATCTTTCAATGAAGGAACTTTATTATACATAGGAATCGAAGAAGGAAATGCAGCACCAATTGATAGTTTATTAGCTATTATAGGACCTGCAGGAACTGATATTTCAGGAATAGCAGAAAACTTCACAGTTGGAGGAGCTAAACCAGCAACAACTGAAGAGACTGCACCTGCATCAGCTGTACCTGCAGAACCAACGGTACAAGAAGCTTCTACTGATGGCAAACGTATTTTAGCATCACCATTAGCAAAGAAAATTGCTAGCGACAAAGGAATTCAATTGACACAAGTTAAAGGTTCTGGTGAAAACGGACGTATTGTGAAAAGCGATATCGAAAACTTCTCACCTGCTGCTGCAGCGCCACAAGCTGCTGCACCTGCACCTGCTAAAATCGAAACTACTGCTGCATCGGCACCAAAAGTTTTTGTTCCAGCTGGAGAAGTATTTACTGAGGAAATCAAGAATTCGCAAATGCGTAAAATCATTGCAAAACGTCTAGCTGAATCTTTATTTACAGCACCACATTACAACTTAACCATAGAAGTAACTATGGATGAAGCAATGAAATCAAGAGCGATTATCAACAGTGTTCCTGATACTAAAGTATCTTTCAATGACATGGTAATTAAAGCTTGTGCAATGGCCCTTAAAAAACACTTGAAAATTAATTCACAGTGGAAAGAAGATGCAATTACTATCAACCACCATGTCAACATTGGAGTTGCAGTAGCTGTTGAAGATGGATTAGTTGTTCCTGTATTGAAATTCACTGATGCTATGAGTTTATCTCAAATTGGCGGAAGTGTTAGAGATCTTGCTGGAAGAGCAAAAAACAAAAAATTACTACCTTCAGAAATGGAAGGAAGTACTTTCACAGTTTCTAATCTTGGAATGTTTGGTATCACTGAATTTAACTCCATTATAAACCAACCGAACTCAGCTATCCTATCTGTAGGAGCAATCGTTGAGAAACCAGTGGTTAAAAACGGACAAATTGTTGTAGGTAACACCATGATGTTATCTCTTGCTTGTGACCACCGTACAATCGATGGAGCAACTGGAGCACAGTTCTTACAAACATTAAAACAGTACATTGAAAACCCAGTAACCATGCTTGCATAATTACTGATTCTGTATAAAAACAATAACCCGTCTTGCATAAGCCGGGTTTTTTATTTGGGCATATCCTTGCTTCCACTTTCGTTACAGCAAGGTCGGGCTGTACACTATATCTTTTATTTCATTACATTACATAAAAGGATATCGCTTCCATCCCTTATGCATTCAATCCCTTAAACCTTATTCTTCTCCTCTATCCACTTCGACATGTATTTCGTACTTTTCAACGTATGATAATGCAACAATTCACCCATAAAATTATTCTTACGATGTTGAGATAAATTCTTCTTCAAACTTTGAATTTTTTCTTTGAAATTATCTTCAAATAAGGTTCTTAAATAACGGTTCTCAATTATTTCAATTCCATTTCTTTGCGCTTCAATCCACCTGTATTCATCTTTGTATAATTGAACGGCTTTATCAGCAAAAGACTCTGGATTATCTTCTACAAAGCCATTCCAAGACATTTGCCCTTGCATGGATTCAGCACCAATAGAAGTCGTAACGCTAGGTGTGCCACATTGCATTGCTTCTAATAATTTCCCTTTAATTCCTGCACCAAAACGCAACGGTGCTAAAACTACACGTGATTCTTTAACGATATCTCTAGCATTCGCTGCACGCCCTTTAATCAAAAAACCTTCTTTCTCATTATTTAACTGCAATACTTTTTGAGAAGGATAAGCACCATAAATATTTAAAACAGCACCTGCTAATTGTTTTTTAATCGAAGGCCAAATAGATTCTTTCAAATACTGAACCGCATTCCAATTGGGTTCATGATAAAAATTACCAATAAAAACAAAATCCTTTCGATCCTCAAATGAAGGCAATTCATTTAAATCAGGAACTTCATTGGCACAAAGCAAAAGAGGTAAATAATAAAGTAAACTTACATCTATTTTGAAAACCGTACTCAATACATCTACTTCAAATTCTGAAATCATTAAAGAAAGGTCACAACGCAAAACACTAGCTATTTCACGCTTACTAACATCTTCATTAAACAAATCTCCAAACACAAATAAACGTTGCTCCTTAAAGGCTTTTTGACGTGCTAAGCGCAGACAATGTAGGTCTTCAGTATCTAAAATACGTAACGCATCAGGACAGCTTTCAGCAACACGCCAACCAAACTGCTCCTCTATCATAAAACGATCAAATAAAACAACTGAAGGACTAAGTTCTTTAATAAAATCATCAAAACTAGCACAATTTAAAGAAATCGATTTTCTTTCAATCCCTAACAAATTAAGATCAACCATATAATCGCTATCCATTGCAGGACTTGCAAAAGTAACCTCATAACCTTCTTCCTTAAAGAGGGAAATTAATTGCATCATTCTAGCACCAGCAGCAGAAGAATTAGGCTCTGGCCAAACAAAGCCAATTATTAAAAGCTTTTTAATCATATTCATAATATATATTCTTTCAGATACAAAATAATGGTATTTAGCTGGCATTACCATCATTTCAACATAAAATCAGAAAGAAAACACTAATTTTGCATTAATAAAACAAAATCACATGTTAGGATTAAAATTAGCAACTGACCCCCGCTGGGTAAATATAGTCGAATCAAATATTGAAGAAATCTTGACAGATCACGCTTGGTGTGAACAAAAAGCAGCTTCTAATGCAATAAGCCTAATCACCCAAAACTCAGAAAAAGAAGAATTAGTTACTGAACTAATGATCATAGCTAAAGAAGAAATAGAACATTTCAAAATGGTTCATGATCTTATCAAAGAAAGAGGACTCACCTTTGGTCGTGAACGAAAAGACAGTTACGTTAATGAACTTTTTAAATTCTTGAAAAAGGACGGAAGTCGCAATGATGCACTGTGTGATCGTTTGCTATTTTCAGCGATGATTGAAGCAAGAAGCTGCGAAAGATTCAAAGTACTTTCCGAAAACATAAAAGATCAAGAACTAGCTAAATTTTATCGTGATTTAATGATAAGCGAAGCGGGACACTACACTACATTTTTAGCTTTCGCAAAAAAATATGCTGACAATGTTGATGTTGATAAACGCTGGGCAGCATGGATTGAATTTGAAACTTCGATCATCGTTAATTATGGCAAAAACGAAACAGTACATGGTTAAAATAAAAAAGCGAATTCTAAATTAGAATTCGCTTTTTTATTTTAACAGGAAGTAAAATTACTTCTTTAAAATGATAAATTCCGAACGTCTGTTTAAAGCATGTTCCTCTTCGGTACATTTTACGCAATTTATTTTTAATTCAGATTCCCCGTAACCTTTTCCTGAAATTTTATCTGCACCAATTCCTTTAGAAATTATATATTGAACCGTCGCATTGGCTCTTCTTTCTGAAAGATCCATATTATAATCATCCTTACCTCTAGAGTCAGTATGTGATTTAGCTAAAATGACCAAATCCTTATTCTGAGACATTATATAAACCAACTTATCAAGTTCATTTGCACCAACTGATGTAATCTCACTTTTATCAAATTTAAAATATATTGGATTAAAGATAAATTCTGTATCCGTAACAATAACATTAATAGGATCTAATTTAGCATCTACATTAAATTCACCACCATTACTAACTGCAATAGGAAATGTTTTTGAAATAAAGCCATCTTTACTAATTTCAACAAAATATGATTTGTCATTTTTGGCACTATACATGACAGTTCCATTTTCGTTTGTTAGTTGTTTATCCAAAACCTTTTTGTCCATATCAGAAACAACAACTCTCGCATTAGTTATTACAGAACCCGTTACCGAATTACTAACAATGGTATGTATTTTTCCATTTTCAATAACAGGTGTAGAAGAGTAAATTTGGTCTTTACCATTACGATTACTTGAAACATAACCTATCTTATTTTTTTTATTAAAAGTAAAAGCAAAATCATCTTTTTCAGAGTTTACTGGTTTACCAATATTACTGGCAACTTCATTTTTATTTAAATCTATTGAAAAAATATCAAAACCACCAAGACCTGATAGGCCTTTTGATGAAAAATACAGAACCCCTTCATCTGTAATAAAAGGAAAACTTTCATCTTGAGAACTATTTACGTTAGAACCCAAGTTTTCAGGATCCCCAAAACCTCCATCAGCTTTAACTTTAACTTTCCAGATATCTAAACCACCAAGAGTACCGGGCATGTTAGATGCAAAATAAAGTGTTTCCCCATCTTTTGTTATTGATGGATTGCTGACCGAATAGTTTTTACTGTTAAAAGGTAAAGGAGTTATATTTGACCATTTTCCATTATTATTAGTGGCTTTATATAAATTTACTTGTCCAAACTTAATTCTTTTACTTTTATTTTTATCAAACAATTTTTCGTTGAAACTTTCACTAGAGAAATAAACAGTTTTACCGTCTTGCGTCATAGTCAAAGGGCCTTCATGGTAAATAGAATTCAATTCTGAAATTGGAATAGGCTCGGAGTAAGTAGCTTCTTTTTCATTATAATTTGAACTATAAAGATCTAAGAAAGGCTCATTATTCCATCCATAAATTTTTCTACTTTCATTTCTAGAACTCGCAAAATATAATACATCATTATATTGAATAGCTCCAAAATCAGATTTTTCAGAATTTATATTTAACTTCTTTAAGTCAAACAATTTCTCTTTACTAGATATTTTAGATAAATAATCAGAATGAGTTATAAACTCCTTAGATCTAGCGTCATCTGGTACCATTGCAACAAATATTTTCATTTGTTTATCTGATAAATCATATTTACTATTGGATTTCAATACTTGTGCATATTTATAATATGTATCAGCATCTTGCTTCGTCTGTAAAGCTTTTTCATACCAATTTTCAGATTCAGAAGTGTTATTCATATTATAATAACATTCCCCTAGTTGCTTAAATACATAAGAATCTGAATTTCCGTTTTGAACTAACATTTTATAAGCATCCGCTGCTTTTACATATTCATATCTGTCAAATAATTTATCTGCAGATTTTGTTTGATTATTTTGTGCGAAAATACTAATGCTATTTAGTACAAAAAACAAAATTGTTGTATATCTTTTCATTAATTAAAATTTTGTATTAGAAAAATCTAGGTGAACGTGAAACCTTTTTTGGCGTAAATAAATCATATAAAATTATAAATTCATGAGAAGAAGGTGAGGTTACCTTTAAATCAGAAATTATATGGTCATAAGCATATCCAATTCTAAGCTCAGGTGTGATAGCAAAATTAACCATAGCACCAAAACTATCTTCTAGTCTATAGCTCGCTCCTAACTCTATTTTCTCCATATATAAAAAATTTGCAGAAAGATCTAATGAAGGTTTTACATCAAATGCTGATTTCAACATGAAAGAAGGCTTAAATTTCAAATCATAATTAATATCAAACACATATCCCGCAGTTAAGAAATAATGAGAAACATCAGAACCGTACTCACGTCCATTATAATCTAAATGTGCTGATTTCATCATATTAGGAATTGAAAAGGAAACATAGTATTTATCCGTGTAGTAAAAAAGACCAGCCCCTAAATTTAATGAAGCATCATTTATGTCTTCTCCAAAAATACCTTCAGATGGGTCAGGCAGAGAAGACTGAATATCTCTAAGCGCTACTTTATGAAAAGAAACACCTGTTTTTAAACCAAACGCCAATCTATGAGTATCATTTAATTTTAAAGTATAAGAGAAATCTCCATACACATTTTGTTCAGTAACAGGGCCTATTTTATCTGAAATAAAAGACAGACCTAAACCTACATTATTACCAGCAGGAGCATGCCCTGAAAAAGTAAAAGAAGTAGGTGCGTCCTCTATATTTACCCATTGCTTTCTATATAAAGCACCAAAAGAAATACTTTCTTTCGAACCTGCATATGCAGGATTAATAACATTCATATTATACATATATTGAGTATAATGTGGATTTTGCTGTGCCGATATATCAATACAGGCAAAAAGAACCAAAAGAGAAGTTAAAAATATTTTGTTCATATCCGTTTATTTTTCATTTTGTTGATAAAAAAGACCAACAATATATTTATTAAATTATAGTTTTTCTCTGATTAGATAAATCCAACCTGTTTTTGTTTTACCATTATTAAACTCAATAACGTAATAATACGTAGCACTTGGAAGTTCTTTTCCTTTATCTGACTGGCCTTTCCATTGATCAGTATAATTAGATTGGTTATATACTTTGATCCCGTATCTATCAAATATTTCCAGTTTTTTTACGTCTAATAATTTCAAATCAAAATAGTCATTTGAACCATTTCCATCAGGAGAAATTCCTTTTTGTATATTACAGTAAATAGATTCAACAACTACGCTATTCGTTGTTTCACAACCATTGGCTACTGAAGATATTGTTAATGTATACGTTAGTGGAAACTCTTCAACAGCGGAAGAAGATACTATAACATTAGAAACATTTAATATATTAGAATTTGTCCCAACTGTCAACCCAGAACTATCTTTCCATTGATAACTTACATCATTCGGATTGTATGAGCTTGCTAATGGACTTGCTGTTAAAACATAGTCTTTAGAATCACAATCGCCCATGATTTCAAACTGGATTTGTGGTGGAACCGGATTGATTGTTTGTACTGCTCCAATATTTATACAAAAAACACTACTTGTAAATCGAACACTTATTGGATAGGTACCTGGTAATAAATTTGTAAATACCGGACTGTCCTGATAACCATTACCAATACTGTATTGTACATCATTTTGGGCAACAATTGTAATTGTTCCTGTTTGCACTAAGCAAGTAGGCTGAACAATTTGTTGCACAGTTGGTACTAAAGGTAATGGAGGAAGTGGATCAATAGTCACTTGCAATACACCTTGAACAGAGCAGGTATTATCTGCAATATTTCTCACATACAATGTATAATTATTAGGCACTAAACCTGAAAATGAATTTGATGTTTGAAAAGTAGTACCATTCAAACTATATTCAACTCCAGTTTGCATTGTTACAACAATAGTTCCTGAAGGAATTTCACATGTAGGTTGAACTACACTTGCCAATGTTGGAATTATAGGAGGTGTAGGTACTGGGTTTATTGTTGTTGGTGATGATGAAACATTTGCACAACTATTATCTGATATACTTCTTACATATAAAATATAATCCTTTGGTATTAATCCTGAAAATGAATTAGATGTTTGATAAGTTAATCCATCTAAACTATATTCTGCTCCAGTTTGTGTAGTAATCGAAATAGTCCCAGAAGGTACTGCACACGTTGGTTGAATAACACTAGTAGTAGTTGGAACGACAATAACCTGTATTGGGTTAATAATTACATTTGTAGAAGACAGCGTTACACAAGTAATATCACTTAAATTTCTAACATATAGTGTATAACTATTTGGCGCTAAGCCTGAAAATGAATTTGACCCTTGATAAGTAACCCCATCTAGGCTATACTCAACTCCTGATTGCGAAGTTATTGTTATGGTTCCTGATGGTGTTGAACATGTAGGCTGTACAACACTTGCTGATGTAGGAACAACTGGAGGCATTGGTACAGCATTCACCATTGTTGTAGTTGAAGACATAGTCATACAAGTTGTGTCTCCTAAATTTCTAACATACAATGTATAATTATTCGGCGCTAAGTTTGAAAATGAATTAGATGTTTGATAAGTAATACCATCCAAACTGTATTCAACACCTGTTTGCGTAGTTATAGCTATAGTGCCTGAAGGTGTTCCACATGTGGGCTGAACTACACTTGAAGTTGTTGGCACAACTGGCGGAGTTGGTATTGCATTTATTGTTATTACTGAAGCCGACATTGTAATACAACTCGTATCACCTGTATTTCTTACAAATAAGGTATAATCATTTGGTGCTAAACCTGAAAATGAGTTTGAACCTTGATAGGTCACTCCATCCAAACTATATTCAATTCCTGCTTGCATGGTAATTGAAATTGTACCAGATGGAATCGCACATGTTGGTTGCGTCACACTTGCTGCTACAGGAACAACTGGAGGTATTGGTGTTGCAATTATAGTGGTCGTTGCACTAGACATTGTTACACAAGTGGCGTCTCCAGAATTCCTAACATATAATGTATAATCATTTGGTGCTAATCCCGAAAACGTATTAGATGCTTGATAACTAGTTCCATCCAAACTATATTCTACTCCTGATTGGGAAGTTATTGTAATTGTTCCTGATGGCACAGCGCAAGTTGGCTGAACAACACTAGATGATGTAGGAACAACAGGTGGCATTGGTACTGCGTTTACCGTTGTAGTAGTTGTAGACATAGTCATACAAGTGGTATCACCCGTATTTCTAACATATAACATATAGTTATTTGGCGTTAAACCTGAAAATATATTTGATGTTTGATAAGTAGTACCGTCTAAACTATATTCAACTCCTGATTGTGTTGAAATAGTGATAGTTCCAGATGGTACCGCACATGTTGGTTGAACTAGACTTGAAACACTTGGTACAACTGGTGGCGCAGGTATCGGATTTATTGTTATTACTGATGGAGACATGGTAATACAACTCGTATCGCCAGTATTTCTTACAAACAATGTATAACTATTTGGTGCTAACCCTGAAAATGAATTAGAACCTTGATAGGTCACTCCATCCAAACTATATTCAATTCCAGATTGTGCTGTTATTGAAATCGAACCAGATGGAACCGCACATGTTGGCTGTATCACATTCGAAGTTACAGGAACAACAGGTGGCAATGGCGCCACATTTATTCTAGTCATTGAAGCAGATATTGCTGAACAAGTTGAATCTCCAGAATTCCTAACATATAATGTATATTCATTAGGCGCTAAACCTGAAAATGAATTAGATGTTTGATAAGTAGTTCCATCTAAGCTATATTCTACTCCTGATTGAGAAGTTATTGTAATTGTTCCTGATGGAGTTGCACAAGTAGGCTGAACGACACTAGATTCTGTAGGAACAACTGGTGGCAATGGTACTGCATTTATTATTGTTGTTGTTGTGGACATTGTCATACAAGTTGTATCATCCATATTTCGAACATACAATGTATAACTATTTTCTGGTAAGCCTGAAAATGAATTTGTAGTTCTAAAGATAATGCCATCTAAACTATACTCAACACCTAATTGTGCAGTTATTACAATTGTCCCAGAGGGAGTTGCACAGGTTGGTTGAATTACATTTGCTGCTGTAGGAACTAAAGGGAGAGGAGGTGCAGGGTTAATTACCACAGGAGATAATGAACTAATAATACAAGAACCGTCAGATCCTTTTCTAATATATAACGTATAATTATTTGGGTTTAACCCTGAAAAAGTATTAGAGGATTGATAGGTAGTTCCGTCAATACTATATTCAGCACCATTTTGACTTCCAATAGTTATTGTCCCCAATGGATTAGAACAGGTAGGCTGCACTAAACTTGAAGTTACTGGTGGTTCAAATAAATTTATTGTGTAAAAATCATTACTATAACATGGTATTAATCCTGCTGATGAAAAAACAACTGGATTAGGATCTCTTAGATTATAATCAATTGCTAAATTACCATAATCTAAATTACTCGAAATTTCAGGACTTAAAAAGGAGTTAGTTACACTATAACTTGTCTCATCCGTATCCTTTATTGTAAAGCCAAAAAATTTAATATCACCAGAAGTGTAACCTATTAATGATTTTAAAATTTCTACTTCGAAACCTAAATTATAATCGGTAGATCCAGAATTGTTTTTATTAACCCCAAAAAAAGAGCCAGGTGTACTTGGGGTAGCACTACCAAGAGATGTTCTAACAGATTCTCCTGATTTTAATTCAACAATATCAGCAAAATAATTTGATTCTGTTGCATCAGTTGAAATAATTAAACAATAATCAGCTTGAAAATAAGAGTCAAAAGTACTAGGATTGTTATTAAAATAATTAAAGCCCTTAACAGTGGCACCAGTAAGAACGTCTCCATAATTAGACATATTAAAGCCGCCAGATTTCGAATCTAAAAACAACAAAAGACTACTATTTTTATCCACTTTACCTGCAAGACCAACTACTAAGTTATTTTCTTCTGGACTAATTTTTAATGAATTTACATATGCTTTAGTAGCACTTACAGATAAAGGTGCTGTTAATACATTTTCTTCAATTGGACCAGTGCCCCAAGCAGACTCAGTCATTGACCCATCAATAGTTTTGTTATATCTAGATCGAACACTTACTGTTTGTCCGTTCATAAGTGAACTTGTTGTATAAGTTTTACTAGCTGACATAGCTTGTACAATAACTCCTTCTACTGAAAATTCAAACAAATCCCCACCCCCATTCGCTGTAAAAGTTACAGGAGTATTCGGACATAATAAGTTTGTAGGGCTATTACTAGGAGAAACAGAAATACTAACAGTGGCTGGAGATAAATATACTGATGCAACAACAGGCACCCTAATACTTACATCGTTTGTCGATTTAGATTTACTTTGTACATAAAAAGTTTTAGTAGTTTTAATACTTGGACTATAAACAAATCCAGTATATAAAGGACTAGAAGCATTTTGACTTGCATACCATTCAATTTGTTCATCTGTACTTGAACCATTTGCATATATATTAACTTGGACAAAACTTACACCGTCACCGCAAGAACTTCCGGCAATTACTGAAGGAGGTGCTAAAAAAGCTTTAAGTCTTGACGATTTCAAAGTTTTTTTATTCTTTTTAATTGTATCCGTTAAACTAAGATTTTTATAAAATGCTATAGTTAGATTAGACCCTATTAAATTTTCATTGGGTTTTTTTGCAAGAATTTGATTTCCTGAAAATGTCAAAAACAGTAAAAATAAAAGTAATTTATTTTTCATATAATAAATTTTGTTGTTAGTATAACATACTATAATTTTTAAAAAAAGAGTAAGAAAATAAAACATAAATGTATTGTTTTATTTTGTTTATGTACAAATATATTTAATATAAAATTAACATTATTAATATAATATCAAAAAAGTATTCATCCTTTACAAACATTTAATACAAAAACTAGCTTAAAACAAAAAAACCCTATTCAAATAAATGAATAGGGTTCTTTAAAGAA
>TARA_R110000868_G_scaffold18175_10_pt1 | contig 11488 bp, 12 predicted proteins | sample TARA_R110000868 | Tara Oceans TARA_R110000868 (sample SAMEA4397489) | marine metagenome | biome: Polar Biome; feature: [SRF] surface water layer (ENVO:00010504); material: water (ENVO:00002006), including particulate matter (ENVO:01000060) such as... | depth 5 m | reverse complement strand
AAAGCCACGATGCAGGGGCCGGTAAGCAACGGCGATGTGCTCGGCTAAACTCTTCTGTACGCTCACAGAATCGACCGTTGAAACGGATGCGGCTGTCTGGCCTTCTGGCCCGCGCTCAGTCTTCATCTATTCCGTCACCGCCATTCTTGGCGCGTCCCTGTTCAAGCCTTTCGTTGTAAGCAGATTGTCAGAAGCAATATTTAATGGCGGACCAGTATTGGGGAAATACAGTCGCTTATCTGCATTTAAGCTCGTCAAATGCGCACAGCGTTACCAATATCCTACCCATGCATATATTTGCACGGACGCCGCAAAATTACAGCATGTCAGACTACATGCAGCTCAGGCAGCATCGCGCCGGAGCGTTTCGAGTTGCTCGCGATCGAGCGGACCGGCACCAAGATCATCGGCCCTGGCAGCGATTGCCGAATAGCCCAGTGCCAGCGCGGCGCCCTTGAGCGTATGCAGGGCACTCTTGAGCGCGAATTCATCGCTCTGGCCGAGTGCGACAATGGCGCGATCAACCAAGTGCACGGCATCGGTCTTGAACTGCACCTCAAGCTGCCTGAAGCTGTCGGGACCCAACTCTTCGATCAGGGTTTTCTGGTAGTCCTGATCGATATCGCTGGGGGTCAGATCGAGCGGGCGGTTCTCTAGCTGGTGCAGCAATGGCGACAGGGTGGCTTCGAGCTTGGCGCGGGTTACCGGCTTGGCGATGAAATCGTCCATGCCCACGCGGGCGCAGGCCTGCCGGTCCTCGGTCATCGCATTGGCGGTCAGCCCGACAATGGGCACGTTGAACCCCAGAGCGCGGGCATGACTGGTCGCGGTGACGCCGTCGAGCACGGGCATCTGCATGTCCATCAGCACCAGATCCAGGCCACCCATGGCGATCGCATCAATGGCCTCTTCGCCATTATGGGCGTAGACCGGCTGCAGCCCCATCTTTTTGACCAGAGCCCCGGCAACCTGACGGTTGATGGCATTGTCATCGACAATCAGCACCCGCCCGGTTCTGGCGGCCGGCTCGCGTCGGTTCGGTGACAGGCCCGGCAGGGTTTCCAGCGGCATGGCGGCCAGATCCGGTTGCTGCTCGTGCGCCTCGACGGCCGAAACGGGCAGCGTGAACCAGAAATTGCTGCCATGGCCGGGCGTGCTGTCGACGCTGATCTGGCCGCCGACAGCCTCGACCAGCCCCCGACAGATCGCCAGTCCAAGCCCGGAGCCGCCGTGCACGCGGGTGCTGAAGCTATCGAGCTGGCTGAACTGCTTGAAAAGGTGGCGCACATCGCCTGCTGCAATGCCCGGTCCGGTGTCCTCCACCCGACAGCGCAGCACGCCGTCGGCGATCGTGGCAACGATGCTGACCGCACCATGCTCGGTAAATTTGAGGGCATTGCCAACCAGATTGACCAGCACCTGGCGCAGCTTTGCCGGATCAGCGGTGAGGGTGACATCGGGATAGGAAAAGCTGAACTGCAGCTGCGCGGCCTTTGCCCGAGGCGCCATCATGTTGCGCACAAATTCCATCACCTCGGCCAGCGCGAAGTGCTGGGGCTGTGACTGGATGGCACCAGCCTCAAGCTTGGAGAAGTCGAGCACGTCATTGATCAGGTCGAGCAGCATGTCACCGGACTGGCGGATCACGCCCACCTGCTCGGCCTGCTCGGTATCAAGCGGGGTGTCGGCCAGCACGTCGGCCATGCCGATAATGCCGTTGAGCGGAGTGCGGATTTCGTGGCTCATCGTGGTCAGAAAGATGGATTTGGCTTCGCTGGCCGCCCGCGCGGCGCGGGCCGCCCGTGCGTTCTTCTGGCTGAGCAGTTCGACCTCGCGACCATTGCGCGAAAGATGCGCCAGTTGCAGCGCCAGCATGACGACAGTCAGGATCAACCCTATGGTGAGCGCTGCCATTGCCAAGCCGATATGAGCATAGGCCTGCATGGTCGCTTCGCGCTCGTTGACGCGGATTTCTCCCACTGCAGCATTGGCCGCGACGATCAAGCTGCCTGTGGCGCTGTGCAATTCGGTCGCGGCGGCGATTATCGCATCAATACGGGTCGCCAACTGCTCTGGATTGGTGGCCAGAGCATCCAGTTCAGGGGTAAGAGCGAGCACCTGATCGCTAACTGCGCGCGCGCTGTCGCCGACGTCAGACCCGGCGCCAAAGACTATTGCATAACTACCGCCGCCCAGCAGGCCAATACGGCTATAGAGCAGGTCGAACCGCAGCAGCAGCTCATCCACGGTGCTGTCGACCTTGGCATGCATGGCCGCTTCAATGAGACGTGAGGTTTCGCGATCGACCTGATAGGCGGCCCATACGGCGTCCTCGCGCACACTTTGCGCCTGCGCATTCTGGCGCTCATCAATGCCGAAAACCAGCCAGATCACCGACGCCAGCATGATCGCACTGGCCACGGTGAGCACAATGATGCTCCAACCGATCCGCCGCGTCACTTTGCGCCGAAGTTTTATCGCCTTGCCAGACATTGCCTATTTCACCGCGATCGAGGTGACCTGCCAGACGGAGCGACCAAAGATGACCTCGTTGTAAAGTTCGGCGTCCTGGTCGAAGGGGTAGATGACAAAGGACGGCCCCTTGTCACGCACCGATAGCGGCTGCCCGTCAATCTGGTTGGCAAGTATGATGCGGTAGTTCTCGAAATCCGCGAAGGGGATATCAGCCGAATAGTCGTTCAGCGCCGTGACGGTCACGGTGGTGCCGCTGGCGCCGACCATTTCGAGCAAGGCCAGGGCTTCTGGCCCGGTAAAGCTCTGCGCGGTGTCATACCAGGGCGTGGTGGCGGTTGTGGTATGCTGCGGCAATGCATCAAGCATGGCGCGATCAAACTCGGCGCGGCCAGTTGCATTGGTGTAAGCGATGTTGCCGGTGACGGTCAGCAACACCGGCCCTTGAGGCGTTTGCAGCGGCACAGCCTGGGAAGGCACCGCAGCGAACGCGACAAAGGCAATGGCGAGGGTGGTGAGACGGGTGTGCATGGGCTGTTCTCAGGCTGCGGTCTGAAGCTTGGCGGCAGCCGTGAGCGGCGCGATCCGCCCCCAGGCGCGCTCGAAGGCGGCTACGCAGTTGGGATCAAACTGGCTACCTGCGCACCGATTGATTTCGACGCGCGCCTGGTTGACCGGCCAGGCCTTCTTGTACGGGCGCTCGCTGCATAGCGCGTCAAACACGTCGGCGACTGCAGTGATACGCGCGGCCAGGGGAATCGCGTCGCCGGCAAGACCATTGGGGTAGCCTTTGCCGTCCCACCGTTCATGGTGGCCCAGCGCTACAATGGCGGCCATCTGGACCAGATCTGAACTGCCACCAGAGAGAATTTCTGCACCGATCGCCGCATGGGTGCGCATGATGTCGAACTCTTCATCGGTCAACCGGCCTGGCTTGTTGAGAATAGCGTCGGGCACACCAATCTTGCCGACATCGTGCAGTGGCGCAGCCAGAGCCAGCGTGCGGGCAAAGGCTTCGCTCTGCTGCATTTCTTCTGCGATGAACTGCGAAATCTGGGCGACGCGCTCAATATGCTGACCGGTCTCCCCGTCGCGAAACTCGATGGCGCGCGCCAGCCGGAACACCACTTCCTCTTCCCGCTCCTGCAAATGGCGCGTGGCGCGGTCCACCCGCACCTGCAGGTCTTCGCTGCGCTTGGCGAGCGCATTCTGGGCCTGACGCAAATCCAACAGGTTTGTCACCCGGGCCCGCAATTCAAACGGATCGACCGGCTTGGTCAGGAAGTCAGTAGCGCCAGCTGCAATGGCCTGCAGCCGCAGGGCACGATCGCGGTCCGCAGTGATCATGACCACGGGCACATGGGTGTGCATCGCCGTTGCACGCATCTCCTGGATCAGCTCCAGCCCATTCATGCCCGGCATGAGGTAGTCGACGATGACCAGATCCCACACGGATTCGGACAGTGCTGCCAGGGCGTCCAGCGAGTCCGCAAAACCGGTGCACTGAACATTCTCCAGCCGACCGACCAGCTGGCAGATAACGGCGAGGTTGGAGCTGTTGTCTTCAACGACCATTACGCGCATCTTGGATCTCCTAGTGAGACCCTGCATAATAAATTCCGTTGCGGAATTCATTCTGTTAAGGCGCGTAGGCTTTCCCGTTTATTGCTGAACAGACGTCACAATGTATCATTGCCCTGCGCCATTGCAGGACGATGAACGCTTGAAAACAACTGATGTCAGGTCTTTACCTAAGCTAGGCCCCAGCGGTCAGAGTGCTTCGACAACATCGGACAGCATCTGTCGGACCTGCCCTGCAACCGACTGCAACTGCGCGTTCTCGATGGCGCTCATGGATGCAACAGGGTCAATCGCACTGACTTCAACGCCGCCATTGTCCAGTTCGCGGACGATAACATTGCAGGGCAACATGGCCCCGACCCGAGGCTCCAGCTTGAGCGCTTCAAAGGCCATCTTCGGATTGCAGGCACCAAGGATCACATAGCCCGGAATGGTCTCGTCAAGCTTGGCCTTCATGGTCTTCTGCACGTCGATCTCCGTGAGCACACCAAAGCCCTTATCGGCAAGCGCCGCCCTGGTGCGATCGATCGCGGCCTCGAACGTGGTATCGGCAAGGGTCTTGTTAAAGGTGTACATATCGATCTCCAGCATTTGAACGGCAAAGGGGATTGGGGCGTTCTGCGTCTGAATCGCCACGAAGGAAACGCCTCAGGAACACGCACGTTCCGACAAAAGTCGGTCCATTTCGTACCGCTACAATATGCCGTTTTACTCAAACGCAATTGAGACAGGTCAAATCGCGCAGCCACGGGCCTCTGGTATTTTTCTCCGGGTCGCCGCTATTGTGCGTTCTGCGGTAGGCCATCGGCGATTTCGTAATAGTCACCCTTGTCGGCCACGAAGATGTGCAGGGCCAGCTTGGTGCCGGTCGGGCCGTCAAACGCCCCCATCATGACGCCGATCCAGTCGAGGTGGACCGGATCGAAGAACAGCGAGGATCCACACACAGCACAAAAGCCGCGCCGCATCTTGTCCGATGATTTGAACTAGGTGATCTTGTCGTCGCCTGTCACAGTTAGCGATGATCGTGGCACATCGACACCGGCTTCGTAGTGTCCGGTGTGTTTGCGGCACATGGTGCAGTGACAGGCAGATGCCTCGGGCAAGTCGCCCGCAACGCTGAACTGCACGGCGCCACACAGGCAGGATCCCGAATGCATGATCGTCCCCCTTCAGACATGAATGGGCGGAGATTGAACCGTTTTGCGCCGGTGAACTAGCCCATCCACGCCAGAGAACTGATGGCTAGAACGCCAAAGCCGATCAGCACAAATCCGGACAGTCGTGCGACCCAGCCTGCAAAACCGGCCGGCAGACGCTTGTGGGCCAGCGCCACGCCGCCGCTGAGCAGGGCCCACCAGCACAGCGAGCCGAGGAAGATACCGGCAACGACCATGACGGCGCCGCCGTCCCGCGCATCATTGGCCAGTCCCAGCCCGGCAAAGATGGCGGTAAACGAGACAATGGTCAGTGGACTGGTCAGCGTGAGCATGAAGGTCGCCAACAGGGTGCCCAGCAGGTCCCCGGCACCAATACGGGCCGCCTTTGGTACCGGTTTGGGCCTCATGCTCCGCCAGCCCAGCCAGACCATGAACCCCCCGCCCACCAGCCGCATGGGGCCGTCGACATGGCTCAGCAGCGCCGCAAAAGCGGCAAAACCCAGCGCAGCCAGCGTGGCATAGAGTGCGTCGGCCAAAGCGGTGCCCAGACCGCCAACCATGCCAGCCCAGAAACCGCGCTCAAGCGTGCGATTGATGCACAACGCGCCAATTGGACCCAGCGGCGCGGCGATAGCCAGGCCCAGTATGAAGCTTTTGATGAACAGGGCTGGGTCCATGGCGGTGCTAGACTGCCACCATGCCAAGGCCACCCAGCACCCCGCCGGTCACGGCCAGCGCCAGCACCACCACCCATGGGGGTGCCTTCCAGGCGACCAGCAATACAAAGCCTGCGACGGCCAGAGCAAAGTCGATCGGTCCCAGCACGGCGCTGGTGAAAACGGGATTGTAGAGTGCGACGCCCAGAATACCGACCACGGCAGCATTGGCGCCCCGCATCCCGGCTTGTGCCAGCGGACGCGTGCGCACTGTGTTCCAGAAGGGCAGTACGCCCACCAGCAGCAAAAAACCCGGCGCGAAGATCGCAAGCAATGCAATCAGGCCGCCGCCAATACCATTGGGCATGGGGGGTTGGGCAGCGCCCAGATAGGCAGCGAAGGTGAAGAGCGGACCGGGCACGGCCTGGGTCGCGCCATAGCCGGCAGTAAAGCTGTCGGCGGTCAGCCAGCCCCGCGCCACCGTCTCGGCTTCGAGCAGCGGCAGCACAACATGGCCGCCGCCAAACACCAGGGATCCGGCACGATAAAAGGCGTCAATCATCCCCATGGCGTGGTTATCGGCCATGCCGGCCAGAACAGGCAGCCCCAGCAGCAACACGGCGAACAGAACAAGGGCAATGAAGCCGGTCTGGCGACTGACGGGGAAATGAACCGGCGATGAGCCGGGAACCGGCAGATCACGACATAGCCAGAGTCCGCCGATCACACCCAGCACAATAGCTAGCACATGCCCCAGCGCGCCGGGTACAAGCACCATGACGGCAATCGCCAATACGGCGATGCTGGCGCGGATACGGTCTGGTGTCAGCGATCGGGCCATGCCCCATACAGCCTGGGCCACCACCGCGACTGCCACGAGCTTGAGCCCATGCAGCACGCCCTGAGCGATAGCGCCATCAAGCGCATTTGCGGCCATGGCAAAGGCGATCAGCAATGCTGCCGATGGCAGGGTGAAGCCGGCCCATGCCGCGAGAGCGCCCATGGGCCCTGCCCGCCACAGGCCCAGCGCGAAGCCGACCTGGCTGGAAGCCGGCCCGGGCAGGAACTGGCACAGCGCCACCAGATCGGCATAGGCGGCGTCATCGAGCCATTTGCGCCGCAAGACCAGTTCGTCGCGAAAATAGCCCAGATGGGCAATCGGGCCGCCGAAGGCGGTTACGCCGAGCTTGAGAAAGGCGGCAAAGACTTCGCCCGGCGATCCGGCGGGTTTGACGGGTGAGGTATCCAAGGCGGGCTCCGGAATGGCAGGCGCTACTTCTGCAGCACGATCTCGGTGTCGCCCCTATTTTGGAAGCGTGACGGTATCACGACACTACCCTTGCCGCGTCCCGAGGTGCCATCGCCGCAGAAATCATGGCGGTTGGCGCGGGTCACATAGACCGACATCTGCCGCAGCGCCTCATCCACCGTCAGCGACTGCTCATGGGGTGTCTCCACCAGCAGGCTGTCCAGCGCGAAGTCATAGCTGTCATAGCGATAGTTCAGGGCCCGCACGAACCAGGCGATATAGGCGTCGTTCTCATATTTGCGGGCAGCGACGTCGCCAGAGGCACTTGCAGGCAGGTCGGCGCGCAGGCTGGCCAGGGCGGCAGCGCGCTGCTGATCAACCGCGATCACCGCGCAGATGGTGGCAAAGGTAGTTGGCAGTGTCTGGTTGTCGATCGAAACATTGGCGCCGACCGTGCTGTAGCGGGTGCGCGAGGACTGGTAGGCCGTCTTGCGCAGATAATCGTAATAGCGATCGGTCTGGTAATAGGTGTCTTTGGGCGGGATGATCCGCGTGCGCTGCAGGTCGACCGAGGTGTCGAACAGCCAGTCCTTGGCATGGGGCGCGATCAGGAACCGCCAGACGCGATCGTGCATCTCGGTTTCCTGGTCGGTCTTGTTGAAGCCGGACACGGGCTCTTTTCGCATGCCGGCAATGACGTTGCCGGCCGCAGGCATGGCGGTGTCATGCGTGAAGCTGGGCTGCGCGCGGCCGAAATCGCCGACAGGTCGCGCGATGCAGCCAGCCAGCAGGCCGGTCAGCGCGACAATCGTAATCAGGCGCAGGCTTGTGCGAACGCGGTCAACCACGCTTTCGTTTTGGCCGAGGGTCGAGAGACTTCTTAGGTAGAGACGGCGTCCCGCGTTCATAACGCACCCCGGTAAAAATCAGGATCTGGGCGTCGACAGGTTTTCTTGTTCCCGTATCAAGCGACTTCCGTCGCCCATCGAATTTGACGAGCTTTCCCAAGCTGCCCTCCATCTGAACTCGCTCCCCCTTTCCCTGAGGACAGCGTCTCGTGTTGCAAATCGGCCAGCACGACGCCCCTCGTGCTTCCGAAACCCATTAAGAGATCGTCAAGGTTAACAGTCTGCTAACGAATTGGCGGCAAAGGTGGGTACACATCGAATGTGATGCGATTCCGAAGTGACGGTTCTTATAAAATGCTTGGTTTCCAGCCCTACGAGACGTTTCAACTGCTGATCGAGACCGGCGGCATTGACCGAACGAACACGCTTTTGATTGCGGCGTGTGACGCCTATACGCGGCGCGGCAAGGCGACTGCTCCCGAAATGGAACAGTTTGAAGCGCTGGCCAGCCGCCTGTTCCCGATTGCCGGCCCGCAGGCCAAGGCAAAGGGTGCTGCCATTCTGGGTCGTGCCGAGGTTCTCTCGCCAGCGCTGGAGCGTCTGGTGGTCGAGAATATCGGCGAAGACCTCAACACATTCCTCAATGGCGCCAAGGAGTTGTCCGAGCAGACCATGCTCAGCATCGTGTCGCGCTATGACGTGCCGGGCGCTGCAACCATTGCCGCCCGCCCCGATCTTTCCAATGTGGTGCTGGCCAAGCTGTTCCAGATGAACTCGCGCAAGGTCTACCGCGCACTGGCCTCCAACACCCATATCGTCCCCCGGGGGGCCTATCTCAGCGCCCTGGCCCGTTCGGCGCAGATGGACCACATGGTCGCTGAGTCGCTGGCCAAGCGGTCCGATTTCGACGCTGCCCTACTGGCCCCGGCCTTCTTTGATCTCTCCGACACCGATCGTCTCAAGGTCATTCAGGCCTTCGCCCATCGCGAAACCCCTGTAGCCCCAATCAAGAAGACCATCGAACAGTTGACCGTTGCCAATGCCGAGCTGACCAAGGCGCTGATGAAGCTGTTCTCGGAGAACCGCCGCCCCGAGGTCACCAAGCTGCTCAGCCAGATTACCGGTCTGGATGAAGTGCGTTGCGGGCAGATCGCCCATGACGTTACCGGCTCTGCCCTGTTCGTGATCCTGCGGGCCTTTGGCTGCAGCGCCTATGACGGGCTCAAGGTACTGATCCACGCGACCAGCCACGACAATGATCGCTCGCGCGCGCTGGCTGATTTTGCCACCATGTTCGGCAATGTCACACCGGATGCAATGGCTTATCTGATGAGCGCCTGGCGTGGCGAAGTGAACCTGCTCGAACTGGCCAAGCCAGAATACAAGCCGTTCACCGAGACCAGCCGCCGCACGCCATCTAGCCTTGCACCAGCGCATAATCCTGTGGTGGAACAGGCCATCGAGGCCCTGGCCCGCATCGGCATCAAGCGCGCCAGCTAGGCGCGGCTCGGAAACAGGACATGTGGGTTATTTGACGACATCGATGCCCACATCGTCACCCCGCAAGTCCAGACTGAGCACCCAGAGATCGGGATCGAAATCGACTTCGCGGGCGATGCGATCGCGGACGTCTGCCGCCGAACTACGATGGAAACGCCGCTGGAACACCAGAGCCGCGCTGCCATCAGTGCGACTGACCATGGGCGCAGGTGTATAAAGCGAAACCGTGCCGTCGAGATGGTCAACTTCAATGAAGACCTGGCCGGCGATCGGGTCACCGCGCCGAGAAACCACGCACATATTGCCCAGATCATTGTGCCGCCGCACGAACACACCGCACCAAATATCGCTGCGGAGCGTGCTCACCTAGATGGAAGCGCCGGCGCTGCGCAGCAGGCTCACGAGGTCAGGCTTTACCTCACCGGTGAGCTTGTAGCTGTGGAAATTCTCGAACTCACGGATCGCGCGGGCTGTTGAGTCACCGGGCTGACCATCGATGGAGCCATGATAAAAGCCAAGGCTGGCGAGGCCGCGCTGGATCTGGCTGACCAATTGCTGATCATTGGCTGGCGCACCAGTGCTTACACCAGCCACCTGCTGCGGCGCAGGGGTGGCCGGGGCAGCAATCGGGGCCGCCATGGGTTCAAGCGAGGCCACCTGCACAGGCTTGGGCATGGGTTGGGCGGAACTGCCCAGCGCGACGGCCGGACGCGGAATGGTGCCTTGCGCGGCAGGCGTGCCACCAACTGCCGCAACAATGGAATCAATGGTCTGCGCGGCAGCATTGCCGACGGTATCAACAGCATTGTCGACTGGCGTCAGGGTTGGCAGGCGGGCGATCACCTTCACCTGCTCAACTGGCTGGGTCGGTGCTGGCTGAACGGGCTGGGCGACGGCCTGCTGCACGGGTTCAGGGCGGGTGGCGACCGGCACCGGACGCGGCGCGATCTGAGCGGCCTGCTGGGTCACGGGAACTCGGCCTGCTGCGTCGGCTCCCAGGATTGCCTCCACGACGGCGGGCGTCAGCGCGCCTGTGGGCTCAAGCCCGTTGCGCTCTTCAAACGACCGGATCGCATTGGCTGTCATTGGCCCGTAAAAGCCATCGACCTTACCGTTGAACAGGCCAAGCTCGGTCAGTTTCTTCTGGACGGCAAAGGCTTCTCGATTGCCAACAGGCGCTTCTGGAATGCGCTGGGTCGGCGCTGCAACGCTGCCTGTGGTGTCATTGGCTGGCAAGGGCGCGACAACAGCCAGACGCTCGGCCGGCGCTGGAGCGTGCTCAGGCGCGCTAACGGGGTCCACAATTGCGGTCTGCCCGCCTTGGGCCGGCGCAAAGAACGGCGCAGGATGGTGGCCGGGCTGGAAATAGAGCGCATTGCTGCCCGCCAGTGCGGTCAGGGTCACCAGCGCCATCAGACCGGTCGATGCCAGCGGCGCCTTCATATAGTGCGACAGGGCCCATAGGCCTGCGCGACCCAGCGAGGCCGCGACAGCGCTTCCTGCAGCCAGCGGCAGGTGAGTCAGAGTGGATGCTGTCATTGCGCTTTTCTTTTTTCGTCTTGCCATGGGGTGCTGCGTTCGGCGGCTTGTTCTCTGTGGAGTGGGGTGATGGTGGCAGTCTCTGCGGTGTTTATTGCTGGACCGTTTATGGGAAGCAAGACAGTCACTGTTGTCCCCGCTCCGATCTCGGACATGGCACGCAGGGTGCCTTCATGCAGTTCGACCAGTCCCTTGACGATCGACAGCCCCAACCCGGTACCTTCGTATGGCCGGGAAAGGCCGCCCTGCGCCTGGAAGAAGGCTTCACCAACACGGGCAAGCGACTCAGGGGCCATACCGACACCTTGATCGATCACGGACATGTTCAAACTTTGGCCCTGCCGCTTCATGTTGACGACAACCGTGCTGCCGGGATGGCTGAACTTGATGGCATTGGACATCAGGTTGAGAAGGATCTGGCGGCAGGCGCGCTCATCGGCATTGAGGGTCGGCAAATTGTCTTCGACATTGCTGACAAGGCGG
>TARA_R110000868_G_scaffold385870_1_pt1 | contig 11503 bp, 10 predicted proteins | sample TARA_R110000868 | Tara Oceans TARA_R110000868 (sample SAMEA4397489) | marine metagenome | biome: Polar Biome; feature: [SRF] surface water layer (ENVO:00010504); material: water (ENVO:00002006), including particulate matter (ENVO:01000060) such as... | depth 5 m | reverse complement strand
CCCCACATATCCGCCCGCCTGGCAAGGTTCGCCCCCGTTTCACACCACAACGGGAACCGATGAACCTCTCGAATTTAATTTTTCTACCACGAAAAACACGAAATGACACGAAAGTAAGAAATGGGTGAGCCCGGATAAAATCCGGGCCGAGCACAGCGAGCAGGAGGTGGCAGCTGCCGCATCGAATCCAGAATCGGGCTGCCCCTGATCACTCGGCACGGACGGACATTCCCTCAAATCCAGAAATCTTAACATCATTTAGTTTTCAAAAATCGTCCGCTTCCCTGTCTCACGCCGGGCAAATCTGCTTGCCGAGGCGTTTTGCGACCGGTACAATGACGCCACTCACCCAGGCCGGTCCGCAGGGAAACAACAACGACCGGCCAGACAGAACTACCGTCCCGCCCTTTTTGGAGTAGAACACGATGCTCTCGATCCCCGGCTCACCACAACGACAGTGTGACGGCTCGCGCAGGCAGTTCCTCAAAATCGGCGGCCTGGCCCTGGGCGGACTTTCGCTTCCCCAGATCCTGCAGGCCGAAGCGCAAGTCGCAACGCCCGCCAGATCACTGGGGCACAAAGCCATCATCATGATCTTCCTGTCCGGCGGCCCTTCGCATCAGGATATGTACGACTTGAAGATGGACGCCCCCTCGGAAATTCGTGGCGAATTCCGTCCCATCGACACGAACGTACCCGGCATCCAGATCTGCGAACACATGCCCCGCCTGGCGAAGATGATGGACAAGTTCGCCATCATCCGCTCATTGCATGGCTGCCCCGATCAGCATGCGTCCGATCTCTGCATGAGTGGCTGGCCCATCAATGGTGAAGGGCGGCAGTCGGGTCATCCTTCCCTGGGCGCGGTCCTTTCTAAAGTGCAGGGCCCTGTCGACCGGGCAGTTCCCCCGTTCGTCGGTCTCAGCATCCCCAGTCGCCACGAACCGTACGGCAATCCCGGCTTCCCCGGTTTCCTGGGAAAACCCCACGCCCCGATGCAGCCGACGGGCGAAGGCATGGACAACATGCGTCTGCAAGGCATCTCACTCGAGCGGCTCCGCGATCGCCAGGCATTGCTGAACAGCTTTGACGCGTTCCGCAACTCCGCCGACAACGCTTACGAGGGACTGGACGCCTACTCGCAGCGGGCCTTCGATGTCCTCACTTCCAGCAAACTGGTCGAAGCCATGGATCTGGAAAAAGAAGATCCCGCGCTCCGCGACCGTTATGGCAGAGGCAATGACTCACCCGCCTTCGGGGAAGACGCCGGCCCGCACTGGCTGGATCAGTTCCTGATGGCTCGTCGCCTGGTGGAAGCAGGCGTCCGCTGTGTCACGCTCTCGTTCGGCAGCTGGGATCGGCATCATTCCAACTTCGCCCGCCTGCCTCTGCAACTGAATAAACTCGATCAGGGCATCACAGCTCTCGTTGAAGATCTGCACAACCGCGGTTTACAGAACGATGTCAGCGTCATCGCCTGGGGCGAATTCGGACGCACACCCCGCATTAACGAAAACGCGGGCCGGGATCACTGGCCGCAAGCCTCTTGTGCGCTCCTGGCCGGCGGCGGCATGCGAATGGGGCAGGTCATCGGTTCCACTAACCGACTCGGCGAAGTCCCCCAGGATCGTCCTCTGGATTACCAGAACGTCTTCGCCACACTCTACCGCCAGCTGGGCATCGACCCCATGACGACCACCGTCCCCGACTTCGCCGGCCGCCCGCACTACATGCTCGACATCCGCGAACCGATCGACGAGTTGATCTGACGGTCTCCCGACTTTCCTGTTTTTACTACCACGAAAAACACAAAACGACACGAAAGCCAGACAGTGGGTGACCCCGGATGTAATCCGGGGCGAGCGGAGCGAGCAGGAGGTCGCAGCTATTACGTTCAATTCGAAACGGGGCTGCTACTATACTCGGCACGGCCAAACGAAATCGCAGAAACTGCGGCTAACGCCGTACGGCTCATGTGAAAGAAAATCGGGTCGCCCGGATGCAATCCGGCCTTATCGCAGACAACAGAAACTGGCAGCGAATCAATGCATTTCGTGTATTTTCGTGCCTTTCGTGGTAGAAAAATAATTAGTCCGCCTCTTGTCAGTAAAACGCCAGAATGTCGCAGAAAAGTTTTCCAGATTTCGTTACCCCTTGTGGTGATCGGATTGTTAAACTGGAGTCGGTTGTTTATCCCCCTTCAGATCAACTCACTTCAAGAAAGTGGTTCCGCTCATGCTGAAACAGTTTTCCTGCTTCTGTCTCGCTTTGACATTACTGATTCCCGCTCTGCTCCAGGCCGAGAAGAATTCGCCTCTCAAACCCGTGCTGGGCAAGACCGGCGGACCGACGGCCGTTGAGACCTTCGACAAACCCAAACTCAGTAAACAATGGGCCGCCGCGAAGGGGGAGTGGACGGTTACAGACGGCGTGCTGACCGGCAAGGAACTCAAAGCCGACAAACACGCGGCTGTTTTGACCTGGAAGCTGCCACATCGTAATTCGATTATCCGTTGTTCGTTCCAGTTGAAAGACGCCGACTTTTTTCATCTGAGCCTGAATCATCCCAAAGGGCATCTGTTTCGGGTCATCCTCGACGAATCAGGCATGACGCTGCGGACCGACAAAAACAAGAAAGACCCCAAGTCGAAACCGATCACCCTGGCACAGGCCAAAGGCACCCTCGAACCAGGCAAGTGGTACACACTGCAACTGGAAATGCAGGGAGATCGAGTCATTGCCCAACTGGACAATGGTTTAAACGTGGAAGGTCGGCACCCTTCACTCGACGTCAACAAAACCGGCTACCGCTTCATCATGAAAGGCAACACGCTGTTACTGGATGACATGACCGCCTGGAACCTGGACGATTAACAACGTGCCTCTCACCGGATCAGACGGGCGCGTGCCACCGTCGGCTTGCCCGACGGTGCTCAGTTAACCAGCCCCCACCAGCAAAAAAGGGTCGCCCCGGATGCAATCCGAGGTTGTCGCAGACAACAGGAACCTGTCAGGGAAAGCATTCAAACCAGGGAAACCATACCAACCTCTTCCGTGTAGGGGTCGACCCATGTGTCAATCCGCCTGGCGAGTATCGATTGTTTCACACTGCATGGGAAACTGGCAAAACACTCAATTACGAATTTTCCACCACGAACCACACGAAAGAAAAAGAGGGTGACCCCGGATGTAATCCGGGGCGAGCGGAGCGAGCAGGAGGTCGCCGCTGCCGCGTTCCCTCCAGAACCGGGATTCCAATACCCCTTCGGCACGGCCGGACAAGCCGGTCCGTGGCACACGGAAACCTCTATATCAATTGCAATGTGTCCTACCGTATCAGACGAGCGCGTGCCACCGTCGGCTCGTCCGACGGTGCTTAGTTAACCAACCCCAACAGCAAAACCGGGTAGCCCCGGATGTAATCCGGGGTTGTCGCAGACAACAGGAAACTGTCAGGGTAATCGTTCAATGTAGAACCAATGTTTCCTCAACTTCTCATTCTGGAACTGCAGCCACTTATTCCGGCAGACTCTCCACCAGTCCGATCACCGCCCAGGTCGTTCCCCAATAGACGGCGGTTTCCTGGATGCTCGCTTTTCTCTTTTCCTTGGTTCCTCGCACAGGCCACGAACCATCGTCGCGCTGCGTACTCACCAGAAACTGTTGGGCCCCTTTGATAGCCGGGTCCTGTCGCTCCACGCCTGCAGACACGAGCGCATACAAAGCCAGACCCGTTCCCAGGGCATCGCTGTCGTCGGCTACCATCCAGCCCCAGCCGCCGTCTGCATGCTGTTGACTGCGGAGCTGCTTTTCCAGCTGATCGCGGAGTTGGTTATCTCCCGTCTGGACAGCCAGCAGTAAACGGACAGCATACCATTCGACACTCTTGCCTGGTGAACTCGCCTGGATGAATTTCAACGCGTTGGTAATCGCGGGCGTGCTGGCCTCGTTCTTCCCTTCCGCGAGCAGCGCCAGCGTCAGCCACATGGTGGAAACAGCGTCTGTTTCAGCGGCGGGTCGTTTCTGAAACGGGAGCTGGCCGCCCGCTTTCCAGGAACCATCGGGCCGTTGTTCTTCCAGCAAAATTGCTGCCAGTTTTTTGCGGGCTTCGACCTGAGCCGCATCAGTGTCAGCACGATCCGGGCTCAACAGCAGCTGAACCACTCCTTCTTTATTGCCCAGGCCGGTGATCTTCCCTTTATCGTTGTTCGCCAGCGACTTGTCGATCGACCACTGCCTCCATTCCGCCAGGCGCTCACTGACAGTAAAGCCACTCCGTTTCGCGGCCTGCAGGCTCCAGATCATATTGCCCACACGATGGCAGGTGACGCATTTCTTTTCCTCAATCCACCACAGCCCCTTTTCTTCAATATAGGGAATACCGCGTTGCACCGTTTCACGAATCTGAACGGTAGTCGGCTGTGCGTCGGGCAGGGCGCCGATGGAAAGTGTCAACAGAATCGAGCTGAATGCAAACATGGTGAAAGCCATTCCTTAAGTGATGCGTCAGCAGAAAGAAAACAGCATTCTTGAACGGAGCCTTTATTATATACTCCCAACTGCAGGAAAAACACCAACGATTGAAGGTTGTTTTCTGTCAGGGCAAAACCGGAGTACAGGGAATCAGCGTGGCGCAGATGTTCTCTAGATTACCTGAGCTCACTTTTCCTTCTGAATCGGCAGATTCTTGCGGCAGGCGGAGAGAATCTGTCGGGCCAGGGCAGGGGACTTGACGGCCCGCGCCAGTGACAGGCCACCAAAGCAAAGCGCCAGCGTCGAGAGAATTTCCTGTCGCGAAAATTCGTTCTGTGAGCGGTCTTCGAATTGCGCGACCATCCACTGGATGACTTCTTCAAACTGCGCCTTTGTTTCTTCATCGGCCCGGCCCAGGTCGGACAGCAGAGGAGGGATCGAACAGCCCTCCTCCACCTGCTCGCAATGTTTGCTCGACAGGTACCGCTGCATGATTTCGATCAGTTGCTCCGGAGTTTCGCTTTCGCTGAGCGCCCCGTCCATGGCTGCCTGGTCTTCAATGAACGACTGCACCAGCGCTGCGCCCAGCACGTCGGTTTTCGATTCGAAGTGACCGTAAAACGCACCCGAGGTCATCCCCGCTTCTTCCATGATCCCGTCCACGCCACTCCCCACATACCCCTGACGCTTAAACATCCGCAGGGCGGCGTTCAGAATGTTTTTGCGGGAGCGGGTTTTACGGTCCGTGGGGGGCGTCATGATCAGATTCTGCTTTCCAGGCTATCGGGTAATCCTCCAGGCGTTCGCCATCCTGAATGGTGCCGGTCACACAACTGTCGGCGCGGTACTGGATTACCAGATAGTATAACGGCTCTTCCGAATTGTTTCTCCAGACCCGGGGCACTTCCGGCGAAAGTCGGATGAAGAATCCCTCAGAGACGTCGAACACATCTGGGCCCGCCTGGAACTGTCCCTGCCCCTGAATCACGAAATAAATCTCATCGTTCTCCTTGTGCCGATGCACGAAAGGCATATCACGACCTGCGGGCAACGTATTGATCGACATCTCCAGCCCATCAGAATTCAGATACTTCCGCAGAAAATATTTTCCCCGCGTCGGCAACGGCGTCTCGGGAGGCGACAGACGATACCGCATCCAGCTCTCCATTGGCCCCGCTGCAAAACAGTCATATCCCTGGCCGTGTACGACCTCTTCACTCACTTGACTCATCACGTTTCTCCCTGGAAATCAGATTGGAACTGTTAATATAACGACCGTTATATAACGTTCGTTATGTTAAGTCAATCCCGTTTCAGAATCCACACCATCCCTCCAGCCCCTGTAATCGGAAGGGGCGCGGGTGGGATTTCAGTGCTTTCTGAATGGCATCTCCATCCAGAATGACATCACCGGTAGAAATCGACGATGATTCGCTATAATAAACGGATCTCACAGACAGGCTCTTGTTTGAGTCAGCGTCAGAGATTGGGTACACTGGTCGCTCTCTCTGTTGTGCATACGTCCGCCTGTCAGGAACCTGCATTAAAACGTCACGTTCGCAGACAGTCCGGCTCCTTATAGAAAGCTGAAGTGATTCAATGATTTGTGTCAGCATCGGTCGAACCCGACACAAAATGGTAATGATGGAACACCGCTCCCTCGCGGAAAAAGGGGCGGAACTGGTAGAACTGCGGCTGGACTGGATCGCCCGGACTCCCGATGTAAACCGTCTGATCAAAGACAGGCCGACGCCGGTGGTCATCACCTGCCGTCGCCCGGAAGACAAGGGCCGCTGGAATAAAACGGAAGAACAGCGGCAGGCGCTGCTGCGAACCGCGATCGTTTCTGAAGTTGAATACGTCGACATTGAAGACGACATCGCCGGGACGATTCCCCGCTATGGCAAAACCAAACGCATTATCAGTCATCACAATTTCGATGAAACACCCGACGACCTCGAAGAGATCCACGCTGCGATGTGTAAAAAGGATCCGGATATCGTCAAGCTGGTCACCATGGCCAATTCGCCCGGCGATTCGGTTCGCATGCTGCAGCTGGTCGCCAATGCCAAGGTGCCCACCATCGGGTTCTGCATGGGCGAGTACGGCGTGATCAGTCGTATCCTCTGCGGGAAATATGGTTCCCCCTTCACCTATGCCACCTTCAGCCGCGAGCGGGAACTGGCCCCCGGTCAGCTGGCTTTCTCGGAAATGTCGCGAATTTACCGCTATGATGAAATCGGCCCCGAGACTCCCGTGTACGGCGTCATCGGCGATCCGATTGCGCACAGCTTGAGTCCGCTGATTCATAACCTCGCTTTTAAACATGACAAGCTTGATGCGGTTTACCTGCCGTTCCGGATTCCCAAAGACCGGCTCAAGGAAACACTCAAAGAATTCGAATGGCTCAACGTCCAGGGATACAGCGTGACGATTCCCCACAAAGCCGGCGCCTTGGAACTGGCCGATGAAGCCGATGAAGCTTCGAAAAAAATGGGAGTCGCCAATACACTCTTCAAAGACGATAAAAAGGCCTGGCAGGCCCGCAATACCGACTACGATGCCGCCCTCGACAGCATTCGCCTGGGACTCGATCCCCAGGGCAAAGCCACAGCAGATCCGATTGCCGGCAAGCAGGTACTGCTGCTGGGGGCCGGCGGTGTGTCACGGGCCATTGGTGCAGGCATTGTTGCCGCGGGTGGCGTCCTGACGGTTTCCAACCGGAGTCGTACCCGCGGAGAACAACTGGCGAAAGATCTGGGCTGCAATCATTGCACCTGGGAAAACCGGGGCAGCGGTCGTTATGACATTCTCGTGAACGGCACCGCGGTGGGCATGTATCCCAACGTGAACGACACCCCCTTCGCGCAGAACTTCATGCAGGAAGAGATGCTGGTTTTTGATACCGTTTACAATCCGGAAAACACGCTGCTCCTCAAGCAGGCACGCGAGCGGGGCTGCAAAACGGTTTCGGGAATTGAAATGTTTGTGCGCCAGGCAGCTGCCCAGTACAAACTGTTTACCGGCAAAGAAGCCCCGCTGGAAGTCATGCGGAGTACCCTGCGAAAAGGGATTTCCGCGGTCGGAAAACTGTAGGGAGCCTGGCATGACGGTAATCACATTGATCGGCTATCGGGGCAGCGGCAAAAGCAGCGTCGCCGCACCCCTGGCCGCCAGGCAGAATGCAGACTGGATCGACGCCGACGACGAAATCGAACGCCGCGCCGGAAAATCGATCACTGAGATCTTTGCCGACGAAGGAGAACCGCATTTTCGCCAGCTCGAACGGGCCGTCATGCAGGATCTGCTTTCCCGGGAGTCACTCATCATCGCTGCCGGAGGTGGGGCAATTCTGAATGCAGACACGCGAAGTGATATGCAAAAAGCCGGTCCGGTGGTCTGGCTGAATGCCAGTGTGGAAAAACTCGAAGAGCGGATCAACCAGGATGCCACTACCGGCAGCCGCCGACCTGCTTTGACCACGCGCGCTTCACAACGCGAAGAAATACAACACCTGCTCGAACAGCGCGAACCCCTGTATCGCGAAGCCGCCACCATGATTATTCAGACCGATGATAAATCGGTGACACAAATCGTCGATGAAATCATTTCCGCTCTGGATTCCCCCTCGTAAGGCACGACGAAAGTTTCAACATCTATGACTCCGTTTGGCATCAATCCTTATTTTCTACTCGTGCTGCTGTTTCTGCTGGGAACATGCCTGGGACGAATCGTCAATCTCTGCATCGAAGAGATTCCCCGCGAAGAACGGGTCGGTCCTGCCTGGCGACGCGTCGGTCGGCGTCTGCGCCATCTCTGGTCTCGCTATCATCTTCCCATTATCGGCGTTTACTTAACACGTTCCTCCAGCTCAACATTCCCTTATCGGCGTACTCAGCGGGAAGCGCTGGTCGAACTGTTGAACGGCGTGATCTTTGTGCTGCTGTATCTGGCGGAAGTTCCGTTGAGCAGCCAGGCGACCCTGCAACAGAGCGGCCTGTTTTCACTCTACGCCCCCGATCCGCTGGCAGTGAACTCCTGGATGACACCGGTCATGCTGCTCAATCTGCGGTATGCTTTCCATCTGGTCCTCATCGAATCGTTAATGGTCGCGACCTTCATCGACTTCGATCTCAAAATCATTCCCGACGGCGCGACGATGCCCGCCATGTTTATCGGCGTCGTCGGCTCGTTTGCATTCGGCCTGCTCTACCTGGTGCCGGTCTGGTTTCAGGAACCCTCGGTCGTGCGGTTGCTGGGCATCTATTTTCCCGAACAGTATCGCAGTGCCTTCGTCGTCGAAAAAGTGCCTCAGTGGGTCAACCTGTATCCGCATCTGCACGGACTGGCCGTCAGCCTGGTCGGCCTGGTCGTAGGGGGTGGCGTGGTCTGGGCCGTCCGCATTATCGGCCAATGGACACTGCGTCAGGAGGCGATGGGCTTCGGTGATGTGATTCTCATGGCGGTGATCGGCAGCTTTCTCGGCTGGCAGGCCACGGTGACCGTGTTTGTCATTTCGCCTCTGTGTGCCCTGGGAGTTGTCGCCGTTTCGATCTTCTTCAAACGGTCGCGCGAAATCCCGTTCGGGCCGTATCTCAGTCTGGGCGCACTGCTGGTGCTGCTGGGCTGGCCGAAGATCTGGCCGTTCATGGAACGCATCTGCCACCTTGGGCCGCTGCTGCCGATTCTGGCAATCGTCATGCTGCTGCTGCTCGGGGCCTGCCTGATGACGACGCAAATGGTCAAATGGATGCTGGGCATCCCCCTGTATTACGATGAAGAATGGATCGAAGAATGGACGTCCGCCGATCAGCTCACCTATCAGTCGGGCGAAAACGTCAACGAGACCCAGGGCCGTTGGGATCGGAACACAGACGCACACACCCGTGCCGGCCGCGGAACGCAGCACTATCATCAATGGAAAAACGGGCGGTAAAATTTGAATCGGACTGCTTTTTTATTCCTGCAACAGTCTAGTCGATAGTGGCACCCGCAATGGCCGGGGATTTGTACGCCTTTGTGATCAGCTTCTTCAGCGTGGGCAGGTGGGCGTCTTCCAGCTTTTTGATGTAGAGACAGGACTTGCCGATCTGATGCTTTCCCAGTTTTTCCAGCAACGCGGCCTGCTTCTCCAGTTCGCAGTGCAGGTAGAGGACCAGGTCCTGTTTACGCGGAGAGAAACCGACGTGGAACCAGTCTCCTTCGGACGTTTTACCCCGGTAGTGAAAGCTGCCAAAGCCAACCTTGGTCTTTCCCCACATGACGGCCGGTTCTCCCGTCAGCCCCTGCATCAACTCCAGCAGAGCCAGGCAGTCGGTGCGTTGCTGCTCGTTTTTAATCCCGGCAAGAAACTGGTCAACGCTGGCATCGTTCTCTTGGGTTTTCAACTTTGACATGGGGATCCCCTACTTAATTGAGCCTGGTTCTTTATTTCGTCAAACGACAAGCCTTTATCAAAATGAATATCAAAATCGTGCGCGATTAGATCTATCCCATCATCCTACTACCGGCCACCCGGCGAAACAAGCAGATTCCGAGGCGTCATGGAAAACACGGAAAGAGGGAAGCCACATAGGTGAAATCAAGCGGTTGAAATGCTAGACTCTGATCTGCCGCAAGTTAAAAATCCGTAGAGGCTTTTCGTTCGGCTGAGTTTTTAGATCACGCGACGTCGGTCGCGTATTTTGGCATTTCAACCGAGGCGAAGAAAATTGAAAGTGATTGTGATTGGCGGCGGCGCAGCGGGATTTTTCGGGGCAATTGCAGCTGCTGAAAACGGTCACGAAGTGACGATCCTCGAAGCAGCTGCGTCTGTATTGGCGAAGGTCCGCGTTTCCGGCGGCGGTCGCTGCAACCTGACTCACAGTTGCTTTGAGCCCCGCGAACTGGTCAACAGCTATCCGCGCGGCGGGAAAGCCCTGCGCGGTCCCTTCAGCAGGTTTCAGCCAACCGACACGATCAACTGGTTCGAATCGCGCGGCGTTCAGACCAAAACAGAGCCCGACGGCCGCATGTTTCCCACGACCGATGATTCCGCGACCATTGTTGATTGTCTGCAAGGTGCAGCGAAAGACGCGGGCGTCGTGGTTCGGCTGCGTGCCAACGTGTCGTCGATTCAAAAAACAGACTCAAACTTCCAAATCACTCTGCAATCGGGGGAAACACTGCAGGCGGACCGCATTCTTCTGGCGACCGGCGGCAGCCGCGCCGGTTTCGAATTGATGAGCAGCCTCGGGCATCAGATCGTTCCGCCGGTCCCCTCGTTGTTCACCTTCAAAGTTCAGGATCCACGCATCCAAGACCTGCCCGGCGTTGCGGTGGAACACGTGGAGTGTCAGTTAGTCACCGACTCAAAGACGTTCCAGCAGTCGGGACCGATTCTTGTCACGCATTGGGGCCTGAGTGGTCCTGCCGTGTTGAAGCTGTCCGCATGGGCGGCCCGGGAATTGCATGATGCAAATTACAACGCCACACTGCGCATCAACTGGCTGGCAGGAACCAGTGCCGAGGAGATTCGGGCACAACTGAATTCCTTCAAAGCAGTTCATCCCAAAAAGACAGTCGATGTGGCGTGCCCGTGGCCGTTACCAAAACGGTTATGGAAATCGCTCGTTGATCACAGTGTCGGCCCGCAACCCGTTCGCTGGGCTGAGCTTTCCAAAAAGGGGGCGCAGGCACTCGTGACCGAACTCTCTGCCGGCGAATTCCAGGTAGCTGGCAAGGGGGTCTTCAAGGAAGAATTCGTGACCTGTGGCGGCGTGAACCTTAAAGAAGTCGATTTCCGCACAATGGAAAGCCGCATCTGCCCGGGCCTCTATTTCGCCGGCGAAATACTGGACATCGACGGCATCACCGGCGGCTTCAACTTCCAAAACGCCTGGACCACAGCCTGGATCGCCGGTAATGCGATGTAGCTGGATGCGAAAAAGACCAGCCAGACAATGTTACCAGGGCAATGTCAGTGAGAGCCATTAGCCGCAGGGCCTTAGCCTAATGGCACTTACTTTAAATTAAGCTGGTTACCCCAGCC
>TARA_R110000868_G_scaffold209490_4_pt1 | contig 11503 bp, 7 predicted proteins | sample TARA_R110000868 | Tara Oceans TARA_R110000868 (sample SAMEA4397489) | marine metagenome | biome: Polar Biome; feature: [SRF] surface water layer (ENVO:00010504); material: water (ENVO:00002006), including particulate matter (ENVO:01000060) such as... | depth 5 m | reverse complement strand
TGGCGGAATGGCTACACCTGTCGGCTCGCCACCAAATCTTATCGCTCTATCACTTCTAAAAGAGCAAGGTATCAATATCTCATTTTTACAGTGGATGAGTTATGGTGTTCCAATTTCTTTGGCCATGCTTGTAGCCTTACTGATTCTCCTAAGAGTTCGTATGCCAATAGAGGCCAAGAGTCTTAGCAGCGTTAGCCTTTTATTTAAATCTCAATTGCACCAATTGGGTCTTCTAAAGCGCAGCGAACTTATTGTTGCTTTTGTTTTCCTTGTTGCAGTCATTGGTTGGATCTCTCCTGATTTGATTTCTTCACTAAATATTAAATCTGATTTTATCAATTCATTTTCAAGTCGCTTAAATATGGGCGTCGTTGGATTATTTTCAGCGATCTTGCTTTTTATACTACGCGACGAAAAACAAGAACCTATCTTAAATTGGAATGACACTCATTTTATTAATTGGAGTGTCATTCTTTTATTTGGAGGTGGATTATGCCTTGGAAAAATTCTAGATGTCTCCATGCTTGCGACTCATATAAGTAATCTTATTTTCTTTGGTATTTTCAGCTCAGGCATTGGCTTAATTCTAGCAACAATAATCTTTGCCATATTACTTTCAGAGTTTAGCTCAAACACTGCTTCCGCCTCAATCTTAGTACCGATTGTACTCGCCCAAGTTCTTGGCAGCTCACCAGACTTTATCATCGCAATTTCAATTGCTGTTGCCTTGGGTGCGTCGTGTGGATTCATGTTGCCGGTATCAACTCCACCCAATGCCATCATTTATGGAACAGGGAAAATAGAACTTAAGGCCATGATAAAAAATGGAATTAGCTTTGATATAATTGGCTTTGTAGTTATTTCGTTAATGCTAATGATTAGAACAATCTAAGCTGCTTGATCTTGTTCTGGTACAACTTCCAACTTCTCTTCTCTAAGCCTCATGGGTGCACAAGCAACAGAAGCGCCATAAAAGAAAGCACATTGGATAAAGTAGATCCAAGTCACGGCCATAACGATAGTTTCAAAGTTTCCAAATGTTGCCGCAAACTCAGCCTTCATATGATGTAGATATACCCAGTAAAAAGACTTCCCAAGAAGAAAGAGTGCGACAAAACTCACGCCCCCAAGAAGGGCATCGAGGTTTCTAATTTTCCCTGGTATAAAACTTTTATAGAAGATGCTAAAAAAACTAAGAGCTAAAGTCGTCTGCAATATATTGTAGCGAAGTAGAAAAATCATACTACTTCCCCACCATGCCCCAGCACTTTGCGAGGACCAAAATCCTAGGTCGGTATTTAAGAGAGTAAAGCCAAACATAAAGCAAGCGATGGCCATAGCACCAAGAAAGGCTCGCATATCTTCAAAGAATTTTCCCCCGCGTGATGCCTGAGAAGAAAGTGTATTCATGCCAAAGAGCAATGATGAAGAAAAACCCATCATGGCGTAACAAAGAATGGCCATGCTTGCCACACTCACACCTTTTACTTGGGACAGATGATTCGTAATAATTTTATCTAATGAAGTCAGAATCCATGGCGCTAATCCAGGAACATTATCCCTAACCAGGTTCATAACGTGAGAGTGAGCTAGCGTTACATCACCAACAACCCAGCCATATACGCCGATAGATAATAACATCAACGGCAAGAAGCTCATCAAGATAAAGAACGTCGATGAAGCCGCTACAATTTCGCCTTTTCTGGTCTTGAAAACAAACAAGCCCCGAATCATACGCGATACAAGCTTAGATAAGGTTTCATAACCTTTAGCTTCGGCCTGCTCGCCGGACTCATAAATCTTATCTGTAGCAGGAGGTTTAATCTTAAACATAAGCACTTTTCGGCATTCCCTCTCTTTACTTGAGTGTTTTTATTGCATAAATGCAGTGTTTTCGACGTGATCTTAATAAGATAGAGTCAAATATGGAATTTTCAAGCCTTGTGAGATTCGCTGTTTTTATCTGCTTTGCCCTGACCATCTTTGGCCTTGAGCGCTGGCGCCCCCGCATCGTCTCTGGCCTCGACAAGCGCCGTCTGGGTACTAATATTGGTCTTGGTCTAGCGAGTTATTTAGTCATGCGCGTACTGGCACCTATCAGCCTGATTCATGTTGCTTCACTCACCGTCGATAGAAACTTTGGCTTAATGAATTGGCTACCTGTTGGTTTAGCGGCAATGCCAATCGGTCTCATTCTTTTTGATCTGCTATTGTACTGGCAACATTATTTTTTTCATAAATATAGCTTTTTATGGGAGCTGCATAAGCTTCATCATCAAGACCAACATCTCGACCTGACCAGTGGAGTGCGCTTTCATCCGTTAGAAATTATTATCTCTTATGGTATCAAGCTGATTTTCATCCTAGCTCTAGGTATTGGACCTTGGACAATTCTCATCTGCGAAATCTGGTTGAGTTCGATGAGTCTTTTTAGTCATTCCAATTTTAATTTAGGAGAGAAACTAGAAAGTAATCTACAACGATTTATTATTACACCTGACTATCACAGGATTCATCACTCTGTGACGAGTGAACAAATGCATTCTAATTTTTGTAATGGATTTTCTTTTTGGGATAAGAAGTTTTCAACCTATTCTAATTCGTCGCGAGAACAGGCCGACAAAATTGTCGTCGGCCTTTAGTCGATACAACGAATGGGGCTGTTAGTGCGTACGTATTGCTCCATCACTTCCCAGTAAGGCTTAGACTTGTCTTCTTGAAACTCAGGAAAGACATAGCGAACCTTATCTTTCACTAAAAGCTTTAATACATGTCCGATTTCAGATGGAAATGCCAAGGAATAACGTGTGTTGTTCTCCATTTTTTCGCCGTTAATTTTAAATCCATAGGCGTAAGTTCTTCCGCCAAGCCAAGGAATAAAGCGCGGAAAATTAAGTTCTTTCCAAGAGATGCCATCGATATCAATTCCTACTTGGCCGGGTAGATTAACCAAAGCTCTTACAAATGCCTTGATAAATTTACCATCGCCTTCAAAAGAAGCAATATTCCAACCCTTGTCTCCGTAGGATCTGAAGTGTGGATAATTATCAACTAGATCACCGTAGGTGATTTCTCCAGCTTCTTTAACCACGCCTTGGAAGTTGGCCATATGAATACCAATATCAGTCGATAAAGCTTCCTTAGCCATTCTGGCTTGGTGTCTTCCCCAACAAGAGTTTTCAATCACAGCGTTACCGTTTTCATAGCCAGTTAGCTTAATTTCGCTCTCACCAACAACTTCATTCCACTTGCCATCAAAATAGTCATTTCGCTTTTGTGCGGCAGCTTCTACAAACTCAGCCACAGCTTCATCGGAGACTGTGCTCGAAGTTACATCGCGAAGCTTATACTCCACAACTTCCACATCTCCTGGGCCATTAACTTTTAAGATAAGACTTCCTACCGCTAAGCCATGGGCGCCAGTTTGAACGATAGGTATTTTTCTTTTACTTTCATTATCGACGAGTAATGGTTCCTCATAGCGATCATGGGAGTGACCTCCAATAATCACATCGAGAAATTCCGTTTTTTCCGCCAATTTAATATCAGACTTGGTTCCAAGGTGGGTTAAGGCAATCACCAACTCTGCCCCATTTTGACGAGCAAGTTTTGAGATCTCTTTGGCCACCGGGAGCGCTGGAAGAATAAAACTTGGAAGAATCGGATATTGAAAATGTGGCTCAGGAGTTGATAGTCCAATAATACTAAGACTGACGCCACCAATATTAAATAGCGCGGTTGAGTCTACTAGACCTTTAAGTCTTGTATCGCGCATGATCACCATATTGGCTGAAAGAATCTTAGCTTGCTTTTGATAGCCAATACGAGATTTCTTAATTTGATTTTGAAGTGTATCAATACCGAGCATATGATCGTGGTTACCAATAACCGCAGCATCAATACCTAGTTCATTTAATGAGCGAAATGAAGTAATCCCTTCGTCGACAAGAAAAAAGGATGTTCCTTCTCCGAAGTCGCCACCATCGAGAACAATACTCTCCACCCCAGCGGCTTGAAGATCTGTTCTAGCAAGTGCAGAGGCGCGAAGTTCATCAATTACAGTTTTAACTTTGGCATAGCCACCACGCCCATCAGCGTGACCCGAAAGATAAGAGTGCAGATCGTTAGTATGAATGATTTGTATATACTTAGGCGCTGCATGGGCTACGCCAAGCAATAGACTTAGTACTATAAACGTTAAACTTTTCATGAATCCCCTCTAAGGGGGATAATATAGAGAACGGGTGCGCTAAACAAATCTGCACCCGCTGTCCTATTCAAATTTCACACCCTAACTGCTTGAAAATTTGTTTGGGGTGGAATAAACACTCGATCCTTTGTCCATTGCCGTAACTGCCGCATGATCTTGCGCTCTAGTTTTTCTCCCATCTTCATAAAGTCGGTTGAGGCGTCCTTGGCAATAAAGAGTCGCTCACCTGAGCTGATGAGAACTTCACCGTGGTAATTGTCGCCATCTTTGAAAAAATTGAGGGAAATACTAGAAAATGAAGGACTCTTGAGCCAGAGCTTATCGACAAAACGCTGAAGCCATACACGCTCATCAGGTTTTGGCTTGAATCCAAAGAACTTTACTTTGTCATTGAAGTAATAAACACCCGAATTTGCATCAATCATCTTTGTACCTCCGTCCGATGAAGTAAAAAAATGAGGGACTTAAGCCCTGCAAAATAAAAATAGGAGCACAAAAATAGGTGTCAAGGTTCTAGTCTAGAAAATATTGCGGGAATACTTCAAAGTACGGTCTTGGATAATCCCCTGGCACATAAACGAATGGATCAACGGCGTTAAAATAAACGCCTAAATTAGCCGGATTTTTAAGATCAGCGTCACTTACAAATGTAGTATTGGCAAAACCGTCATCGGCAAGACCAACATAAACAAGTGGCTTAGTCGCGGCCATTGGGTTATCGCCAGTACCTTCAAAGGCCGAGCCCACAAGACTGGAGGGAGCGGACCAAGAGTTTTCAATTTTACCAACACCATTAGTACGACCTGCAAAGCCAGCAACGTCAGTTGTTCCACTGACTGCGGCAGTGCTATAACTTCCCTGAACTTCATTTCCAAAGGCTGTCATCCTTCCAACAAAACCACCAACATTGGTTGTACCTGTAACACTACCTTTTGAGTAGGCATCATTAATGATCCCCAGATCCATTCGGCCAACCACGCCACCAACATCAGTTACTCCAGTAACTGTATTGTTAGAAATAATTTTTCTAAATTCAATTTTATCATTATTTAAAACTCCTAACACTCCACCTGTGCCAATAGCTGTAGTCACATTAATTAAATTTGAATCAGAAATAATTGATTCAAAGCGACCTTGAAAAGTCGGCCCTGCGCCTGTACCGTCAAACTTTCCAAACACTCCTCCAGCGCCATTCGCCGCCGTCGATGAGTTTGTTAAAATATTTGAACCTTGAACGATGATGTCTCTAATTCTCGTTTGGCCATTACTTAAATCAACTACGCCAGCAACACCTCCAAGAGATGAACTCGCCCCAACTTGAGAAATGGTTGAGTTGAACAATCTTAATCTCTCTAAGTGAACTGCGTAGCTGCCAAAATTAACATTAGTTGCATCATCGAGAATTTTCCCAACAAAGCCGCCAACATCTTGATCGCTTTCAAAGTCTACATTTGATAGTGTTAAGTTTGAAATACCGGGATTGCGAGCATTGGCATTTGAAACAGTAGAAATAACTCGAACCAAGCCAGTTGGCTCACCTACAGACTCACTCAGCACAATATTCTTAATAACTTTTCCATCACCATCTATGCTTCCAAAGAAAGGATTTGTAGTTGAAGCGATTGGCTTAAACGTTAAGCTATCAAAGTCCAAATCAAGCCCAAGCTTAAAATGTCCTCCCATAAATTCAGCCTTATCTCCAATGGCATTCCAGCCATTAACTGAGGAAACATGAAAGGGAGAATCCCTCGTTCCAACACCTGTGTTCGCAAATGATTCGTATGAATCCTCGTAAAGCAACTCTTTTGAACCCGAAATAGTGATATCTTTCCACGTTGCTGGTAAAAATCCTCCTCCATTTAACGTCGAAGAGTCTTCAATCCCTCCAATACCAACGTTTGCAGTGTTAGGTCCGGAAATGTTTGCAAAATGATTTGTCCACGTTGTCGGGGTTCCAGTATTATAACTACCAATTGCGACTCCTGGATTTCGATCGATTCCGAATGTACGATTAATTGTGGCCCCAGTTGAATTATAAGCAATTAATCCAGCTGATGACGTACCAACAAAACTCCCATCAAAATACGAGTCGTTAATACTATAAGTTGCTCCACTGGCCCAATTCTCTCCAATCAGTCCGCCTGCCTTATAGGCAGCTGCTGTTGTTTCAACTGTGACATCTTTTGCAAATGATGAACTAATTGCGAGGGTTACATCATTGAAAAGAAAACCAATCAGACCTGCAACAGAAATGGTAGCACCACCAGACGCCTTCACTTTAGCATTTTTTACATATGATTGATTAACGATGTGTCCTGAATTATATAGCGCTCCAATTAAACCTCCGCAGTTTGATAAACAATCTAACAGAGACTCCGCACTAATGCCTTCATAGCGACTTCGAAACATATCTGCTTTTTGCGTATTGTTTCCGCTCACATACCCAACAACACCGCCAACGGAGTCGTTTCCTTTAATAAGCGTGAGTGCAGATAAGGAATGATAAACAAGAACATCCGCTGGCGAGGCAAGCGCACTTACCATACCTGCAACTCCTCCAACTCGATCTGAACCAGGGGTGTTGATCAGCCCCGTAACTCTTGAGTGAAGCAGACTTGCTCCTGTCGAAATATGACCAACCACTCCGCCAACTTGTGAAACGTTGTTTCCGCCAGTTGCGGTGGTATTTGTACCAAAATTTATATTTTTGACTTCAATATATCTAGCCGTAGCCTGGCTATCGATACGTCCAATCGCACCACCAATACTAGATGCAGTCGAATTGCTTACAGTAAAATAGGCATCTTTCAGATGTGAATCCTCAAGAATTACTGTGGAGCCTCCTGCATACCCAACAATCCCACCGACGTTATTAAATTTATCCGCAAATAGATTGAGACCATTAATAAAAATTTTACGTACATTACCACCAGTTAGATTGCCTACGACAGATCCTACATTATTCCCATTTGCTGCAGTAAAAGTTACGCTAACAGATACATCTGTCATAGAAATATTCTCAATATTGCTTGAACCACTGACACTTGCAGCCAAAATTGAGATATTGTTAACGTCTGCACTTGTCACTGTCATGCTCGGTGACGAAAGCTTAATATTGCGAATCGTTCCACCTACTAGATTTGTAAACATGGCAGTATTACTAGAGGCGACATTATCAAATCCTAAACCTAGAATACTGAAGTTTTGACCATCAAAAATTGCTGAGAATGTAGCCGGTACAACAGAGGTGGTCATTGGTGACAATGATGAGAAATCTATGTCTTGTCCTAGAAAGTATTCTTTTGGAGAAGTGGGATTAGAATTAACGTAACCTGCAATCTGACTTGTATTACAAATAATGTGCTTATTGGCAGCAAAAGAAAAAGGAGTGCCGCCAGTTCCTGCAATGCCTTCACAAGGAGCATTGAAAAAATAGAAGTCGTTAAAAGTTCCATCGGAATCGAGCTCAACCGGACGTGAGCCAGCACCTGCTAAGGGCTGATAGATGATCGTCTCTTGAGGAGACTGGGTACATCCAACGTCCTCATAAGCTGTTAGCTTCATCTGTGTGTTATCAAAGCCGGTTGGTAAGAACATCGGCACACGAAGGTTGGCGGCGTGATCCATCTCTGCAGTTACTGCAGTTGATTCCGCGATACAGCGACTAGCAAGACCAGGGAAGTACTGTCCCCCCAGACCCTTCTGTAGCAGTTCAATGGTAAACGATTGAGCGACTGAGTTAGGACAATCAGATTTATCAATACGGTTATCTTTTGAGTCTGTCTTGGCACATGAAACTGGCTGAAACTTTTTTGGCTCCGAGTTCGCTTCCTTGGATTTATCATCTCCAAAAAATTGAGCTGCACAACCACCTGTAGAAAGAACAAGGTTAACACTCTGTTCACCGCCAAGAAGTTCAACCACGTTCACACCACAACGAGTGACGCCTTCCATTTTATAACTAGAGCTATCGCCATCCCATGAAATAGCGCTGAAATTCCATCTGCCATTTGGTAACTCGAGGTCTTGGTTAAAAGGTAGTTTCAAAGCAAAGCTTTGATTGCCACCTGAAAGCTGGCGGCCATAGATCATGGTGCCACCGTCTTGCCCGACAATTGAATTAATGACTCCACCTAAGACCAAGGTGGTATTTGTCGTCGCTTTTTTGCCACCACAACTGGCCACAAAAAGCGCTAAAACCGAAATAATGAGTAAATTAAAACTTGTCATCAATTCCTCTTCGGGAATTTTCAGCCTTATTTGATAGAGAACCTACGAGTATTGTACTTTAACAATAATAACGGTGACTTAGAAGTATGTGACAAGCTCATCACAAATAGAAATCGCCTACAATTTTAGTCGTGAATTGGCTCATTCGATAGGAAATTCAGGCGCTCAGCGAACTCGCTTAAAACGCCGTAATACGCACGTCCAAGGAAGTCATTCCACTCCCTAGGACTAAGTCTGCCTGAAGTGCTTGAGGATCGATAATCGACTTGTCCGCTTGGATCTAAATAGGCGCGAAAGCGTCTGGCTGAGCAAAACGAACAGCGGCCATAAACCTCTTGTCGTACACCAGCTTCACCCCAGGAACTTGTATGGGAGAAAAACTCAAAGCCTCCAAAGATTTTTCCACGAAAACGTAGAGTTCCATCTTTATAATCCATTTGAATTCCAGTTCGCGTTGAAGAAAAATGATTAAGCTTTTCAAAGCTACCAGTATCAAATTCTAACAACTCACTTAGACTCCAAGGTTTTTCATCATCAAACCCAAAGCGCATAACTTCTTTAATATGATCTGAAGAAAAAGACAGACGGTACAGACTCTCTTCACGCTCAAGACATACAGTTGTCAATTCGCCGTGATGATACCAATGCTGGCAATTGGAACGGGTTTCATAAAAACCATCGCGACGCCACTGCCAAGACGATTGCTGCATTGGAGAAAAGACAACCGAAACAAAGTTTTTTCTTGAAGGATGGCTACTTGGAAATACATCTTCGATATCTTGGGCAGCGACACTAAAAGCTAAAAAAAAGAATAAAAGAAAGAATTTCATTTATTCTCCGGTCTATTATCCGTAACTTTTAAAAGACCGTCTTCTAGATACTTAATAAGATCTTGAATGAACTGTTTCACAAGGTTGAGCTCTAGATTATTCAAAAGCCTTGTGTAGGCCAGTCTCATATCATCAAGAAAGCGTGAGTTCTGTCCCCCACTACTGACAAACTCTGTGCTTGGCAGGGACTTCATAAAGCCCTTCATAATAGAAGCGACAAAGCTTAACGTCGAGTTTTGTACGGCATGGGAATATGATGTTAAAAAAGTATTAACTGGAACTCTGGCGAAGTCCTGATCAAAAATTCTGACGTCGTCCTGCTCCCAATTAATAGTTATACGTTGGTCGGGAAAGAGCATCGAAACGTTAAAACCAAAGCCTCCGTTACTATAACTTGCTTCATAACCGAGAGCTTTGTACTGCCACTGCTTATCTTGCTTATAGATTTCCATGATCTTCTGATCTAAAAACTTAAAGCTACTCAAATCATTCATTTTTCGAAGTTCAAAGATTCTATTTTTTGATTCATCTTTGAGTTCGTAGCGAATAACATTATCCATCTCAATCTTGCCCGATAGATAATTATCGAGGCTCACAGACTCGGAGTCAGTCGCTTCATAAGTTTCCACAAACAAGGTCCTGCCGTTACATCCTTTAAGTTCAAATCTAAAGATTCGCCCTGTCGTTGCCATAGAAATTGAGGCCAAGACTGTTTTTGGTGCCTGCCAACGACCACCACATCCCAAACCTTTATGTGAGCGCCAGGTAATTACATGGGGTGTTTTGTGAACGATATAGTTTTGTGAAAGCTCAGAAATTTTTGAGCGGTACTGGCCTCTAAACTCATCGAGAACCGCATTCTCTTTGACTAGAAAACTAGGCGTTTCCCCTGCTAGAAGCAGCAAGGGAAAAAGGCTTAGGAGAATAGCAAGACTATTCTTCAATGAAGACATTGGTCAGAGGGTTATACCAAAGGACTTTTTTGGCAATCTTTTGGTTTCGAAGTGTTTTAAAAGTTAGTGTAAATTTCACTAGGTCTTTATCAAGTGCACTTCTTGGTAATTCATCAAAATTAAGACCACTGATCATCATATTCTGAACAGATAAACTTAGTTTCTGTTTCATGCCACGTGTTTTAACTTCAATCTTAACGTTTTGATCAATGCTCGCCAGGCTCGCTAGTTTCTTATCGAGTTTAAAGCCAAGTACTCTATCTCCGGCCGGAGTAAAGCGCGCAAATGTTTCAATACCATGATCAAAGATCTCAGAGAGCTCTGGTCCCGTGGCAGACATTACTTGCCTTTCATTTGGCGTAAATTTGCCATACAAATCGCGAACACGCATATCCCTCATACGATCAATCAGTGAACCGAAACTTACTGCTTCAGCGCGAAGAACAACCATCAGCTTCGATAAACTTTCGTCCTTGCCACGCTCATAAGACAACAAGCCCCAGCCGCGTGTGCGAGAAACTTCATCCGTCGTGGTCGAAACGATCAAATTGGAAATTCCTGAAAGCAGATAAACCTCAGGGTTACCAACCTCAAGTACGTTGACGCGATTGGCATCCGGGTTTTCTCCAGGAATCAAAACACCATAGCGAAAGCTAAAGTCTTCGACCTTGATTAGATCATTGCGGTTTCTTTCAATAGAAACTTCTCCGCCAATATTAAGTCCAACTTTCTCCTCTTTAACTGTTCCTGCTGTAGGAGAAATAAAGATATTTGAAGTGTGCGAAAAGTTAATATCGGCCATATTTGGCACAAAGCGAGTAACCGTCGTTAATTTCTTTGTATGTCTTTTAACATTCTTAGAACCCAGGGCCGAGGCCAAGAGATTGGTTCCAAGCTTCAATGTTAAATCAAGCGCAGCATTACCAGACGAGATATTAAAATCCCCTGAATCATCATTTGAAGGTGAAACACTTTGGAGAGAGGCAGTTAAGTTTTTAAGACCTGTCTCAGTCACACCGAAGACATCAATAGAAACCTGAACCAGACTGGTTGGATTAAAACTCTCAAAAGTATCAAGAACCGGAACGAGTCCTTTAAATCTTGAAAGAAGCTCTTCGCTTTCAAACCAAAATCCAATTTTCTTAAGGCTCTCTGATTCGAGGTAACCTTCGCTTGGGGTTAAGATCGTTCCTGGAAATAAAATACGTTCAATCTTTTGAATTAGTTTTGAAGCTGTGCTGTTTTGAACAATATAGGTACATCTTTTAAGTGAGTCATTA
>TARA_R110000868_G_scaffold194548_1_pt1 | contig 11504 bp, 7 predicted proteins | sample TARA_R110000868 | Tara Oceans TARA_R110000868 (sample SAMEA4397489) | marine metagenome | biome: Polar Biome; feature: [SRF] surface water layer (ENVO:00010504); material: water (ENVO:00002006), including particulate matter (ENVO:01000060) such as... | depth 5 m | reverse complement strand
GTTTCTTCATATTTTTATGGTTTAAATTAGTTTTGTCATAACCAAATTAACACTAAATTAACGATATCGGAATTATTAGGTCTTAAAAAAGCAATGCAAAGGTTTGCATATATCTAGTTGGGAAGAAATTTCTTACGGGGAATACAAACATTGCTCCCTAAATCATTTCCCAAGATGCATTTAACCCTTAAAAGACTACCCATCCTAGCCTATTGCTGCTTAAACGTTTATACAGTTCCATTTAGGAAAAAGAATCCTATTAGTTTATGGTCACACGTCCTGATATACGTTATCTACTTATTATCGTATTCGACTATTGGCGTCAAAACTATATAATTCGAGGTATGTAAATGAAGTGATTTTATGATTTCACCTTATGTTTACTATTTAATAACACAAAGTGAATTAGGTAGTGTTCTAATTTTGACGGTTGCAATCTTGGTATGCAATTAGACACATAAACCTTCATGGGTGTTGCAAAACCCAAAACAGACCCTAGAATTACCTAAAAGAAAACACATTCTATTTCTAGAAAAAACAATCAAAGTGCTTTGCAAAAAAATTATGTTTTAGGATATCATGCGTTAACAATAGTATAACATGCAAAGGGAATTTTTAAATTTCTGTACAGTATTGTAGACTTAACTTCAGAAATCCCCTAATAAAAAAAAACACCTAAACTCTTAAATGTCAGGGTAACCAAAAAATAGGTCTGCATTTTGGATTACAAAACTCTTTCCATGATTGGAACACTGAACACGGGAATACTATTATTTTTAGAATACGGCATAAAACTAATTTACCTAAAAGTCAAAGGTATAGAGGATACCCAAAGTAAGGGTCGTCCACGTCTTATCATCCAATTTTATACCTGTATAGGATACATTCACTTCAGTTTGGGCTCCCATTAAATAACCTATTGTTGGTCTATAATATAATCCGCCGTCATTGCCTTCGTTTATTCCGATGGCCTGACCAACATCTCCCCCTATAGAGAACGAATTGGATGTCCAAAATCTAACAGAAGCGGCAAGGGGCATAAATTGAATGTTGGGTAAGTCTTCAGAAAAAAGCTCCCTATTATACTTTTCGGGAAATCCGTTTATGAAACCTACCATTACCCCAAGGTCCACAATTTCACTTAGACCCCAACGATATCCTAAATCCACTCCAGCAACCAGGCTAAGTTCTTCTTGGAATTCATCCAAAGGCAGACCGCCATGGATTCCCAGTTTCATGCCTTGTTGGGCAAACACGCCAATACTTGAAAGTGCCATAATAAAGGTCGCTAAAACTTTTTTCATAAATGTTGGTTTTTATTGGTTGGCATAAATCTAGAATCTTCCGTAGACCAGACCACATTTTTGTTGTAAAACCGGCAAAAAAGGTTGTGGAGAAGGGAATTACAGTTCAAAACCATTGATTCTTAACATTGAATTTCTATAAATATCAAGCTGGTACTGTTAAGATACCTTTTATAAGCGCCTTGTTCCCTATAAAATAACTTTCAAGCATAAGATTGTAAATTTTACATTTAATAGATATGCATTTTACAATATAAATTAAACCCGTTTACATTTAAAAAATATAATTATAGCAAAATAAAAATCACAAACTGTTAAATATCAAAAATAGTTTAATCTTATGTATAACATAAGTATATAAATTTTATACCTTGCCCAAAAATCTAACCGATATGTTAACTCAAACACATTTTTTTTATGAAACATTTTATTAAGCGATTGAGGGGAAATGAACCATCACCCAATTCAACTCAAACAAAAAAATCGACCTTAAGTCCCACATTGGTCCTTAGCCTATTCCTTTTATTGCTCAACACTCCTCTGTTGGCCCAACAAAAGAATATAAGCGGAACCATAATAGATGTTTCAGGGCAACCATTGCCAGGGGCCAACGTACTGGTAAAAGGCACCACTACAGGTGCCCAGAGCGACTTTGACGGAAAGTACACCATTCAAGCCAGTCCAAACGATGTATTGATATTCAGCTACCTAGGGTATACTGCCCAAAGTATTATCGTAGGCGGGCAAATCAGTATAGATGTTGCTCTACAAGAGGAGGCCGCACTTTTGGACGAAGTAGTTGTAACAGGTTACGGTTCACAAACAAGAGCCACCTTGACAACCTCGGTTTCCAAATTGGATACCAAAATCCTAGAAAGCTCCACAAGATCAAACGCGGCAACAGCACTGCAAGGTACCATTGCCGGTTTAAGGGTAACCAACACTACCGGGCAACCTGGCGCCACTCCACAAATAGTTTTACGTGGGGGTACCAATTTTGACGGTACCGGGTCTCCCCTAATATTGATAGACGGTATCCCAGGGAGTTTTTACGCCTTGAATTCAGACGACATTGAGTCAATTGAAGTTTTAAAAGATGCCGCCGCAACCGCCATTTATGGCGCTAGATCTGCCAATGGTGTTATTTTGGTAACGACCAAATCTGGTAAACCAGGTAAAGCTTCGATCAACTATAAATATAAATATAGTATGAACGAAGAAAGGAATGATCAAAAATATATTGGAGCGGCCGACTTTATAAATTACAATAGGCAGTCCATTTCCTGGTACAGGGAAGCCATAAACAACCCAGGTTCCTTTGGCGCTTTTTTAGATGGAGCCAACAGTATGGGAACAGGCGGCGATGCTATTAGCTCTCCTTTCACCACACAACTCCTAAATGCCGACAACCAATATTTATTAAATCAACCTGGTTGGAGCACCATCCCAGACATTCTGAGTCCAAGCCAGGACATTTTGTTCTATGACAATAAAACCGTAGGAGATCGCATTTACCAAAATAGTGCCACCAAAGATCACTACCTTTCCTTTGACGGTGGAAATGAAAAAGGTTCTTACTATCTAGGATTGGGACTTTTGGACAACGATGGTTTAATTCTGGGATCAGGCTTTAAAAGATACTCAGGGAAATTTACCGGATCCTACAGAATTACAGACAATCTAAAGGTTAACTCAAATATTTTATACTCACATTCTAACTTAAATTTAAGTCCCTTGGGAGGTGACGACACTGTATTCAGGAGATTTCAGAGTCAGGCCCCAACTTCCAGAACCTTTGACAATAACCCAGACGGTACATGGTCCGACCTATACGCAGTTGGACAAAACCAGAGTTTTGGTAACCCCTTGTACTATCAGGATAAATTTGTGCGAAAAAACCTGGAACAACGTTTATCGGCTTCTGTAGGTATAGACTGGAGTATATTGGACAACCTGATCCTATCTTTGGATGGAAGCCATTTTACCATTAACAATCACGACGAAAGCTTCAATAGGGCCTATAGAGTCGGTAGCACAACCGGTCCTTTAAGAACAGGCCGTGAGGCTTCCGTAGGTTTGGACAGGACTTTAAGAAACCAATTAACAGGTACCCTAAACTATACCAAGAATTTAGGCAATCATAATTTTAACGCCTTGATCGGTGCCGAATACTTTAAGGATAATTACTATACCACCTCTGCTGGAACAAGAAATTCACCAACAGACCTGATCGAGACCCTCAATGCAGGAGCGGAAGCCAATGGAATTCCTTCCAGTTTTGAAACAGAATATGTAATTGCATCCACTTTTGGCAGGTTGTTGTACGATTATGACAACAAATACCTGTTCGGCTTTACCTTTAGGAATGACGGCTCCTCTAGATTAGGGAACAATAAGAGCGACTTTTTCCCAGGGGCATCCTTTGGTTGGAACATTCATAATGAGAGTTTCTTTGCCAATTCCAATATAAGTAATACCATTTCTAGAATAAAACCGAGATTGAGCTATGGTGTTAACGGTAATCAGGATGTACTAAGCAATTACGGTGTCTTTGGAGCCTACGGAAGTCAAGGGGTTTACAACGGGCAAACCGGTTATGCCAACTCCCTATTGCCCACCTTAGACCTTCAATGGGAAAAATCGACAACTTTCAACGCAGGTTTGGACATCTCCTTTTTCAACAACCGACTTTCCTTCATTACAGATGTGTACTCAAGGGATATAAAGGACAAACTGGCCAATCTTACCCTACCCTACTACACTGGTTTTAGCAGTATATTGACCAACAATGGAACCATTAGAAATAAAGGTTTTGAACTTCAGGTAAATGGAGATATAATTCAAAACCAAAACCTAACCTGGAATGTTGGCGCCACCATTACTTCCAATAGAAATTACGTAGAGAAACTTCCAGAAAATGCCAACGACCTAAATAGACAGGACGGACAGTTGATCTGGAACACCAGAACAGGGGAAGAAGAATGGGTCGGTGGTTTACAAGAAGGCCAGCGTGTTGGCAACGACCTGGTTATCGCCTATGAACAAGAGGGTATCTATGCAAGTCAGGCCGATGCCGATGCCGATAATAATATTCAGGATGACTTCTTGCCAGGCGATAAAAATACACACTTTGCAGGGGACGTAAAATGGAAAGACCAAAATGGCGATGAAATCATCAACAGCTTGGACAGAAAGGTCATTGGTCGCACCACCCCGGATTTCTTGGGAGGTTTAACCACTAGTTTAAGGTATAAGAACTTTAATCTGTTCGTAAAAACGGATTTTGCTACAGGCCATTTGGTATGGAACCACATACGCAACAAAGGTTATGGCCAAACTCAGGGTAATTTAAATCAGCCCACAGAAGTATTGGATTCATGGACACCCACCAATACGGACACCGACTGGCCACGTTTTGTTTTCGTAAATGGGACCAAGAATGTGTGGAGAGGGAACGAAGGAGTGAACTCCGGGGATAGCTCCAGCCTCGTAAACGCAGGTAACAGCCAATTTTGGGAGAAAGGCGATTATTTGGCCCTAAGGGAAGTAACCTTCAGTTATGACATACCCGCAGCGTATTTCAATGATGTAATTAAAAGATTGAACATTTTTATCACGGGAAGTAACCTACATTACTTCAAGAGCTTTACCGGGGAAACACCGGAAGTGGGCGGAGTGCAATACGGAGCATTTCCTGTTCCAAAGACCATTACCATTGGATTAAACCTAACTTTTTAAAACTACTAAGATGAAGAAATATATTTCTATACTATTAATAGCCTTTACCTTGGGTGCTTGCGAAAGCGAGTTGGAACTCACCAGCCCAAGTGAATTGACCACAGCCGGTTTTTGGGATACAGAGGAAGGAGCTAGAACCGCCCACACGGGCCTATATGCCAATTTCCGATCTTCTGCGGATGATTTATGGTTGTTGGGCGAAATACGAAGTGATGTCTGGGGAGGCCGCACATTCGAATCCCCCAGTAACGAATCCTTGATTAGATCGGACATTACAGTTGCTACGGCACCCTTTGGTGGCTGGGCAGGTCTCTATACCAGAATACATCGTATAAACGATTTTCTTGTCAACGCTCCCAACGTTAGCTTTATAAATGAGGAAGATAAAAGTCATCTCTTGGCACAGGCCTACGGTCTAAGGGCACTATATTATTACACCCTATTAAAGACCTGGGGAGGAGTGCCTATCATTTTGGAACCCATTGCCGATGTGGATCCAGAAAGCCTGAGCAAAGCAAGATCCACCGAAGCAGAGGTTATGGCCCAGATCAAAGCTGATCTAGAAACCTCACTAAATACCTTTGGATCGGATAACGGTTTCTGGGAAGGCAATAGAAACTTCTGGTCCAAAGCTGCAACTTTAGCACTTAAGGGCGATGTTTATATTTGGTCCGGCAATCTAATGGGAGGAGGTGCTCCAGACTTTGAGGCCGCAAAAACAGCATTGCAACAAGTTGCTGCTTCCGGAGTAAGCCTAGAGCCCAATATCTCAGATTTATGGGGTGTTGGGAATGAAGGAAATAGCGAGTTTATTTTTGCCATCCAATACAAGCAGGATGAAGCATCCAACTTTTACAATAGCCTTACAGGAAGAAGTACCGAAATTAACCCAACTTTTAACGACAATGGTAATTCCATGGGCGATTTTATTATTGCTGGGGCCAACAGATATGGTCAATCAGAAAAAACCATATTGTTATTGGACGACAATGAAGACAGTCGCAAGGACGCTACTTTTATAAGATTGTATGTAGATGATAATGGTGGACTTGGATATCCAACCCATAATGAAACGGTCTACTTCGGTTCGGTACTAAATAAATTTTTAGGACAGGTTATTGGGTCCGAGCGCATTTTTGAAAATGATGTACCGGTATACAGATATGCAGATGTAATCCTTCTATTGGCAGAAGCCAAAAACCTATTGGGCGAGGATCCTTCAGGAGAAATCAACCAAATACGCGAAAGGGCATATGGAGATAATTATGTGCCACTTTTACACGCGTACACCAATGGGTCACAAACGGATAACGCCAATGCTATCTTGGATGAGCGTTACAAGGAATTTATAGGTGAAGGGAAAAGATGGTGGGACTTAAGACGCGCCGGGAACAGTTTTGTATTTGACAATGTTAGCTTCCTAAACCCAGGCGATGAGTTTAAATTGGTGCTACCCATTACAACGGATATGATTGGCAGAAACCCTTTGCTGGATCAAACACCAGGATATAATTAAAATATTGAGTTAGTTTAAATTTAGTTGTTTGCAGAAAAAAGGGTTCCATTTTTTTTTGGAACCCTTTTAACGCTTCGTCCACAAAAAAATGAGACAATCCAATCAAAACGACCAAAAAATCATTAAAAAAACTATTGTATTCTGATTAAAATCTTTTGGGATAATGAAATCTTTGTACGTAATTGTATTTTGTAATACATAATAAAGTAAAAATATGAACGGACTGATCGCCGCAACTTATGCACCAATGCATAATGATTCCTCAATAAATTTGGATGTAATCACCGAATACGGCCAATTTTTAAAAAACAACAATGTTAAGGGCGCCTTTGTAAATGGATCTACTGGAGATTTTGTTTCCTTGACAACGGAAGAAAGAAAGGGAATTATCACCGAATGGTCAAAAAATAAACCAACCGATTTTTTCCTGGTAAACCACGTTGGGCATAACAGTTTAAATGTAGCCAAGGACCTAGCGACACATTCTGCTGATAAGGTGGATGCCATTGCGGCCCTGGCCCCATTTTATTTTAGACTAACCTCCTTAAAAAATTTGCTGGAATACTGTAAGGAAATTGCAGGTTGCGCTCCGGACACCCCCTTCTATTATTACCACATTCCGGTATTGACGGGCGCCAATTTCCTAATGCACGAATTTTTGGAATTGGCCTCCAAGGAAATACCAAACTTTGCCGGCATAAAATTTACCAACAATAACTTAATAGACTATAAATATTGTAAGGATTTTAATCATAGCGCCTACAATATATTGTTCGGTTTTGATGAAATCTTATTAGCCAGCCTTCCTTTGGGAGCGGAAGGCTGGGTAGGCAGTACCTATAACCATCTAGCACCCCTATATTTATCTATCATAGAAGCTTTCCACAACCACGACCACAAGTTGGCAGCAGCCCTTCAGGAGAAATCCATGAAGTTCGTGGATATTCTAAATGCAAAAGGCGGCTTTAACGGGGCAGCCAAATCCTTTATGAAGGTTGTGGGTGTGGATTGTGGCCCAAGTAGATTTCCACATGTAACCCTTTCATCAAAACAATTGGAAGAGGCTAAGACTGCATTGGAAGCCTTAGGAATTATGGATCATACAAGCCAATGATCGGATTTTAATAAATAGCTAAAACAAACATATTAAAAAGTAATCATGATCCCACACAGCAAGTTATACAAAGATACCCTACTGAACAATGTTGTTCCCTTTTGGGAGAAGCATTCCTTGGACCTTGAAAATGGAGGCTATTTTAGCTGTTTGGATAGAGAAGGCAGGGTTTACGATACCGATAAATTTATGTGGCTGCAAGGAAGACAGGCGTGGATGTTCTCTACCTTGTACAACCAGGTGGAACAAAGGGAAAATTGGCTAAAAATTGCAAAAAGCGGGGTCGATTTTATTAGGGATAAGGGTATGGACACCCAAGGCAATGTATATTTTTCCCTAACCGCGGACGGACGACCATTGATACAACCTTATAATATTTTTTCGGATTGTTTTGCTGCCATGGCTTTTGCCCAATATGGTATAGCGGCAGAAAATCAAGAATATAAAGAACTTGCCAAAAAAACATACCTAAACATTCTTAGCAAGAAGGATAACCCAAAGGGCATATACGAAAAAGGAACCTCCTCCAGACCTTTAAAAAGTTTTGCCCTGCCCATGATTCTTTCCAATTTGGTATTGGAACTGGAAGAGATATTGGAACCCGCTGAAGTGGAGCAAACCATTGATTTTTCGATTCAAGAGGTTATGGAAGTCTTTTTGGACAAGAAATCCGGTATAATTTATGAATTCGTAAAGCCCGATGGCAGCTTTGAAGACAGCTTCAACGGCCGTTTGCTAAATCCCGGCCATGGCATAGAAGCTATGTGGTTTATGATCGATATTGCCGTAAGAAGAAATGACCAAGGATTAATAAAAAAGGCAACGGAGACCATTATTAAAATTTTGGAATACAGCTGGGACGAAGAATTTGGCGGAATACTTTATTTTTTGGATTCCAACGGACATCCGCCCCAACAGCTGGAATGGGACCAAAAATTATGGTGGGTGCATTTGGAAACTTTGGTGGCCCTGGCCAAGGCCTATGAACAGACTCAAAACCTAAAAATTTCCCAATGGTACACGAAGGTACACGACTATAGTTGGCAGCATTTTTCAGACCCGGAACACGGAGAGTGGTTTGGATATCTTAATCGCAGGGGGGAAGTGCTATTAAACCTCAAAGGTGGCAAATGGAAGGGATGCTTCCATGTACCTAGAGCTATGCTCCAATGCTGGAGAACCTTTGAGAGAATGGAGAATAATGAAATGATAAAACTGAAACCATAGAAAATTAAAGAGACATGAAAAATACATTGATACTACTTTTATTAGTGACTTTTGGCTGTAAGGCCCAACAGCAAGCTTTCCAAATTGCCGATGGAGTAATAAACCATCAGGACCTGTTCAACACCACCATGAATCCGGACGTATCCTGCTATCGCATCCCGGCCCTGGCTACCGCTCCAAATGGCGACCTGATTGCTGCTATAGACGAACGGGTGCCTTCTTGTGCCGATCTAAAAGGGAGCAGGGACATCAACATTGTATTAAGACGTAGTAACGATAACGGAAAAACATGGTCGGAAATAGAAACAGCAGTAGATTTTCCACTAGGTAAATCTGCTTCAGATCCTTCAATGATCGTAGACGGGATTACCAATGAAATTTTCCTTTTTTACAACTATATGGATTACGACAACGAAAAAGATGTAATCTATTTACATGTGGTTAAAAGTTTGGACAATGGCAAAACTTGGAGCAAACCTGAAGATATTACCAACCAAATTGCAAAGAAGGAATGGCATAACGATTTTAAGTTTATAACCTCCGGAAGAGGCATTCAGACCCGATCTGGCACCCTACTTCACTGCATGGTGAATTTAAATAACGGCTTACGTGTGTTTGGCAGCAAAGACCATGGAAAATCTTGGTTCCTTATAGACACCCCAGTGAGTCCTGCCGATGAATCGAAAATAATGGAATTGACCAACGGGGACTGGATGATCAATGCCCGGGTGAATAAAAAAGGCATGCGTTATGTACACATTTCCAAGGATGAAGGAAAAAGTTGGACAACTCGACCAGAAGCAACCTTGATCGATCCAAGTTGTAATGCCAGTATTGTTCGTTACACCTCCATTGCGGATGGCTTCAAAAAAAACAGGTTGCTGTTCTCCAATGCCAAAAGTGAAAATAGTCGTGTTAACATGACGGTTAGAATAAGTTATGACGAAGGCGAAACCTGGTCTGAAGGAAAAACAATTTATAAGGGAGAATCGGCCTACTCATCCATGACCATTATGGACAACGGGGATATAGGTCTGCTTTTTGAACAGGATGATTACCAAAAAAATCCGTTCGTAAGCTTTTCCCTTAAATGGCTGACAGATGGAAAGGACAAATACAAAAAACCTAAAAATAAAAAGAAATAAACAATTCACAGCGTCTGATAAATTGACTTATCAAAAAATATTGGATATATTTATAACAGTTTGCCCAACGGATAATAATTGCACCTATTTATTGGTTGCAAATAGAAAATAATAAACTGTACTATGTCCAATATAAAAGACTTAGCCGATTATGACCATCCTGTTTCGGACATGTTTCAATTGCCAAAATCGGCAGCGGAATGGGAGCAATACAAATTGTCCGATGAACAGTTACTCCACTTCAAGGAATATGGATATGTCTCGGGCATAAAGCTTTTGGAAGATTGGCAGGTGGATTTTTTAAATCAGGAATTGGCGGAAATAATGGACCCAAGTCATCCTGCCCATCATTTGTTCTACGAATTTCATAGTAACGAATCCCAAGACCCAAATTCGGTTTTGTTCCATTCCCTAGGTCATTGGCGTATTGCCCCTGGCATGCATGATGTTCTATGGAACCCTGCCTTTATTATGGCAGCCCATCAATTGTTGGACTACAAATCCGTTAGGTTTTGGCACGACCAATTATTTTGTAAACCGGCTCGACATGGCGGCGTAGTAGCTTGGCATCAGGATTATTCTTATTGGACAAGAACCATTGCCATGCAACATCTTACCTGCTGGACAGGATTGGACGATGCCAGCATAGAAAATGGGTGTTTACATTACATCCCCAAAAGTCATAAATGGGGACTTTTGGATGCGCCATCCCTTGCGGGTGACATGAATGGTGTTATGGCATATCTTAACGAGGATCAAAAAAAGGAGTTTAAGCCAACTCCAATCGAATTAAAAAAAGGGTATGCAACCTTTCATCACCCTTTAATGGTCCATGGCTCCTATGAAAACAAGTCCGAAAGAAGCAGAAGGGCGTTTGTACTTAATGTATTTGCAGATGGGACAAAAAGCAATACAGATGATGAACTTTTGGCAGGAGTCCCTAAGGTTCCAAAGGGACAAAAAATGCAAGGAAAATTTTTCCCATTACTTTATACCAAGCTGGAATAAGCTACACATCATTTTTCTTCTGACTATTCTTTAGTACATGGTCAAAATGTGGTTCCAAATGTCGGCGCATGGCACTTCTATAGGTCTCCGGAGTACCTACCCTTAAATTATCCATAAGCATTCTATGGGTCACAAATTGTCCAGAGGAATACTGATATTCGGTATTGTTCTTCCTAGAGGCCTGTAAATACTCGTATTCGAAAACCGGCAATAATAAGCTTTGGAATCTTTGAACTGTAGGGTTATTGGACATTTGATATAACTTGCCGTGAAAAGCAATTTCCCGGTCGAGGGAAAATCGATTTTTCTCATAACTGGTTTCCTCCTCCAAAGTCACAATTTGCTCCAATTCATCCAAATCTTTTTGCGTTTTATGTTCAAAAAGGAAATCCGCGATACCCATTTCCAGAATGAGTCGTAGTTCAAATAAATTTCGAATTATGTCCTCCCCC